>WNGH01002683.1_pt1 | contig 21137 bp, 24 predicted proteins | sample 5400631 | NCBI WGS metagenome assembly WNGH01 (sample SAMN13153373, study PRJNA577476) | soil metagenome | isolation source: 115 cm soil or saprolite under Garry oak tree replicate 1 | place: USA:California | collected 2016-06-15
TGAACCTTCAACCAAGCCGGACTCTCGATAAATCCGCTTCCGAACATGCGCTCCGAAGAGAACAACATCGTTCGCATCTGCTCCAGCATTTCACTGCTGAGTACTTCCACGTCGGAATCGACGAGCAAAACGTGTTCCGCCGGAATCTCCCGGAAGATCCAGTCCAAAGTCTCACCGTGCGGGCGTAATGGAGACGAGATTAGGTGGAAATCGTGTTGACTCATCAGTTCGCCAAGCCACTCGAAGCTACCGTCTTGCGATTCGCAGTCAATGACGAGCGCCGGCGTCTTGGCATAACGAAGCGTGCTCAACACGGCCAAAGTCGTGACGAGTTTCGTCGCGACGTTCACGATGACCGCCAGTTCTTTAAACGGCGGAAGGTCGCTCAGTTTCAATATGCACATGTACTTTGCCGTGTCATGCCTCGCGCCGGCGCAGCTTCATTACCTCAATCCACGTCACGCTAAGCATGGCGAGAGCTGCACACACAGCGAGATCGTTCACGTGAAGAACTGAGAATTGAAACAATGCCCTTGCTGAAGGTACATACAAGACGACCGCAAGGAACAACAAGGCGCCTGCCGTTATTGCCCACAGAGGCTTGTTGGGCGAACGCAACACTTCCGGAATCGTGCGTGTGCGAGATCGATTCGCCCAAATGAGAATCAGATTCCCGAATACCAATGTCGTAAAGCTGATGGCGCGCGCATCCTGCTCGCCCTGGCCACGATAGAGACTAATCAGAAACGCGCCAAGCGTAACAATGAAAAGCATAAGGCCCTGCAGTAACGCTAGCGTGATCGTCCGCCCATCGAACATCCGAGTCGATGGATCTCGCGGCGGGCGATTCATGATGGTTGGGTGCTCCGGCTCAGACTCAAAGGCGGTCGAGCAAGCGGGATCGATGACCAACTCGAGAAACACGATATGCAGCGGCATGAGAACCAGCGGCAATCGGAACAGGACTGGAAGAAGCGACATGCCTGCAATCGGGACGTGGATAGCAAATATATACGTCATCGCTTTTTTCAGATTGTCGTAAATTCGGCGGCCCAGCCGTATTGCCTCGACGATTGAAGAGAAGTCGTCGTCGAGCAGGACAAGTGAGGCGGCTTCACGCGCAACATCTGTTCCGCGGCCACCCATCGCGATGCCAATATGAGCCGCTTTCAATGCGGGCGCGTCATTGACACCGTCTCCCGTCATGGCGACGACTTCTCCGTTGGCCTTGAATGCCTCGACAAGGTGCAGCTTCTGCTCGGGCAAAACTCTGGCAAAGACGTTCACATTGCGAACTCTCTCGCGCAAATGCTCCGAAGACATCGTCGCGAGTTCTGCGCCGGTGATGCTCTCGTTTGGATTCTCCAGTCCGATTGCGCGTGCGATGCTGTGCGCCGTCGCCGGATAGTCGCCGGTGATCATCACAACTCGGATACCGGCGTTGTAACATTCGCGAATCGCGGACGGAACGGATGGACGCACCGGGTCTTCAAGCCCGATCAAACCCAGGAATTCAAATCGAAAGTGGCGCTGCGAATCCGGTAACTGAGTCTTCTGTATGCGCGCGTGCGCCACGCCCAACACACGCAAGCCGCGGTCGGCCATGGTCCGGGCTGAAACAGCAACTTCGCTGACCGGTATCCCGCACAACTGTGCGACAGCTTCCGGTGCTCCTTTGGCGAAAACGTCATATTCCCCATCATTCGCGAGTTCCACCACGCGCGACATCGCCAACAACTCCCTCGAGATTGGATATTCCCGAACGAGCGTCGCTGCGGCGCTCCAGATATTGCCCTCGCGATTCGCAGCCGCCTCGTGCAGCGCCTTCTCCATGGGATCGACAGGATCTTCCCCGCTGGCAAGCATCGCGGCCGCGAGAACTTCGCTACGGGTGTGATGCGGGGCCTCGATTACGTCGCGGACCGCCATTCGGTTCATGGTCAGGGTCCCGGTCTTATCCACACACAACAGAGTCGCCGATCCGAGCATTTCGATGGCAGGGACACGTCGAGTCAGTACACGCTTGCGGGAAATGCGCCAGGCACCCAAGGCGAGAAAGATCGTCAGGACGACAGGAAATTCCTCGGGAACCATCGAGATCGCCAGCGCCAATCCTGCGAGCGCTCCGTTCAGCCAGTTGCCGCGGGTCAGGCCATATACGACCGCAACGGTGAGACACAGAACAACACTGACGCTGGCAAACATACGGACGATCGATCTCGTCTCGCGCTCCAGATTGGTGCTTTGGAGCTCGATACTTCGCAGCGCAAGACCAAGCTTGCCGATTTCGGTGCGAGTACCCGTGGATGTGACAACAGCGGTGCCGTGTCCTTGGACGATCAGCGTTCCGGAAAAGACCGCCGGAATGCCCTCGCCACCGGGTCGAGGCATGGCAGAGTGTCCATCCCAAATCGTCTTTAAGACGGGAACAGATTCACCCGTCAGCAGCGACTCTTCGGCCGTCAGATTGACTCCTGAAACCACAAGCGCATCCGCGGCTACGCGATCGCCTTCCGCAAGCACCATGACGTCACCGCGAACAACTTCGCGTCCGGCGATGCGCTTTTTGTGACCATCCCGAATGACTAAGGCGCGCGGGCTTGAAAGGTCTCGCAATGCCTGCAGGGTTCGCTCCGTCTTGCTTTCCTGGTACAGCGTAATGCCGATGACGACGAAGATGCTTGCGGCGAGAGCAATCGCCTCCTCCACACTACCCAGCACGAGATAGACGAAACCCGTTGCGATGAGCAGCAAGAACATCGGCTCGCGCAGAACCTCTGCCGCTATTGCGAGATAGCTTTTCGGCTTTGCCGTGGGAAGTTCATTCGGCCCCTCTGTCCGAAGGCGTTCAGCGGCTTCAGTCTCCGGCAAAGCGATCGACTCCCAACCTGATGGTCGCGGTGATTCAGTTGTCATTTCACTCGGACGGCGACTCCGTCCGCAATTCGGTCATTGGGATAAAAGAATTACGGTCACCGTTAACGATACCGAAGCTGAGGTCCTGGCCGTCTGCATCTTTGATCTCGAGCTCTTTCGCGATTGTCACTCCGTCATTGCAAACTAGCGGCCGACCCACTTTTTGCCAATAAGTACGCATTTTCGATTTTCGTCCCAGCGTCACACGGACCGCATCGGCAAGCGCGGCGGCGCCAGGAATAATCTTTTCTCGCGCTTCTGCTCGAAAAAACAATTGCTTGTAAGGCATATCGGATTCTCTTTAGTGTATCCGCTCGTTCGTATGCACGTGGCAGACCGCTTGCACCTGCGAGTCGTAAGGAGACAGTATGGCTGAACAACAGAATCGACCGCCCTGGTTTGGGTTCCTGATTTTCCTGCTTGCCGCAGGACTGATCCTTTACATCTCGATGGGCAACCGCGTGCCGCCTCTGAAGCAACTCGCCTATTCGGAATTTCTCACACAGGTGCTAAACGGCAAGGTGGACGCCGTGAGAGTCACGAATTCTCAACTCATCGGAGTGCTGAAGGCGACCGATGAGTCCGGAGCGAAAGACTCGATCTCCACGCCGCGGCTGCCTTCAATGGATGAATCGTGGCTCATGCAGGAACTGCGAGAACGGCAGATTCAAATCATTGCCGAACCGCAGACGGACAAGTGGTGGACGGGTCTATTGGGCTGGCTGTTTCCGATCATGATGATTCTGTTCTTCTATTCCTGGGCCGCACGGGCCCGCATGGGTCAATCCGGGTTCAGCAGCGTCGGGAAGAGTCGGGCGAAGATCTACGACGAATACAGGCAAAGCGAAGTCACCTTTGCAGATGTAGCGGGCGTCGACGAGGCCGTGGCCGAACTCATCGAAGTCGTGGACTTTCTCAAGAACCCTCAGAAATACACCAAACTAGGTGGACGGATTCCAAAAGGCGTTCTTTTGGTCGGCCCGCCGGGGACCGGAAAAAGTCATCATCATGGCAGCAACGAATATCCCGGAAGTTCTCGACCAGGCGCTCTTGCGGGCTGGACGGTTCGATCGGCAGATTGTTGTCGACCGGCCGGACATCGATGGCCGTGAAGCCATCCTCAAAATCCATTCGCGCAAGATCACACTCGGTCCAAGTGCGGATCTTCGGAAGGTCGCTGCTCGAACGCCTGGAATGGCCGGAGCGGATCTCGCCAACATCGTCAATGAAGCGGCACTCCTTGCGGCGCGTCGCCAGGGCAATCAGGTCGAGATGTTCGATATCGAAGAAGCCATTGATCGAGTAATGCTGGGCTTGGAGAAAAAGAATCGCGTGATGAGTGTGGCCGAGAAAGAACGCGTCGCCTATCACGAGGCGGGCCATGCTTTGGTGGCGCTGTCAGTCGAGCACACCGATCCGGTGCATCGCGTGTCGATCATTCCCAGGTCCGTCGGCGCCTTAGGACATACTCTGCAATTACAGACGGAAGAACGATTCCTGATGACTCGCACGGAGCTGCGCTCACGTACGGGAAACCGCTGGCCGGCCGTTTCCTGCAATCTCCATTCACGGCTGAAGAGCGCAATTATAGCGAGAGGACGGCCGAGCTGATCGATGAGGAAGTGCACAGGCTAATGGATGAGTCTTACGACATGAGTCGAAGCATTCTTTTGAGGCGTCACGCCCAGCTCGAACACATCGCGCGCGAATTGATCCAAAAAGAGACGCTTGACCGAGCGGCACTGGACGAATTGATTCGAACAAGCGAGCCGGAAACGGGTGCCGCCAAAGAGGAAGAAGAGGTAAAGCCATGTATATGAATGGACACATGATCTGGATGGCAGTGTGGTGGATCTTCGAACTTGCTGTGATTGTCGCGGTCTTCTGGTTGTTGTTCAGCGCTTTCCGCCCTCCAGCACCCATGCAGGAATCAGCTGAAGACATTTTGAAACGCCGTTTGGCAGCCGGAGAAATCGACGTAGAAGAATACGAACGGCGCCTCAGGGCGCTGTCGACGAACAAGAGCGTCGCATGACACCAAGACTGAGTCGCGCAGCGATTGGCAATGCCGGGTGCGGCACCTCAGCCGCGTCAGGCGCAATTGCGGCCACTGCGAATATTGCAAAGCTGGATTGGAAAACCTTGTTTGCGCAATGCGCCCATATTCACCTTCTTGACAGGATCAAGTGGTTACGCGGCGCTGACATGCCGGAGGAGATCCCCAAGAAGACGGTCGCTGCTCATCTTCGCAGCCAAATCGTCTATCGAGAGGAGCCCCGCGAGGTTTTTATTGTTGTCAATGACAATCAGCCGCCGCACGTGGTTGTCTGCCAGAATGTCAGCCGCATCGGTTAGGACATCGTCCGCATAGCACCAGATCGGCTCTGTGGACATGACCGAACGGACTGGCGTCAAGTAAGGATTGGCGTGTTCGCAGATGCCGCGGATCACAATGTCGCGATCTGTCAGCACTCCGACCAGAACATCGGAAGCAACGACAGGCAGGAATCCGATGTCATGGTTCTTCATCAACTCTGCGGCTTCCACAATCGTCGCATCGACGGGAACAGCCACGACGTCGCGGGTCATGACTTCACCAACTCGCATATTCACCTCCTGAATGTAGGCCAGTAGGCCCAACGACGTTCTGCATCCTGAGTACCAGAGAAGACCGTTCCGTAGATCCGCGAAAACGGCGCACGTGTAAGCCCGCGGAAGCCGGATTTGTGCCGAATTGACAAAATACTTTTTCAATCCGAATTCCCCGCATGCACTAAGGGGTTGAAAACCCATCGTCGTTGGTTCGGAAACAAGAGTGCATGTAGAGAAGACGGTCGTTGTAGTTTATGTGCCCTTGAACACCGGTAGATTGGACAACGGACGGGGTTAACAGCTTTATTCGTTGAACTAGGAGGCCGGAGCTGGCTGCACGAAACCAATCGGCAGTCAGTGTTATTGAGAGAAATTCTCAATAACGGGTCGCTCCTTCTGGCTGATGTCTCGAATTGGGCATCAATGAGAGGCGTTCCGAAAGAATCGGGTCAAGGAAACAGAATTACAACGGCCGGGTGGTACTGGCTGAGCCTCGCGAATACGCAGAAGCTCTACGATGCAGGCGTGCAACTCGTGTTCGGGACCGACACGCCGTTGGCGTTCGGGAACTTCTTCCATTCTGTCACGAACGAAGTACGCGGCCTCTGGCATGTCGCGGCTGCAATTTCTTCTCACTCAGTTATGCCTGAGGCGATGCTGAAAATACGTCAAGGAATCTGAATTGCTTCACGGCAGTATGAGAGGGCCTTCAAATGTGGACATTGGTTCGTTCGTTGTTGAATACGACAAGGGGTTTCGTTTCGGTTGGCACGTGGAGCGGAATGACCGCACTTGCACTCGCATTCTGGGCGCTGGGTGACTCAGGCGATTCGAATGGCACCAGTATGATGTTGCTCCTCGGCATTCTTTTTCTACTGCTAGTCGCCGGTATTCTCCTTCTGGGTCACGGAATCATCGATCTTGTCCGAGATCTGCGGAAATCGATCCACGAACGAACAGATTTCCACCAAGATACGCGGACACGATAACCTGCTGACCGAGCCCACAAACAAAAGTATCTAGCAGAAATCCCGTCTAAACCTAAACCGGAATCGGAGCCTTATGGTCCAAATTGACGCTTCGCGGGGCAAAGGTGGCGGTCAGATCGTCAGAACTGCTTTCAGTCTTTCTCTAATGACATGCCAAGCTGTCACCAATCACCAACAAACTGCGGAAGTCAGGCTATGTGTCCATACATACTTAGGATGGTAAGGCAGTAGGGGATGTGCGCCTTTGCATCTTCGGCCATTTCGAGACTCTCCGAATGAGGTTGAGAGATGTCCACAAGGACCAAAAGAAGCACAGCTATTCCGCAGGATGAATGAATTGCACGTCGTAACAGGTGCGTTCGGCTATTCCGGGCGCTACATCGCTGCGCGATTGCTTGCTGCTGGCCACCGCGTTCGCACGCTCACCAATTCTCCAAAGCGCCCCAATCCCTTTGGAGATCAAGTTGAGGCCCTCCCCTTCAACTTCGAGCGCCCGGACCGGCTGACGGCGTCACTCGTCGGTGCTTCAGTCCTCTATAACACGTACTGGGTACGCTTCAACCATGCGGATTTCCGCTACACGCGAGCTGTCGAGAACACACGCGTTTTGTTTAACGCGGCTCGCGCCGCCGGCGTTTGGCGCGTCGTCCACGTCAGCATCACAAATCCTTCTGAGAACTCGCCGTTCGAATACTTCCGTGGAAAAGCGGTGCTTGAGCGGGAACTCCGCGAATCGGGACTCTCCCACGCGATACTGAGACCCGCGCTGCTGTTTGGAGGTGAGGGCATTCTGATGAATAACATTGCCTGGGTCCTTCGCCACTTCCCCGTATTCGGGGTATTCGGTACGGGCGAATATCTTGTGCAACCGATCCACGTGAGCGACTTTGCCGAACTCGCCGTTACCCAGGGAGCCGAGCGCACGCCCCAAACGATCAACGCGATTGGACCTGAGACCTTCACCTACCGCGAACTTGTGGAGGAAATCGCTCATGCGATCGGAGTGCGGCGCCCCATCATATCTGTGCCTCCCCGGATCGGTTACGCCGCCGCTTGGCTTCTCGGTAAGGCTCTCGGCGATGTGGTCGTCACCTGGGACGAGATTGAAGGTCTGCTGCAGGGTCTTCTTGCGACTGGATCGTCCCCAGTCGGACGAATCAAGCTTTCCGTGTGGGCGCGTGAGCACTCCGAGATGATCGGGAGGCAGTACGCGAACGAACTGAGGAGGCGGAGAGATCGGAAGATCGCTTACACAAGCGCAGGACAGTAGACCATCCCACCGCAAACAACACACGCTTGTTGCCGGCCGCTCCTCGCGCCGAACCGCATCTCATGAAAACGACCGGCAAGTCTCGTGTAGTCGATGAGATTCGGCCGCACGCGCAACGCTTCAGTCGATTTACGGATAACCGGCCTGCTCATTTGCGTCTAGCGATCCACGCAGTAAGAGCGCCTATCCCAAAGGCGGCTCCAAAAGTGAGACCAATGGATTTCAGTGGATGCTTCTTCACGGCAAAAGCAGTGTCATCAACGTAGTTCTCTGCGGCACGCCAACCCTTTCGTACCGCTCGCTTGGCGGCCACGACGCTGCTCTCGGCGGTGCTCGTGAGTGTAGATGTCCAGTGTGCGGCGTCGCAACCTACTTTAGCTAATTTCGTTCCCGTACGGAGTGCAAAAGCTGTTGGAGTTCTCATACGTCCTCTCCTTCTTTATCGCAAACGACCTTGCCAAAAATCATCACACTAGGCCTTGCACGTATCGCGCCACCCGCGTTGGCACGCTATGTGCATGGAGCACCGATGAGGAGGATTTATGCGAGTGCCGAAAAAATGAAGCGCCGCAGTGTCGGCGTTCTGCCGGTAGTGGAGAGCAAAAAGGTGGTCGGAGTCATTACTGATCGGGATATTACTCTCCGTGCTGTTGCATCGGGCGTCGATGTGACCAAAACGAAAGTTCGCGAGTTCATGACGCCCGAACCGTACGTTGCTTATGAAGACCAGACCATTAACGAAGCCTGCGACTTGATGGAGAAGAACAAGATTCGCCGGGTCATCGTGGTGAATCGCGAAGGCGGGCTTGTCGGCGTCTTGTCGTTGAATGACGTAACCATCAAAGGGAAAGAAACGAGACGATCGGCACAAGTGTTACGCAAGATCGCCGCGGCTGCCTAGCGTGTAAACCGTAACGCAATTAGTAAGGAGGTGCAAAATGGCTGAAACACTTCCCGTTAGAAGAACAAAATCAATTTTCGCTGAAATCGAAAGGATGCAGGACCGCATCATGCGGCGAGCCTATGACATTTTCTGCTCAAACGGCGGCATTTTCGGCAGAGACATCGAGGATTGGCTGCAGGCGGAACGAGAGCTGGTATGGAAACCGGCGATCGAGCTCGAAGAGAAGGACGGCGAGTTTCGGCTCCAGGTGGCGGTTCCGGGCGTCGATCCGAAGGACATCGATATCGAAGTGACTCCCGAAGACGTTCTGGTGAAGGCAGGTCTTCATCATGAGCACAAGGAAAAGAAGGGCGAGGTCTACACCTGCGAATTCGCATCAGGAAACCTCTTCCGATCGATTCACCTGCCAAAGAAAATCGACGCTGACAAGGTCAAAGCGGAATTCAAGAACGGCCTGTTGAGCTTGAAGGCGCCCGTCGCCGCAGAAGCGCGCGCCAAGAAAGTCATAGTAGAGGCTGCGTGAAGGCGTGGAGGCCTGGCAACAGGCCTCCACCGCTTCCAAATTCCGTGCGCGTTCCAAGACCGCGGAAGCCGCATGTCCTTCGTTCAGGGGATAGACCTCAGTTTCAATGCCGAGCATGTGGAGCAACCGCACTCCACCGATTCCGAGAACCAGTTCCTGTTTGAGCCGTAGTTCTGTCCCGCTCAGGTGAGCTTAATCTGCTCCAGTCCTTCGGGCGTCGTGTAAAGCCCCTCAAGCTTTCCGGTCAGATATTTGTAGGCATCATCGACAGAATCCGTTTTGTAGAACACCTGAAGTTCCTCTGCGCTGACTGTGCCCCACCGGACGAAGGCGTCGAAGTTGATCACTTCGTCCCAGTATTCATTGCCGAACAGCACAACAGGCATGGTCTTGCGCGGTTTTTTGGTCTGAATCAGCGTCAAGACCTCGAAGAACTCGTCCATCGTGCCAAAGCCGCCCGGAAAGATCACCAGCGCTTTCGCAAGGTAGACAAACCAAAACTTGCGCATGAAAAAATAGTAAAAATTGAAGACCAGCTCACGAGGGACATAGCTGTTTACAGCCTGCTCGTGCGGCAGTTGAATATTGAATCCGATGGTCTTGCCGCCGGCGAGCGACGCTCCGCGATTGGCCGCTTCCATCATCCCTCCCGAACCTCCTGAACAGATGATGAAGTCATAATTCCCGGTTAACGACTTGGACCATTCGGTCAATCGGCGCGACAGATCGACCGCATCCCGATAGTAGCGGGCCAGCCTCACTGCCGTCTCCGCGCGCGTGCGAGCTTCCGACAGTTCCGCTGAAACCGAGCCTGCCCGCGCAATTTGTTCATTGACCTCCGCCAACTGCTGTGCCGCCTGTTCAGGCGAGGACGAACGAGCCGAGCCGAAGAATGCAATCGTGTCACGAATGCGCGCGCGTCGAAGCCGTTCTGCCGGTTCCAGGTACTCAGATAGGATTCTGATGGTCCTGGCCGCAGGGCTTTTCAGGAACTCGGTGTTCAGAAACGATAACCGCGAGATTTCGGATTTGTTCTCAGCCATACTGATCCTCAGGTGTTTGGGTGGAGACGCAACTCGACGACTATTGCCCGAAAGAACACGAACCAAGATACCTGAATTCTGCCGTGCCGGGGAGGTAGGACCGCTCCACGATGGACCAGGTACGCGCGTGTGCGCGCCGGAAGGATCATCGAAGCCCACGTCGAAATGTGTGGCCCATCCGCATAGGGTTTTCAATGGAACACTTGAGCATGATCCGCCGGTGAAACCGATATGAGTTTGGCGGAAAATCCTCTTCGAAATTCCATGGTCGAATCTTCGACGCCGGCCATCCTATGATGGATGCGTGGAACATCACAAGAAACTGGCCATCCTGGTCGGGGGCGGACCGGCCCCCGGCATCAACGCGGTCATCGGCGCTGCGACAATTCGTGCCGCGCTCGAAGGCATGGACGTTGTAGGCGTGCGCGACGGATTCGAGTGGCTGATGCAGGGCGACATCGATCATGTCACGCCGCTTACGATCGATGCCGTCAGCCGCATCCACTTCCGCGGTGGCTCTCACATAGGTATCTCGCGTGCGAATCCGACATCGGATCCGAAGTATCTCGAAAACGTGGTGATCTCGCTTCTGCGTCTGAACGTGACACGGCTCCTGACGATCGGCGGGGATGACACAGCTTACTCGGCGATGAAGGTGGAGGAAAGCGCCGCCGGCCGCCTCCACGTGGTGCATGTGCCGAAGACGATCGACAACGATCTCGATCTGCCGCCGACCGTCGACTCTTTCGGTTTCCAGACCGCCCGCCATTTCGGCGCCGAGATCGTGAAGAACCTCATGGTGGACGGGAAGACCACCTCGCGCTGGTACTTTGTGATCACCATGGGGCGCAAAGCCGGCCATCTGGCGCTTGGGATCGGCAAGGCCGCCGGCGCGACGCTCACGCTCATTCCCGAGGAGTTCCCGAAGCCACTGCAACTCAAGACGATCGTCGACACGCTCGTCGGTGCGATCATCAAGCGCCTGAGTTACGGACGGCGGGATGGCGTGGCGATGATCGCCGAGGGCGTCGTACTCGATGTCGATCCGGGCGATCTCTCCTCGCTCGACGAAGTGGAGCGCGATGCGCATGGGCATCTGCGCATTGCCGAGGTGAATATCGGCGAGATCCTCAAGGCGCAGGTGACTGCCCGTCTGAAGGAACTCGGCGTGAAGACAACGACGATCGTGGCCAAGAACATCGGCTACGAGCTCCGCTGCGCGGATCCCATTCCATACGATATGGAGTACGCGCGCGACCTGGGCTACTGCGCAGCCAAGTACCTGCTGGCAGGTGGTAATTCCGCCATGGTCTCAATGCAGGGCGGCCATTTCGTGCCGATCCCCTTTTCATCCCTGATCGATTTCGAAACAGGCCGCACTCGCATCCGTCTCCTGGATACGCATTCGACCCGGTACGCCATTGCGCGCCGTTACATGATCCGCCTGCGTCGGGACGATTTCGACCACCCGCACGAGCTGGCGAAATTTGCCGCCACGGTGCACATGTCGCTCGAGGACTTCCGGCAGCAGTTCGAATATCTCATCGGGTACGAGCCGCCTCCCTTGTTAATCGACGCGGAAGGGGAGGCGAGTCGAGGAAACAAATGATATGCGAACGATCGCCATCATGGGAGCGGCTGGCCGCGACTTCCACGACTTCAACGTCGCTGATTTCGGATCGAGAAAATAGTCAGCTGAGGTGCCGGGCTTACCGGGCCCTCACTTCAGAGATTCCTGGGTCAAGGGAAGATAGCGGCCCAGAACGATGATCACCAACCACAGGAACAACGAGCTTGCTGCAATAAACTTCGCGAATGCAGGCGGATCTTCCCCGGGTCCCAACTTCGCCCAGCTGCGGAAAGCGGAGGTACAGTTAAACAACACCAGAGTCGCTCCCGCAACAAATACGCTTGCCATCTTCAGATGAAAGAGGGGATTCCAGGCATAGAAGAAGGGCATGCCGACAAAGAAGAGAATGCCCGTGATTACATTGATGACTAAACCGGCGATTCCCCAGGGTAGTAACCGGTGCAGTGGAGCTACAGGCAAGTCTTTCACAAATCCCAATAAACGGAGGTTAAGCCCGCCAATTGCCGCCACGATCAAGATCAGGCCAAAGAAGTGAAGCGTCTCGAGGGCCGGCCAGACCCAGCGTGAAAACCCGGTGACGAAGTAAGCAGCTAACGGAACTATGTTGGAGCCTATTGCGGGGACGGCCCAGGCTGCGTCCGGGCCAGAAAAAATTTCCGGATGGCGGATGGCTCCACCCGTATTCCCGGTGGCTGTCATCAGCCCCGCCGTCACGATAGAAAGAAGGAGCACGACTGCGGAATTCCATCGTGCCACCAGGCCTGGGGCGGGACGCGACATCCGGCTAAACTGCCATAGTCCGATCAACGCGACTGCGCCCGTAATCTCCATGAATATCAAAGAGAGCAATGCGGCGCCCTGGTGCGTGTTAATTAATTCCGTCGGCAAAGGAGTGGATGCTTTGAGCACCTCGTTGGCGACATCCCCACTCATGTATGTCGGAATCGCCAGAAGCGCAATGAGCGTGAAAAACGCAAGGCTGGTTTGCTTCAAATCGTCGCTGTTGGCAAACAAGGCAGCCAGAAAAAGGAGCAGCCCGACGAAAGCGCCGATGATCGGCCAATGATTCAATAAGAGATGTATATGTGCCAAATTCATAGATGATTAATCCTACGCTGTGAGGACGCTGTACGTATAAGCCAGGAGACGACCCGCAGTAATGGCTCCAACCCAAAAGATGAGCGACGATACTGCAAAGACCCGGCCCTTCGCCATCATCGCTGCTTCACTCAAGCTGGAGTCGGCGAAGACACGATTCCACAGCATTTGCATTGACGCCATGGCGAGTCCGATTAGCGTTAGCTTGACGTAAAAAACCGGGTTCGTTAGAGATTTCGTCGGATAACCAATCAATAGAAGGATGCCGGATACGACTTGTACCCAGAACCCAACCCATATAAAGCGGTAAAACCTCTTAAGCGGGGCTAAAGGCAGGTCCGGTGCGAGGCCAAGAATTCGCAAGCCGATCAACACACTCGCGCCAACCAGTAAGCCCATTCCGATAGCATGCACTGAAAGGATGAACCAGAATGAGAAAACGGAATCGGATTCGCGAATCCAGATACTCAGACCGGTTTCTTCGATTGCTTTAAAAATTGAAAGGAACACCAGGTTTCAACTCCTTACCGAAGTTTGGGCCGACTGATTCTAGGTCAACGCTCAGCCGGCCACAATAGGAGGTTCGGATGGACACGTATGGTATTGCCTGCTCGCATTGCCGTTTTGAGTTTCGGCAGAGTGTAGGTGGCGAACGGACCGGTCTCGATATCCGGTCACGGAATTCTCAGGAGCGCATGCGTTATTTTACACTCTGCCCCCCCGTGGGTAGCTCGTAGGGAGCGCCCGTACCCGACGAGCCGAGAAACAACTTGCGTCCGTCGGCGAGGGTGACATCCCTGCCGTTTGCCCTTCGTGACCCGTCCTTGGACTGGTATCCGTCCACAACGACCTTAGTTCCGGGCAGCAGAGAATTCTTTGTAAAGCCGCGCCGAAACAAAACGTTCGGGGTACCGGCCTCGAAAGCCCAGTTTTCGACCTTGCCGTCGGACTTTTTCACATCAACGTAGAGCCACACGTGGGGATTGGTCCACGCCATCTTCGTGACCGTGCCTTCGAACTTGACGGGTTTATTGGCGTCAAATTCGGCTGCAAATGCATGGTGTGCCGAGAGCGGCGCTGCTCGGCCAATCACGAATAAGCCGATTACCGCGCTCACAAGAGCCAGTTTCGTTCGCATTGGATGAACCTCCTTCACTTTCTATACCATTCAAAAAAGCGGTCGCCTGGTGGAACCTTGCGCGTGATATCGATAATCATCGTCTCCCCTTCCCACCGCTTCACCAGTTGTTTCTTGCGAACATGTCCATAAAGAAACTCTTCGGCAAACTCGATGCAGGGGTACTCCATGAGCTGAATATTGGGTTCCAGACGGCGGTAGAGCGGCATCGCGATGCGCCATGGCCGCGTAAAAGTTTCCGGATCCTCAATCGTCACCTCGTAGCGAATGGCGTCAGGATGGATGGGCGTGAAGCGTTCAACAAGGTGGAGGGAAGCGCTGTGAAAATTCCCGGCCCTGTCGAACCAATTCTTCCCGTTGAAGCTGGTCACGTCGACGACCAGCGTATCGCCCTCCCAGTGGCCGACCGAATGACCCATGTATGTATCGTCTGGCGGCCCCTCGGCTTTATCCAGATGGATCGTGCGAGCCGCGTTCGCAAACGTGAATGCCATCTGAATTTTGTTCGTGCTCTGGATGATTTGAAATGGATACGGCATATACACTGCCCGTGGAATGCCCGGCAGATAACACTTCAACTCCGGATCCCGATCGATCCAGTTTGCACCGTTCTCCTTTTTTATCGCGGCCGCTTCGGGTTTGTAAGGAATTTCCCCGTCGCCCTCGATCACACCAAGCGATCCCGGCACACCCGCCGCAGCACCAAGCGCGAGCACGGGGGCTGCCGGCACGCGGGCGAAGTCATACGCCGGATAAACACCCGGCTGCGTCACCGCTCCCGGGCGTGCTTCGTGAGCCTGCAGGTCCCAATACGCCTCATTGTTGGCCTCCCAGATGCCGCTGAAGTTGGGCTTGCCGTCGGGCGTGCGCGCCGGCCCCAATGCCCGTTCGGCTGTGGAGCGTGTCACTGCCATCGCAATTCCGGCCCCCACAGCAGCCGAGAGGATGACGATCACAATTATCGAACCACTTCTCATTCGAGACCTCCTAGTCCGACTTGTCTATCAAGGAGATGCCGCCATCATAATCCACGCTGGATTAATGTCAAGCTGACACCATTCTGCGAATCTCCGGAGTGCGGCCCGGAACGATCCGGAACCGGTGGCGGCCGTGAATGCGGTACGTTTCGAAATTGTCATGATCGATCGTCAGAATCAGGCTGAGCGACTCACGCTTGGCAATTCGGACGAGGGTGGCATCGGCGAAATCCTCGAACGATCTCGATACTGACGTCGCGCCATGCAATTGCCAGCGAAGGGCGTCCGCGATCCTCGGGTTACATATTAGACGAGTCGAGTTGATTGGAGTTCTTGACGAGTCCAGGTAACGGGCGTAGAGTCTGAACAATTATTAAAGGGGCAAACCTTCTCTAAATTTCGCAGGTCCTCATCAAGAGGGTAAGCGATGACGATTACGGCCTACGCCACGATCTGCAGAGCTCGCCGCGTCGCTTGTGCCCGTACTCGCAGGTGGCGCGGCACAAAGGTAGAGGCAACACCGGCAGTGGGGCCAACTTCGTGCGCAAGGCTTTAGTGGTTTAAGTGTTGTTGAAAGGAGACGACCCATGAAGCGAGTTACTTGTCTCGTGGCAGGACTGATGCTGTTCGCGGCGTCCGCTGCTGCCCAGGCGCCGGCGGCGGGGCAGAAACTGGGCCTCGCGGCCAGCATGCAACGCGCCTACACCACCCTCAAAGAGAACCTCACGCAGGCGGCCGAGAAGATGCCCGAGGCCAACTACACATTCAAGCCGGCTTCCGACCCCGATCTCCGTACGTATGGCCAGTGGATCGGCCACCAGACCGACAACCAGTTCACCAACTGCGCCATCATTAAGGGCGTGCCGAACCCGAGCCCTCCACAGAGCAACGAAAAGAAGACGCGCAAGGCTGAATTGGTCAAAGCGCTGGCCGACGCGTTCGCGTTCTGCGACGGTGCGTTTTCGGCGTTGACCGATCAGAGCGCGATGCAGATGGTCAAGCAGGGAGAGGGGGAAACCGCGCGCGGCGGGGTAGCCTCGGCCATGCTCTCGCACGGCCTCGAGTCGTACGGCATCGTCGTTGTGTATCTGCGCGCAAAGGGCGTCGCGCCGCCGAACGCCAACCCGGCGGGCGCGCGCGGTGGACGAGGGGGCCGCGGGGGGCAGTAAAGCGCCCACTCGGATTAAGGAGAATCGCAAATGCGCCACATCGTTCGTAGGTTATCCATGGTGGCGATTGTCGCGCTTTGTATCGTCATTTTCGCGTTCGCGAAAGCGCAACAACAGGCCAGGCCGGCCGGGCAAGCTGCACCTGCCGCCCAGGCTGCCACAGATACTTGTTGGGGGAAAACTCCATGTCCGGAAGACCATCGTCCTCCCGTTGCTTTCAGGGAAGACTGGACGGATGCGACTCCCGGCGTGCCGACCGATTACAAAGACAAAGATCTGGATGCCCATCTACAAAATAAGAATCTGACGATGGTCCGGTATGGGGCAGGCGCCAAAGACGTCATATACGATCGCCACGTCGGCCCCCGCGATGATCCGGGCTACATCTGGCTCGGTGCTTGCGCGGCAGGTCCGTGCGTCATCACCCTGAAAGACAAGGCGGATTACCTGGATTTGTCGAACCCCATGTCGAAGGTCGTTTGGCGAACCAAACAGGGTGGCTTCAGACAACTTCGCCTTGTCCTGAAGCTGGCGGACGGAAGTTTTCTCATCAGCGACCGCTACGCTGGTCCGGCAGAAGACTGGAACATCTCGGAAATTTTGATCAGCGACGTCCACTGGAGAATACTCAAGATCCAGGAGCCCGTCAGGATATATGAGGACTCTCTTGTCGAGAAACCAAACTTGACCAAGGTCGACGAAATCGGCTTCACTGATCTTATGGTCGGCGGCCCAGGCTTCACGAGCGGAACCTCTCGCGTCGATTGGATTGAAGTTCATGCGGACCGTGTAAAGCGGTCGGCAGGCACAAACAACAATAACTGACCACCGTTACGTTCTCTTTGAGGTCTCCTACCTCCAGCGTGAAATTCACCACCGCTTCCTGAGTCACAGCGAGTATGACGCCGCGCCGTACCTGCTGCTTGAAGCCCGATAATTCTGCGGTCAGATCGACCGAGGAGTTGACCTTCAATTTTTAACACAATGGGAGGGACAGCTAATGACAGATAAAACCCATCGCCGGAATTTCTTGAAGGGTTCGTTAGGGGTTTTCGCCGCCAGCCAGGGGGCCAGCCTGCTGGCTGCCCCGGCGCAGCAGACAAGGCCGGCAGCGCGACCGCAGCAAAATCGCAATGGCGGCGGCCGGGCGAACCTATTTCCCGGCTTCAAGCCAATGCGCATTAACACCAGCGGGGCAACGATCAATGCGGTGGTGGGCGGAAGCGGACCACCAGTACTGCTGCTGCATGGGTATCCGCAGACTCATGTCATGTGGCACAAAGTGGCGCCGCGGCTGGCCGAGCGATTCACCCTTGTGGCCGCCGATCTGCGTGGCTACGGCGACAGCAGCAAGCCGCCGGACGGCCAGAATCATGCCAACTACTCCAAACGCCCAATGGCCAAGGACCAAGTCGAAGTCATGACGCACCTCGGTTTCCAGAAGTTCGCCGTGGTCGGCCACGACAAGGGCTCGGGGGTGGCGACTCGCATGGCGCTTGACTCTCCGGACAAAGTCACCAAACTGGCGGTCTTCGACACCCTGCCCTCTTCCCTCATCACCTACCGTAATCTCACCAAGGAGTGGGCCACGGGGCTTTATCACTGGTTCTTCCTGGTTCAGCCCAGCCCCTTGCCGGAAACGTTGATTGCAAACAGTGTCGAGTTCTATCTGCACAGTCGGTTTCAGAGGTCCCCTGGAGCCATCACCCCGGAAGCCTTTGCGGAATATTTGCGCTGCTTCCGCGATCCAGCCACCATTCACGCGACCTGCGAGGACTATCGCGCCAGTGCCGGGATCGACCTGGAAATCGACCAGGCCGATTGGAACAAGAAAATCGCTTGTCCGGTTCTGGCCTTGTGGGCCGAACGAGGGAATCGTCCTCCGGCTTTCAGCAATACCATTGATTTCTGGAAAGAGAAAGCTGTGGAGGCGAGAGGCAGGGCCCTGCCCAGCGGCCACTTCATGGCCGAGGAGGTGCCGGACCTGGTCCTCGCGGAACTCAACGCGTTTCTGACTGCCTCTTGAGGAATGGGAACGACCACGACAGTGCCTACCGATATCGAGGCGGCGTACCGGGCGGTGAAGGGAAATTAAAGTACGCCGGAGCGCTAAGTTTTGGGTCAGGGAAGCTCAGGCGGCGTTCGCCGCTAGCGCGGACAGCATGTATTCAGGAGATTCGGCCGATAGCGGGCCCTGGCAAGAATGCCGTCACGGGCGCGGTTAGCCAACCGCCGGAGCTTTCCCAAATCCACGCCCACCAGCTTGCCTTTCCACATCATTATTTTGCCTGCAATAAAGACCGTGTCGACGTTGCTGGTGTCCATGAGCGTGACGACGGCCCCGGGAGCATTGTTCAGCGGAAAGACGTTGATGTCATCCGTCCGCAGCATAATGATGTCGGCCTCCTTGCCGGGCGTCAGCGAGCCGACTTTGTGGTCGAGGTGGGCGGCTCTGGCGCCTTCGATCGTGGCGAATTCGAGCACATCCCGGCACGTTAGACGGGCGGGCAGGTTTTTTTCGCCTTTGGACTCACGTTCGTTGATCAGAAAGCGCTGCAGGGTGAAGGCGGAGCGCATCACTGTGAAGAAGTCGGTGGTCATCACCACGTCCACGTCCGTGCTCAGACTCGGACGGACGCGGTGATCGAGTGCCTCCTGGAACGCAGGCATCCCGTGTCCCTCCGTCATCTCGATGGCGGGGGCAATCGAGACCTTGCCGCCGGTGTCCCGGATCAGTTGCCACGCGGTGGCGGGAAAGTGGGTGCAGTGGATATATTCGTTGTCTGGGCCCATCAGCCCGGCGCGACCCAAAGGTACCAGTTGGGCAGCAGCCGCTGCATTGGTGGCATGCGAAATGATGGGTACACCGGCCTTCCGGCCAACCTCCCAGAGTTTCGCATCGAGACCCGAGTGCAGAGCCAGCGTCAACAATTGGTCATCCGACGAGAAGTATTGCGAGCGCAGCCGCACGATGTCCTGCGGGTACTGGCTGGCGGGGCCTTGACCGGCGGAGAACCCGAAGAGAGTCCGGCGGCCGGCCTCCTTGAGTGCGGCAATGCAGGCGTCGCTGTGCGCGGGAGAATGGGATACCTGTGAAAGATCGACGGCCGTGGTGACGCCCGCGCGCATCTGGCTCACGGAGGCCAGAAGTTCTCCGGCATATGCATCCTCAGGTTGATAAAAGGCGTTTAACGCGCCGGGGTTGTTAATGACTCGATTATAGTCCTCCTGGAGCAGGGCATCGGCGATGATACCCCTCAGGACGGCCTGATACTGGTGGTGGTGCGTGTCAATGAGGCCCGGCATGACGATCCGATCCGTCGCGTCGATCACTGCCGCCGTTGCCTTGAGATTCGGCCCGACTGCGACGATCTTCTTGCCCTCGATCAGCACGTCGGCTTTCTCAAAGTCACCAACTTTGGCGTCCATGCTGAGCACGATGCCGCCCTTCAACAGGATGCGGCGCCCGCTGCTGCCACTTCCTGCGGGAACAACGTCACTCTGGGCCAAGAGCTTCCCGTGGAGCGCCGTCCCGGTTGCGATAACGCCTGCGACCAGGCCCGCCGTGCTGGATTTAAGGAAACGACGGCGCGATATCTCGCCTTGATCCAGTCCCTCATGGAGCGATATTTGTTTTCTCATGACAATCCTCGCTGTCTTCAGAATAAAGCCTCCCAATTAAATCCCTGACTAGGAAACGAGTCGGTTATAAGCCGATTCCCCACCCGCAATGCGCGGAAACTTGGAGGCGTGGCGAAATGAAGATTGTCGAGGCGCTGTCTTCGCCCTGCCCTGAAATCTCGGCCACTCCAGTCACCGCCCGAAAGAAACGCCGTCCAAACCCATTCCCGGAGGTGAACTCTAAATTGCACACCCTGGTTATTTGCCCTATCCTTCAGCTTTCTCCATGAGCGTGATTAAACCAACGACGGAGCCTGCACCGCGCTCCATTCACATGTCGCCTTTGCGCGGTTTCAGCATCGCATTCGTCTTCATTTTCGGTCTCGTCCTGTTCGGACTTATCGACCAAGTTCGAGCAAACCCACGGCTGTTCTGGTCCTTCATGGGCGCCGTGGCCGTGCTGCTCGCATGGAGTGCAGTCCTGTTCCCGTCGGCATGGCGGCGGCGTCGAAGGCTCACGTTAGAGTTCGTTCCGCGGCCGCAGCACTACCTGCAGGCATGCCTGCAGACGGCGATCTTTGCATACTGGGGCTGGTACTGGCGGCAGGTATACGACTCGTACTACCTGGTGATCGCGCAATTGGTATTCGCGTACGCCTTCGACCTGCTCCTGTCCTGGTCGAGGCGGGATACTTACAGACTCGGCCTCCTTCCATTTCCGATCGTCTTCAGCACAAACCTCTTCCTCTGGTTCAAGCCGGACTGGTTTTATTTCCAGTTCATGATGCTGGCCCTCGGCTTTGCGGCAAAAGAGCTATTCCGGTGGAACAAGCAGGGACGGGACACGCACATCTTCAATCCCTCGTCGTTTTCTCTGATGGTGTTTTCGTTGGGGCTCGTCCTGACGGGAACAACGGATATCACGTGGGGCAAGGAAATCGCCATCACCCAGTTCTACCCGCCGCATATGTACCTGTTTATATTCCTGATTGGGCTGCCGGCGCAGTATCTCTTCGGCGTCACGACAATGACGATGCCGGCGGTGGTGACCACGTATTTATTTGGCCTCGCGTACTACGGTGCAACCGGCGTCTATTTCTTCTTCGATTCGTATATCCCGATATCGGTCTTTTTTGGAATGCACCTCTTGTTCACCGATCCGTCTACCGCGCCCCGAACGGAGCTGGGACGCATGATCTTCGGCGCACTCTACGGCCTCGGCAATGTCGCCGTCTACCACGTGTTGCACAGTGCCGGGGCGCCGGAGTTCTACGATAAGCTGTTGCCTGTTCCGATATTGAACGTC
>WNGH01004497.1_pt1 | contig 21135 bp, 42 predicted proteins | sample 5400631 | NCBI WGS metagenome assembly WNGH01 (sample SAMN13153373, study PRJNA577476) | soil metagenome | isolation source: 115 cm soil or saprolite under Garry oak tree replicate 1 | place: USA:California | collected 2016-06-15
AAGGCTACAGAATAGATCTTACCCAAGCCAATCTACCTACCCTTCCTCTTGCCCGCTTTAGGTCCCTGCAAGCTTCTGGCTATCTTTGCTAGTCGATTGATCGTCAACAGACTCAAACTCAACACTAGCAGACCAGTCCAGAATGTGCTCATCAGAACGGTAGGTCACTCGAGCGCGTGGAGGGAGGGGGAGCGGCTGCCCGACGATAAGCTGCCTGAAGTTCCATCTCATTAACCTCCTCACATGCCTTACGCCAGAGCTCGTCGAACGTATAAACTGTCCTCATCCTCGCAGCTAGTTCTCTTCTCCACTGGTACAAATTTGTACAAGACGGTTTTGGTTCACTCCTTCGGATCAACTCTGCTTGCGCGGCATAAATAGCTTCCGTCGGGAAGGTCCCGCTTCCCAGTATCTGCACAAGAGCGTCATCACTGGAGCCTCGGCAGATCAACTCCCACTTATTCATGGATACCGTCTTCACCCCTCTCTCCCTTCTCGAGTGTCCTAAGGGTTGGCTTACTCCTATCGCGCCAGAAAACTAGTGCATGAAGCGTGTAGAACACCGGTATGTTGTTCGTCTTGGCTAGTCTACACTCCGCGTCTGCGCCTTCAGACTCGCCAGGCATTCTAAGTACGGCATGGCAGAGCTTCAGCCATTCGTCGTCCCACTTCGTCCATTCCTCGTATGTATGAGGTGAGACAATATCCCATAGACAGGTGACGTGTGGGATGAATGGACAGAAACCCAGTTCAAGCAGGTTGTCTCCGACTTTGATCGCGTTGTAGATGTTGTGCTGTACGTTGCCCTTGGAGATGGGTCCTGCGACGTAGACTCGTATCATTTCTGGCTCGCCTCGTCTTCCTCGATCATGGCACGGAGCAGAACGAGATATACTCGTGCGTCTTTTATCCTGCCCTGTATAGGCTCTCGTTGACTCTTGTGGCCGTTAATGTGTGCGAGAATGCCGTCTATGTGCTTACGAAAGTAGATCCAGAGAACTGTCTTTCGATCTAATCTGAGTTCAGCTGCCAGTCGCTCGAAGTTGCCAAGAGCGTTACTGTCGTCGTGTGCATACTCGACTTGGGCTGCCTCTCGAGTAGAGTTCTCCTCCTCGAACATCTGCTTCATTAGTGCTGCGACTCCTGCTCTATTCATAGTACCCTCGTAGTAAACGGCGATTGAATTCTTCGCCTGATGGCAGGTGTGGGTAGTCGGCTAGATGCTTGACAGTAACCCACTGAACTTCACTGTGTATACGAAGTTGTGGTCTCTCCGTGAACAACGTCTCGAAGAATGTGACCCTGTACTCATGTCCGTCGGTGAATGATGTGATCGTGTCTAGCTCGCGAACTATGCGTATGCGTACTCTAAACTCTTCCATCATCTCCCGTCTGAGTGCGTCCCGTTTATGCTCGCCCCATTCCACTTTACCTCCGGGGTACTCCCACATATTTGCGAGGTTTGGATGATTGCCAGCCGAGCTGCGCTTGCAGATCCAGTAGAAGCCGCATTCGGCTCGTACGGCGGCTACCACGTCTGTTGGCCCTTTCTTGGGGTTTCGTCTAAATTGACAACACCTGAGACTTCCACAGCGTCTACAGTGGCCGGTGCGCTTGCCAATGACTGGACGGCTGTACTGATTATGTTTCCACCGCGCACAACCGCAGTTGCAACAAACATCGTTCGGGGTCATTTGCTCAGGTCTTCCTCAACTGCCTTTCCTGGATAATAGTGTGGTCCGTCAATCTCCTGCACTGCTCGAACGTATCCGATCATAGTAAGTGTCTTGAGCACTTCGTCTAGTTCATCGACTCGAACTGAATGCTTGAACATTGCGAGCAGTTCTGAGTAGGCTATTCCAGGACTGGCCAATACGGCTCCGAGCACAGCCTCGATGTCAGCAGATAGAGGATTTTTACCTACGGCGCTAAACGTCTTGGCCATAGCTGGCTCTATGTGATCGAGTAATTGTAGTGCTCTCTGAAGATCTTCTTTCGTGATTGTGGATTCGTCCCGTTGACTTGCAGCCACTACCATTCCTATCTTAATTAAGTGCATTGGCTTGCGCTCGAAATAGCCGCTCAGTCTTGGGTCCTTGTGTGAACGATCTTCTTGGTTCTGCCTGTCCCAGGCAATGTAGAAATCTTCTGCTGGCTTGTCCATCAGATACTGACCTGAGACCAGAGATATTCTGATTAAGTCCTTGAGTAGAAGATCTCCGAGCTCGACCTGTTCCTTGGACAACTTTGGAAATGCGTCGCGGACTCGTGGTGTATCTTGGTAGACGAATATGATTCGAGATGTCAGTCCTATGCCTATTGTGTCGAGTGGAAGAGACTTCGCTATCCAGTCTGGAGTCGTTCCACTCTCAATGTTCAGATAAGGTGCCTTGATCTTGTTCGTTCCACCGCTCTTTGTCTTATGTATCCAAATCTCAGGACAGTCATAGATGTCCGTCAGGAACGTTACCATGTCCATGCCAGAAGTGGTAAGTAAGCTGGCGAACTCGGAACTGTACGCAGTCATGCTGCTATGACCGTCAGCATGAGACTGAGTCAGATCAGTAATCAAGTTCTCGCGACTTGTAGAGTCCGTCGTGAAGTTTATTCCTGGCACTTGAGATAGGAACTTTCTTCCTATCCTCATAGCTGTCGACTTCTTACACCGTCCTGCTGGACCTACGAGCACAGTGTAAAGGTTCGGAAACAGCATGAAGTACTCAAAGTTAAAGAACGCCTTCCTCCTGACAGCACCTGCTATTGTGGTGAGTGCTGTCCAAAGATGATATTCATCGGGACTTCGTGATTCAGCAGTATATGCCATGTACGCGGTAATCCAGTCTGGCAACAAACGATCACTCATCCGTGAACCGCCAGGACTCTATCTATCGCCGTCTTTCTTCTACTACTCATGAGTGGCCTTAATGCCTTCATCCATTCGGCTGCTCTATCGCCATACACAACTGTCATATACTTTGGCTTCCAGTGAGCTTTCGCTCTCTTGTACGAATATGGACCTAGTGTTTGAACTCCTAGTATTTTCGCTGCATGTTCAGCTACTTCTAGGTTTGTTGTTGACGCCTGTATGATAGGAGAGGTTCTTGACAGCCCGAATGAACCTTCTCCTTCTAACCAGCCGGCGAGCCAAACTAACTGGAAGGCGTAGTTTGCGTCCACTTTTTAAGGCCCTCAGGATTGTCCTCTGACGCCTCTGACCAGTTTCTTCCAGTTTTAGCGTCAGCTGGAATGAGGAGTGTTCTTCCGTGTATCTTTACTGGTATCTGCATTGCTGCTATTACTTTTGGTAATACCGTCGGTAGATTCTCTTCTTCTGTTTGTCCGAGTATTGCGTCATGAGCGTTTAGAAGTATCTCTGTGTCAGGTACTTTACTAGCTGCTAACATGCCCATTTCTGCTAGCACTCCTACCGTGCATTGGGGGCCGAACGCGAGTCCTGCGTTGAAGAAATTGACCGAGTCCCATCTGGCATAGAACTGGCGCTTCCATCCGAGAGGCGTTTCGAGGACTCGGTATCTGAGTGCTTTTCTGACATCGTACCACCACACTTCCTTGATTTCGGGATAGAGCATGAAATACGCTTCTTGGCCCTTAACAACGTCAGCGTAGAGCAGTTTTATTCCGTCTGCCGCGGCCACACGGATAATTCTATCTGGTCCTTCACCGTAATTAGAGCCGTGTACGATTCTTTTGACGGTGACTCTGTGCTCTTCGTCATAGAATCCGAAGAATCGCTGTGAGTTCTCCTTGTGTATATCTCTGCCAGACTCGAAAAGTGATATAAGAGCCTCGCATCTTGCCAGATACGCGACAACTCTCGCCTCGGCCTGAGAGAGGTCCACATAGAAAAGGACCTTCCCAGGATCAGCAACGAACATCTTTCTGAGTTTCGGTGGTATGTTCTGTAGGTTAGTCCCAGAACCGTAAATGTTCGCCCTACTTGCCAGCCTGCCTGTCGTAGTGCCCGAAGGATCGAACAGGCAGCGCATCCTTCCGTCAGGGTCAACTTGGGCATTGATGTACCTTTCCATCAGGTCTCGTCGTTTGCGAATCTCGAGTATAGTCATCAGGACTGGATGGCCGTACTTCTCAGCAAGTTCGACTATCGCGTCCTTGTTGACAGTGGGTTGCTTCGTGTCTTTGTGAACCTTGACGGGAAGCTTCAGTTTCTCGTACAGCAACCATCTCATATCGCCTGTTGCGTGAGTTGACTTGACGTTTACAGGCCTTCCAGCTTGTTTGTCCAGGAAGTCCTGCAAATTGACAAGCTCAGACTCGAACTGCTTTCTGAACGCTTCTCGTTGGTCGAGGTCAATCTTCACTCCTCTTCGGCTCATCTGTCGGAGCAGAGGCAATATTGCCATCTCATGCTCGAAGACTTTCCTCGTTCCGAACTTATCAAGTTCAACGTCGTGGACCTGTCTGATCTCGTGTGTGCAGGCGGCGTCTAGTCCGTTGTAGCGATAAAACTGTTGAATATCTCCTGACACTTTCCAGAGCTTGCCGTCGTCTTTGTAGTACGGTTCCTTGGTATAAATGCTAACTTGAAAGCCAAGACCTTTTCTCAGTGGTGTAGTTGATCCTGCTTTCCCTCGAAGCATCTTAACCTCGTCGCCGCCAGAAGCAGCCTCCATCAGCAGGGCATGATGTGAGTACATTATGTCCCACTGGAAATTCTTGACCTCAAATCCTGCGTCCTCGAGTACAGTCAAGTCATACTGGCCAAAGTTCTGACCACACTTCTTAGCGGGTGACGCAAGAAGTCGTCTTGTGATATGATCTGAATTAGGAGCGTCTCTAGGTACCACAAGAGCTCTGCCCGCTTTGTCGCTAAATCCAATGCAGATGATTTCGTGTCTGTATCCTGCTGGTGAGGTTTCGATGTCGATTGAGAGCCATTCTGCATTGAACATCTCCTCTATCCACTCTTGTCCGTTAGGATAGACGCGGATGTCTCTTTGAGGTAATCTGATCTCGGAGAACATTGCTTCTTCTGCCATTCGCTTCATGTCGCACTGAATCAGTGCCTTATTCTCAAACTGTCTGAACACTGAAGCGGGATGGAATGTAGGTATTACCTTCTGTCCCTTGACAAGAGTTGACTCGAGTATTGATCCTCTGTACTTTGTGATTGAGTGCTTATTGCACAAGAAGCGGAGTGGAACATCTCCGAGAGCGATGACCAGATTCGGCCTGATTGACGCTATGTCCTTCTTCAGCTGGATGATCCCTTGAAGCAGGCATAGTGCCGGCTTCGGTTTCAGGAAGGCTTCAAACTTATTGGCCGGGGGTCGCTCGTGAACTACGTTCGTAACGAAGACAGACTCTCGAGGAATGTGAACTTCCCCGAGGTACTTATTTAGATCTTCTCCAGACGCTCCGGAAAACGGGATTCCGGATTCGTCCTCTTTAGCTCCGGGGGCCTCTCCCACGGCTATGATCTTGGCTGTCCTCGGACCTGATTGGATTAATCTCAGACGGAGAATCTCCTCTCATTAGTCCTTCCAGTTACGAATCATGGCGAGACCCTTCTGTATAGCGCCTTCGGTAGTTACGTGACCGCTCTTGACTGAGGCAGCTACTTCTATCATAATCTCAGTGATTAGCTCACCAAGTCGATCACTTGTATCTAGTTTCGATCCATGCCAGATAGCTATCTGCCGTCGCACAGCGGTCTTCACCTGATGAGCGATGAGATCTCGATCAAGTTCTATACTCATGATGCTGTTGACGGGTAGACTTCGCCCGGCTTGAATGGGACGTAGCTACCAGGAGTATATGCCTTGATCTTCTTTATTGCTCTTGCTCGACGTTCAATATCGAGTTCTACTCCGAAGTACTCGCGTCTGGTTTTGGCAGCGGCGGCTGGACATGACCCACTTCCAACGAAGAAATCAGCTACTGCTTCTCCGTCAAATGTAAGTCGTTTGATAAGTTCCTCGTACAGCTCGACAGGCCGTTCGACAAGTAACTCGCGCTCTTCTACTCCTACAGGAGGGACTCTTATGATATTAGGCTTCCCCCTGCCGTATGCCGGCATTTCTGGCTCTCCCTTTATACAGTGGATTGCCATGTCATACGCGCGCGTAAAATACCTGTCTGGTCTCGCCGTATAACTCCTCCCATCTGAACGATCCCAGATGATAGGCATTTCGTCCACAATGAATCCAGCTCCACGAAATGCAAGCTTAGCCCTTTCATACCAGGTAGGGCCAAGAAACCAAATGAGCCATCCGTCGGGCTTGAGTACTCGGAAAAGGTCCGGAGCCATAGAGAGTAAGCGCTCGTAAGACTTCTCGTCGTCCTGATACGCTGTAGGCGACTGTTCAGTACCTGCCTTGCGGTTGTCGTAGTTAATTCCGAACGGAGGGTCAGTAAGGATAAGACGAAACATTGCCTCAGGGAGCTGCTTAACCACTTCGACAGAGTCACCGAGGATAATCTTTTCCTCGATTTCCTGAAAGTCAACAGGATTGTCTTTGACTTCTTTGACCCTGAGGACACTAGCCACCTTCGCGCTCGCCCACGACTGGGCTTGGAGGAGGGACTTGGCATTCTTTAGCTCCGGAAAGAGCTCTGCCATCTTAGTTATCTTGATGGCGACGGAGACTGCTGCGTGGCCGCGATCTTCGCCAGCGACTGCTGCTGTCATGTCCTGTGACCAGTTAGGATTCTGGTCGCGCTTTAGTTGGTCGAGTGTGGCGAGTGCTTGAGCCTTTTGGAACCACGTCATGTCAAGGCGCTGGAGATTCTCCTCCAGTTCGATCTCACGGCGCTGGAGCTCAGTCATCTCGCTGCGGAAGACAGTATCTATCTCTTCCCAGCCGAGAGATTCTGCTGCTTTCAGTCGATGAAGACCGGCGATCAAGTTCATGTTATCGTCGAGGATTATCGGCTGTAGCTGACCGAACACCTTGAACGACTCAGCGCGAGCAGCAACTGCTTTTGGGTCAGCTGGGCGGAACCGATCAGGAATGATAATGTTCTTTATTGGTGTCTTGAACAGCGCGCCTGACGATGTGCCCTTCACGCTTTCCTCGGTCCCTGTGGTTGTCCACCGACCATAGTGTGAACGGGCTGAACGAGTCGCTGAGCCATCTCGACGATGACAATTCCTACTACCTTCAGTTCGGGCCGAAGGAAATAGTGTCTCACTGACTGATCGAGCTCGTCGGTGCCAATGAAGTCGATTCGAGGAGTGGTGTCCTCCAGGAACTTCTTAATCAGTTCAGCTTCGGTCTCGTAAGTTGTCGCCTCTATCATGCCGAAGGCCGCTGAGAAGATCCGAAACAACTTCTTTGGAGGCTTTGAAGGCGCGGTGAGTATCACGTCGGTCATCGTCATCCCCTTGTGCAAATTTGTACAAGTGAACGTCAGTTCCCGTCGCGCTTTCGAGGGCGCGTTCCTGGAGCCAGTCGGTTTCCCGACCGCTTACGTATGCTCCAGCCTTCCGATCCGTGCTCTGTCACGGCGACCCGGGACCCTTGCCTTACGCTCTGAGATAACCGGTGATTTGGTCTCTCCTCTGCTCTGCGCCTCCGTCGGGCTTGTAGATGTTCTCCTCCACGACTACCTGAAGTTCCTGGTCGCGTAGCGTGTCCGTGTCGAATCCCGGCTTGGGATTGACGGTCGGGTCACGATACTTGTCAGCCAGCTCCGTCATGTGACAGGCACGGAGCAGCTGATCGAATCCCATGCTCCCCTCTCCTGAGATGACCAGGTGAGATGTACGAGTCCGTTTGTGACCCTCTACGTCGATCTCGAATTTAGGCATGACCTTCTGATTTCCCGCCTTCGACTTGCCCACCTCGACGTTTGCAATCCTCGCCTTGTACGTTCCAGGCGGGATAGGCGTAGAGAAGTCCTCCGCCTGTGAGGTGTCCGGCGTCAGAACTGGCATACTACCTCCTCGACCCTTTAGGGCCTTGGTGCGACTGGAGTAGCCGCCGCTTTGTCGGCTGCTGCTTTTGCCGCTGTGATTTGTTTTACTCGCTCATCATAGGCATTAACTAGCCCTTGACGAACGTCGGCGTAGGTCCACTGGATTTCATCCGCGACGCCGGTGCGCGAACCAACGAGATGGAGTCCATCTGCGTGAGTAGTGCACTTCGTGATCCAGCTCAGTCCCTGACGAACCTTGCGGAGCCAGTAAACTTCGCTGAATCGAAGAGGAACTGCTTGTCTGCTCTTGCCTGTAAGCAGCGGCTGGACGCCGATGACGTTGCCTTCGTCGTCAGTCTGTTCATATTCATGGCAGATGAGAACGACATTCTTGTTAGTGCTCAGAACCATGTCTACAAACTGTTCGACAAGACTGCGCTCAGCGCCGTAGTCCTGAATCTTCGGAACGAGGAGATTGTGCTTCAGTGCCTGCTCATGAGTCTTGGACTGGTAGTTGTAGTCCTTGGTCCCGAGCAGAATTACTGCCTTGTTCTGTGCGTCCTCACTTAGTGTTGTGGCTGAATCTATGACCCAGGTGTCAAAGGCATCCTGCTTTTTCATCATCTCATCGAAGTATCTGCAAGCGTCATCATAGGCATTGTGCGCGTTGACTATCGGACCCTTGAACGTTCGCTCGTAGAACTCGCGATGTTGAACGTTCTTATATCCATGAACCTTGAGGAAGTCAGGCGAGAATATAGTGTCTATTCCTCGGTCGAAATCCATGAAAACTGGTCTTGGCCAAGTACCAGCGCCGAACGTCTTGCCGACTTTACTGGGTCCGAACGGAAGTACTCGTATCGGATCGCCGGGTTTCCATCCAGGTATTTCAGTCACAGCTTTCGCTCCAGTAGTCGATTAGTGAGATCGAGGAACGCTCCCCAGTCGTAACCTGCCATATCAAAGCCCGGCTCTGCACGGTGCTCAAGAGTCCACGCTGTTTTGTCGAGTTCCCGAGCGAGCTCGAAACACTGTACGATTCGTGTCTTGATGAGCAGGTCACGGGATCGTCTTAGTTGTTCGATCATCTCAGCTGACGGAATCTGTCTCGCTGTCTCGAAAGGAATCACTTGTGTTACGTCAACGATGTCGTCTTCGTCAAGGAGATCGGCGATCTTCTCTTGAAACTCGTTCGCCATCAAGATTGCTTCCATCTCGTCTTGAGCGTCGAAGACAGTGCGAAGCGTGGCTACGAACTTGGTATCAGACAAGTGTCACCTCGCAGCCGTAACGGCGAGGGAACTGTTCTGTAATGAGAGCGAGATCGTCTTTGATTCTGAGCCACTCTCTCTGATCGTTGCTTACGTTGTATCGACGGAAGAGGCTGCTCTTGTTGATGTAGAGGTGTATTATCATGCACGCTTCTGCTCGGTAGCCGAGTTTGAACTGAGCTACCCGACCCCACAGATCGACTTCTCCGTAGACAGGAACGTCGTAGTCGTCAGCAGTCTCTATTGCCTGTTCTTTTGTTTTAAGTGCGTGAATGCCTGCGAGAGAGAATGTATCGTGCATCTCATCGTAGTACTCACGCTCGGATGCGACTTTCTTCTTTGCGTCCCAATAGGCGGGATCAACTGGCCGCTTGTGAGCACGCAGTACTGGACCTTCCCAGGTGCAGTTAGCAGCAACGGAAGACAGGTACCAGTCACGGCTTTCCTTGCGTGACGCGTGCATGTTGTCTTCTGCTATCAGTCCCCAGCAGCGCCATGCTCTAATCGGATGTTCTATTCTCTCTGGTCTCTGTCTCCAGAGAGGAATCTTCGACGTGTCAGGATGAAGTAATGCCATTTCGTCTTGCCTCGCTATCTCTCGTACTTCATCTTCCTCATCAAGAAAGAAGATCTTGACCGAGTATACTGCAGCGAACGTTCCTCTAGCTATTGCCAATCTTCACTGGTTCCTTTGCCGGCTCAGGCTCTGTCTCGATCCATTGAGGATTGAGAGGAACGCCTTCAGGGTCAGCTTCCCAGATCTTCTCCAGCTCTCCTAAACGCATATTAACTCTCCCGTTTCCGTTTCTTCACTTCCTCCGCAACGTACATGCTGATGCTTGTAGGTGTTTTACAGTCGGCGTGCCACATGCCTTGACCCTTCAGCCACATGACCTTTTCTCCTGAGACTATAGGCTGGTCACAGGTCATGCAGAGACCGCCAGTGAACTTAGCCTCAAAGGGGCCGATGACAGGCACTATAAGATCGCTTCCAGGCACAGTATCGCTAGGCCTATCATCAGGAGGCCAACCATGATAGCTGCGAGCGTGCCTTTAATCGTCTCTGTCTTCATAGTTCCATTCGGATTTGACGTAAGGTTGTATTCCTCTGTGTTCGTAAAATCTCCTAAACTCTCTCCTTGCCTGTATCCGCTTTGCTCTGGACAGTTTGAACCAGAGTATGGCTATTACTGCCTGTGTGTCCTCGAATCTCCATGTCTGATATACGTATCTCGGTTTTGCGTTAGGATATTTAACTGGGTTGTACGGATACGGACCGCAGACTTTTCCTTGCCTCACGGCTTGGAGAAATCTGTATAGAACTGTCGGATCAGTCTGTGGCACTTTCAACTGAATTTGACGGCTACCTGTCTGATAGTTGGTATTTCCTTCGCCGTCAAAGAAACCGGCGGCCCATGACAGCTCTTCCCGATCAGTCTTCACGACTCTCGTAGTTCCACTCCGATTTAACATAATCTTGCTCGAGTCGTAGTTGTCTCGAGACTGGATCGTTAAGGACGTGTACACTACGATAGTCACACTCTCCGTAGTCTAGGCACTTGCTAGTTTCCATCCTCCAGTTCCCTGTCTTCTCACACCTCTTGATCTCGTTGCAGCGAATGCGTACACCTTCGAGCCACTCGTTGATCTCGAACTGATTGCGGCCAGTGATCGAGCGCTTGAACTTGATTTCTCCAGATTTGTAGAGGCCCATCGCGTTGATGATAGCCCCTCCGACTTTTTGGTTAGTTAGCTTGCCTAGGCCCCAGATATAACCTGTCATCTGGTTATCAGGCTTATACTGCAAGAAATAGTATGTTCCGTCTCCGAGCCGAGTAGACGTCTTGTGGTCAACGACGTAGAGCGTGCCGTCGAAATCGCAACCTACGTCGATGATTCCACCGTAGAGAATTCTTCCTCCGTCAGGATCACCTTCTCTGAACTCTTCGTCAAGCATCATGCCTGTATCGACGGTGAACGCCTGCTCAACAACAGCTCCGCTTGGTCCCTGAATCACCTTCCAGGACTCGCTCGGCCACTCTTGAGCATAGGCGTGCATGAGCTTGAGTGCGTATGACTCTGTTCTGAAGTCGTCAGGAGGCATCACGTCTGGCCAGTGCTTGTGAATGGCCTGAAGTGCTGCAGCTTCTCGTGTAGCGTTGTCACCGTTGGTTCTGTACCACTCGGCTAGGCCGGAGTGAATCACTCCGCCGAAGCCGAGAGACGGCTTGCGACGAATAGGTACCATACCCTGTTTCATGCGTAGGTAATACTTTGCAGGACAGATGAAGGCTTCCAAGGCAAAATTATCCACTTTCATAGGAGTTTCTCCTTGTAGTTGGTAAGGAGTTCTAAAATCCTCACCTTTCGTCTTGCTCCCATGAACGGGAATATCTGCATCATTATACTCGCAGCGACCTTGTTATAAACTCTCGTATCGTACCAGCGTTTTACTGGTTTTTGTGTTCCTTTGTAGACGTACGTGCCTGGATCGTAACCTCTAACGCTGGGAGATCCCATTAGCGAGGCTACTTTCTGTGCTACGTCTTCGTCGGTGGTTCTCACTTCGATAAATATACTGCCGTTTCTCTTATCTACTCCGAATGAGCCTTCTCCTTCCAGATATCCCGCGAGCCAGCTGATCTCATGCTCATTCATTTGTTTTAACTTCCGGACCGGAAGCGGTTCCCTTTCCACTGGCCAGATTCGAGGGAGTGACTCCTGGGCCGAAGGTTTCCTTTGCGTTACGATTGTAGAGTCTCCTGAGAACTTCTGAAGCCTTCATTGCCATTTCCCTGATCTCTTCTAGCTGCGCTGCTGCTTCGGCGCTTTCTACGACAGGAATAAGTGAATCTACGGTGGCCTCAAGAGATCGGGCCAGTCGCCTCGCTTCCTGCAACGACTGAACAGCCTCGTGAGCCATAGTAGGAATCGAGAAGCGGATGAAGTCGCTCATATCTCGAACGTGTACGTCGTGATTGTATCGTCCTTCGCGAACGGTGTATCTACAGTGACTAGCTGCGGCTGTAACGGTTGACCGTGATTCATCTGCCTTAGCCAGAGCCGTCCCGTGAATAAAATCTTTAATCGCTCGCGTACCGTTAGCGACCAGCATGAGATGGTTTCGTTTTCGGTAGTATGGGCCGGAAGAGGCAGATATGGTGGCTGATTCTCAGCCCATACTATGTTCTGCTCGTTGAACTTAACGGGTCGCATCTTTAACTCTCTCGATTTGAGTTATGATGTCCAATCTCTTCAATGTTCTCGGAACGTAAGACTTCTGCTTGGGATCGTACAGCAGTGCCCTGCATTCTTTATGCATGAAGAGCCAGACGGCCAAGCAGATGGCCGCTACGAAGCTCGAACCACTGAAAGCCAAATAGTCTGTTGGCTGAGAGTAGCTCAGAGCCTTGATGATCTCCTCCTGCAAGCGCTCTGTTTTCCAGATAGGGTAATTGCCGGTAGTTACCGGCCGCGGAGCGCCGTACTTCGGTATTGACTCATAGGAATGAGCTGGAGACATATTAGTGATAAAGACGGTTGCTGTGTCAAGACGAGGCTGAGTCAATAGCTCCTTCTTTCACTTCGCCATGTTCGATTACTGGCATCCTGGCGACGATTAGTTTTTTCCTCGTCAGGAACGCGCCAAGTTCATCATAAGCGCTCACGAGGGACTTGTTCAGCTCGGCTTCGACGAACTTCTGACACATGCCAAGAACCAGCATTCTCTTCTGTTGCTGCTCCGAGCCGAGGCCTACGTCCTGAGTTATCATCTGACGCAGGCACTCGGCCGTGTTTCGGAGCGAGAGTGCTTTCCAGACGTGATGTAGAATCCCGTCCTTATCCCAGTCATCTTGCAGGCTGGGGTTAACGCTCCGTTCGTCGTTCAGGCAGACTCCGTTCCGCGAACTGTGTCCGAAGTTGCGAGTACGAATCCGTCTCGGTCGGTTACTGTGCTGGCTTCCCAACAGTCCTTGCACAGAGAAGCGACTCCCTGCTCCTTCACGAATTCTTCTCCGCAACTGCCGCAGACCTCGCCGTCGTCTATCCGGCGCTGTTCTTCAGAGTCCAGCTCCTCATCCTCTTCTTCCTCGAGTCCGCCCTCATCTGCCTCTTCTACTCCGTCAAGGCGGAACGGATGCTCCTGCTTGGCGCCAGCGTGTAGAGTCACGCTCTTGCGCCTTCCGTGCCAAGGTTCCAGAAGCCGATATGGTCAGACTTCACCAAGGTACGCCTCCAAGACCGGAGCCTCGAGGGGAGTGATTCCGACTGGCTGTTCTATCTCCGTCTTCGCCAATCGCTCAAGGGGCAGGTTTCCCCGCATTTGCTTCATTTCAGCGAGGTTACTGTGAGATGCCGGCCAGTTGGCCGAGCTCCTCCTCGCTGATATCTCCCGAAGCGACCCGCGCCAGGAAAGCCGCGATCTTGTCGCCGTCCACCTTCTCGGCTGCCGACTTCGCCGCCTTCGCTGCGCGACTTGCCGGAGTCGGAATGCCCACGACGCGCTTGCCTGGACGGAAGTCGATCTCCGCCTTGGCGATCTCATCGTCGCTCTTCCCTTGCAGCCGCATACGCCGGGCGATGCCCTGATAAGAAACCCTAGGCGATGTTCCGTCCAGAGTGTTCAAGACACCCTCCTCGGTGTAGTGCGAGACCGCAGCAGAGAGGCTGTCCCAGACGAGGATAGGAACCTCGCCCAGATCCTTCGTGCCCTTGAGCGTCTTCACGCTCTCGTACTCGAAGTGTGCGCCTGTTGGGGCCGTGACGTTTACGAGCGTCATCTGTAATCACCTCCACTCTTTTGTCTGAAGACTTGACATTGGTACCTGTCTTCCAATGCCTTCAGTACCAGATCACCGACAGGTGGTACAACACGGAGAACACGAACGACTGCGCGTTCAGCTCTGAAGCCTCGCTCATGTTCAACTACAGTTCCTGACAAGCCGACAATGCCGTGAATGTCAGGAAAGTACCCGTCCATCATCTGCTTAGCATGACTGAACTTGACTGCGTACAGGCCGTTGGCTCCGTCTATCTCCAACGTTCCTTCACACTTCGCAACTGGCCCGTTCCAGATGTCGTAATTCTTCTGATCGTACCCTACTGAACAAAGAATATCGCCTACTAATCTCCATCCGCGGTAGGCAAATATCTCACCAGCGTGATAATAGGGACTTGCAGCGGGCCTGGCCTTCTTCGTTGGCAGCTTCGCTCTGGCCTTGAACAGTGCCATGTGCCCGTCGTCATCTCGTGACTGACCTACGAGGATGTCGTTTATCAATACCTCGTAGTGTCGCTGCTTTCGATAGATGAACAGGCGCAGCTCGACACTCCCTATTTTGTGGAGTCGTCTGCCCGCTCCAGGCGCAGGTGGAACGTTGTTGAACTTTGGAGCGAAGCCGATTCCCTGACGGTTATTGAAACACGTCAGACACCGGCAGTTTAGTGGATGCCTGTAAGCCATTACGGCTGTACTACTGGCTCAGGCGTCGATTGTTTCTGCGGATTCGGTTCGACTGGCACGGGCTGAGGTGCCGTTGCCGGCTCGTTCTCAACCTCGTGGACTTTGATCTTCCGTCCAATGTCCATCTGATCCCTCCCGGATTATTTTGTTATGCTGCTACTGTGAATAACGGCTCTCGCTTCTTTATTATCAGGTACGGTCTAACTGCATCGAGGAATCTCTTCTTCTTGGCGACGGGGAGAAACCACATATAGAACGGCTTGCCGGTAGGCAGCATGTAAGCGGACACTCTGCCACCGAATTTGACTTGAAGCCATTTAACCGCTTCCAGGTTGGAGTTTCCAACTTGAATACTCGACTTGCTACCCTCTCCGTCGTATCGACGGTCTTCAGATCATACACAGCGTCGTCGTACCCTATCCAGTAGTGAGCGTTGAAGAACTGTCCTGGTAGCCAGACGTTATCTGGTGCACCGCGAAAGAAGACAGCTATATCTTTCGGTTGATAGCCGGCAATGCCAGTGCCGACGGCAGTCACCTGAAACTGAAGTACGTTGTGCTCACGAGCATAGGTAAGAAACTTGCGAATGTGTTTCCTGATTTCGCTGAGAGGTAACGGCTCCCCCGGCTCTGAGCACGTTGGTAATGCGTAGGCGTAGCCAGTAGGTCCCTCACCTACTCCTATCTTGGCGCCGAAGTGCTCTCTGGCATAGAGAGCAGCACCAGCTCCGTGAATACCCTTGAGGTTTGAGCCGAAGACGAAGATCATGTTATCTTCGCCGCCGTTTCGCCGTTCTCGTATGTTTCCCGCTCTACTCTGACTAGTTCGTCGATTGCGTGGTAGCCGCTCCAGTCGATGTAGTCGACTACGTCTGTATCCTTGACTCCTTTAGCTTCGACGGCCTTCTTGAACTCTTCCCAGGTTATCATTTGCCTCTCCTCCACACTACGCCTAGTGGTCTGTAACTGCCGCGTCGCGCATTGCTGGGTTTCTTCCTACGAAATCCAGCACAAAGACAGACTTTGCAATGGCCGATGTTAGCACCGTACGGCTTGTGTCTCCATCTTGTATGTCCGCAGCCGGGATTGCAGCAGATATCGTTAGGGCTGGAGATCACACGTCTCTCGCATGGTGGTTGAGATCTTCTGGCTTGAGTCCTACGAGATTGCTCAGAGGTTCTTTCATTTCAGCGTTCTCACTCTTGCTGTTGACTTGTGGACGATACGATGAGGGTGAGTACCGCCTGTCGGTGAGCCATTACTATTTCTACGTGCCGGCTCTGCACGCGAACGCGGCACAGGCGACAGACGGTAGATGCCTGGCGCGAAGTCGTGGTGTCTGTCAAAGGACGTTAGCTCTCGTCCTATCGCTTCTGAAGTCTCAAAGCGAACTGCCTTCTTGCCCTTGATGATGTAAGATGCTGACATTCCGATAACGACTCCGTCGGCCTTGTACTCGCGTCTTGTTGCTCGTGCTAGTGCACACTCAGTCGGCTGACCGCTCTTCGACTCGACTCCACAGTCACGCTTCTTCACGACAACTCTGATCCCCTTCCTAGCGTTAATCACTTTCTCGACCTGTGGAAAGTGCCGCTTTAGGAACGGTGAGATTCGCTGTTTCTTAGCCACGATTCCTCCTTCGAGATAGTTTCTGCTGTCTGCGGAGTTGTCTGGCTCTGCGCTTCGCCTTGCGCTCGTCTTTGGATAGGTGAGGCTGCGCTCTCATAACTGGAATGTCCACTATCGGGCCTACCGGCTCGACCTTCGGCTTGTTCCGTTCTGCGATCTTGCGAATGAGCTCGTCACGACCACTCATGAGTGTGTCCTCGCCGTGAGATCATTCGCTCTCTCTAGCGCGCTAGCGATCCTGTCCATCAGCTCCAGATGCGCTGCGTCGTGAGCAGTTCTGCACTTCACCTCATCTTCTTTATCCTTGTCAGGATTCCAGATCGTGGCTACGAACTCCACACTGCTGTTCTCGTCCTTGTGTCCCATGCAGCGCTGCCAGTTCCCTGTTTTGACTTCAGGACAGTCTGCATTCCTTCCGTGTGTGGACGTCGTCCGTCTTTCCCTCATTTTTACAACTCCTGATTGAGTGCCAGTACGACGCATGAGTGACCAGTCTTCTGCTCCCACGACTCTGCAAATACTTCAGCCATGCGCTGATGAACGAACGGACCGTACGCAGCGATAGGCCGACCTACTTCAGTTGTCTCGATCACGACGTAGTTCATTCCTCCTCCGCCTCGTCGAGATTGACTTCATCGTAGTAGTGATCTTCTTCGTCATCGAAGGCCTCATTCCACTCCTCTTGCGTCACACCGGTCTTGATGAACTCACGGTCGGCAGGAGACAGGTGAGGGAAAGCGCTCTGTACGAACATACCGTTCTCGTATGCTCGCATCTGATCCTCTGTTATGGGGAGGTCAAGAGTTCTGACCACTCCCGTGAACATGGACTTGCGAGTAATATTCACACTCTCACTCCCAGACGCGTTGTCAGCGCAGCTAATGCCGGAAAGTACTTATCTTTCGGCAAGAAGATGTAATGCGTGACGAAGTCCTTCTTCGGCTTCTTGTGCGGAGGTAGTTCTCCGCGTAGCGATTGCAGGAACCACTCAAGCTCATCTACCAGCCCGTGAGCCCAAACTCTCGCGATATGCAGGTGAGCGATCAGGTACTGATTGATCTTCACCGGTGTGTCATCACTCCGAATCTCGAGCGGTGTTATCACGCTCGATCGAGTGAACTTCCTCTTTGAGCGAGACCATTTCGCTCTCAGTCGGAAGATGTTGCATCCGTGGAGCATGGTTACTTCGTCGCTTCGATAGTGACGGTCAACTCCTGCGGCTGCGCGTCGAACTTCGACTTCTGCACGTACAGCACGCCAACGACGACTTCCCGTTCGTCAGCGTTTACTTCCTTGAAGCGGTAGGTATTCTTCGTCTCCCGCTCGAAGGTGAATGTTCTCGTAATCACTTTTCACTCCCGTGTAAGTGGTACGAATTTGTACCAGTGATCCATCTTATCCCCAGATTCAACATTCGCTGGGCGACCATGTAAGATACAATTTCTGAAATCAGAATGCAAATATCTCCTTTCATCTTGAAACACAGATTTGAATTTCATCTTGCAACGGAGGATATTGGCCCGGAGGTCGAGTCCAAATCCTCAATGCAGATGTCTACTTCCATTATGCGAGCTGACTTCCATCTCTGCATCGCAAGTGTTGGTACGTCTCCGCCTGATTTCTCTGCTCTCTCTTCTGCAGCTTTCATTTTCTCTGCCGCGACGCACACGTTCCTTTCTATAATCGCTCTCGCATCGCTAGAATCCTTTACGAACGCTAGTGGCGTGAGCTTCGGCTTTGTCGCATAGATGAGAATCATCTCCATTGCTCCCTCCTCAGTATAGTTTATCTTCTTCTTCGTCTTCTAGCTTGGCGAAGGAGATTTCCTTTGCTAACGCGAGTGCGTTCATCTCTTCTGACCTCAGTGCTGCTTGATAGTATGCACTTACCTGCTCATGGCTGATTGCCGGCCTGTTAGCGTACCTCGGTCTTGATGCTCTGATCTTCGGCCCGACACGTATACAGATTGCTTGATGTACTGTAGCCTTAGTCACTGCGAACAAGTGCATGATCTGACCGTAGCTCGCTCCAAGCATATAGAGCGACGCCATGATCGCTCCTTTCCTGCTTGGTCGAGCTGTTGTCACAGTCTCGGGTAGCAGCTCGGCTCTGATCCTCTCCGGCAACTGGTCCTTTACTGCCGCCAGTCTCTCTCTCAGCTTGTTCATGTCTATTGTCGCCACGAGATTTCCTGTCCTGAAGGAGGCTGGGGTTCAATAATAATCAATCTTCTCAGAGTTGTCAATAGATGTACCCTTCGTGGTCTGTCTGTCTGTATGCCTCACCCCCCTACCTTTGCTCTTGAATAATGAAGTAGTTAGGTCTCTCTCTCTCTCTCTCTCTCTCTCTCTCTCAAAGACCATCTTATTTGCCCGATTTTCGAGTTGAACGGTAGGGGGGTCAGTCATACTGACTCACTGACCGTGGAGATAACAAAAAACCCCGGACGTGCTGCATCCAGGGTTAATGTGAACTGAACCGTGTCCGTGTTACTTACCTCTATGCCGTCTGCAACTCCGCTTCTGCCTGATCTGCTTCCTCCTGCGAGTCGAACTCCATCCACTCGCCGTCGATCTTGACACGGTACTTCGTGACGGTGACAGTGGACGGTTCCTCGATCCCGAGCAGCCAGTTGACGTTCTTGGTCCTGAGCTGCTCCTTCGTCAGCATTCCCCTCGCGTTACGACTTTCCGCTTGGGAACCAACCCTGACTGACGATCCGTTGCACGACTTCAGTGCAACACCAGGGAACGTGGCTTCGAATGGCGCGAGTTCATCTACCACGACTATCTCAGCAGCGAACGGCTTTCCGTGATCGTGTACCACTTCGGTTGAGAAGTGGAACCCGCAAGCTTTCGTGTCTGCCAAGATGGCAGTGGCGTTCTTTTCCGTGGACATATTCACTCCCGTGTTGGTGTCATTGGTTGTGGACATTTCCACGGACACGGGTTCAGATTCCACCGCACGTCGGGGGCCGCATCGGCTGGTTTAGCGCGTCTCGAACAATCGACGTTTTCACGCGCCAGGGATCGTGCCGACGTGTCGCGCCCGCGTGTTGCGTGCGTGTATGTTGTCGAACGCCACAACACGATTGCATGACCCGTGCCACGACGCAAGTTATTGTGGTTCAATGACATGCAAAAAGCGTGTCCGCTTTAACACATGTAACATGCATGATTCATTGCATCTTGCACGATGTCGTGGCAATGTCGTGACAGTCACCGTGCCGTGTTCGCTGTCACAACACTGTCGCTTATGGTGTCGCCATGTGTGATCGTATTCGTTGTCGCGATGGTGTCACGACACCCCCCATGTCCCCGAAACGCGCGCGAGCGAAAAGGCCTGGCGCTTGCTACAATTCGCGCTATAGAAAAAACTCCTCCCTCAACACGATAACAACTCGTACAAATATGTACGAGGGAACAAGGGCAATGGCAACGTTGGAATAGGGGGTTGACAAGACGCGGCTGGGTCGTTATGTTACCGGGCACATTTTCCGGCCAGGTAGATACGTGCCAGGCACTCGTCGATCAAGAAGAGACATCTTCCGTTGTATTAGGCCGGGGCCAAGAGTCAGGATGGCTGCGAGACTCTATGCCTCTGGAGCAGTGCCATCAAAGAAAGCAGCGTGTGAGGCTGTGGGACTCACACCACAATATCTCTCCGTGCTAGACTCTTCCGGCAACGAAGTCACGAACAGAATCCAGGGAGAAGTAGAACAGGCGATAGCAGATGAGACTATCGGTCTATCGAAGGTGATAGCAACGCTCTCGAGGAAAGCAGTGTTGAGAATGTCGCAGCTGATTCAGTCGCAGAACGAACACGTCGCGGTGAAGGCGGCATCAGACGTTCTCGACCGCAACCCGGAAACATCCAAGACATTCAAGCACACAGTCAGTCCATTCAGTCTCGGAAGCGAAGACGCGAAAGAGCTTGCTGAGGCGCTTGTCGCTGCTGCTAGAGTCAAGCAGCAGTTCCTACCCGAGGCCTCGAAAGACTTCATTAGTGTGGAGCTCGCCAATGGCAACGAGGCACCGAAAGACTCCTCAGTCAAGAAAGATCTTGCAGGAGATCAGCAAAGCAGCAAGGAGAGGACAACCGAAGCCGAAATCATTTCTGTTCTCAATGAGAAAGACGAAGGTCCATAAAGGGAGGAGGAGAAGTGCTGGATATTAAGAAGCGAATTCTAGCACTGATTCCTGCAAGCTGGTGGACATGGCGTATCTGGCGATTCATCAATCCCGTTCACGTCGCAGTAGGTGTGCCGTACGCTGCTGTATTTCGTGACTGTGGTTGGGAGTCGGTTGCGGGACAGCTTGGTTTTGTTGGGGTCGTGCATGAGATAACGGACGGCGACTTCGACAAGTCCAAGACTCCGACAGCGCCGTGGGAAGGTATCAAAGACACTTACAGCTTCGTAATCGGTGGCCTGATATATTACCTGATCCGGTACGCCATAGGACACGTGTGACACTTGAGCCTCCACGGGACCTGCCCAAGATAGACGACGAGGTTGCTCGTCTTCCTGAGGACATCAGGCGCGATCTGGCAGAGGCCGCATCGCGGAATCTGTTCATGTTCTGCCGTGGAGTGCTCGGGTATCCGGATCTAACAGAGAGCTTCCACGGACATCTCTGTACCTGGCATGACGAGAACCAGAATCGGTTTAAGTTGACTCTCGTTCCTCGAGGCCACCTCAAGACAACTTGTATCACTATTGGTAAGAATCTGCAGCGTGTAACGCAAAATCCAGAATGCAGGATCCTGCTCGCAAACGAGACAGCAACCAACGCTGAGAAATTCCTGTCCGCGATCAAGATGCACGCAGAGTCCAATCGCAGGTTCAGGGCTCTGTATCCACACTTGATTCCAG
>WNGH01010975.1_pt1 | contig 21120 bp, 18 predicted proteins | sample 5400631 | NCBI WGS metagenome assembly WNGH01 (sample SAMN13153373, study PRJNA577476) | soil metagenome | isolation source: 115 cm soil or saprolite under Garry oak tree replicate 1 | place: USA:California | collected 2016-06-15
TTCCTTCTGTGTCGAGTTGCATCGGAGCATGGAAAAACCTTAGTCCGGTGCGTGGATTTGGTCAAATCCTGATGATTCGAACGAAGTGGTATATTGCAGCAACGGGACTTATGGTAGGGGCGGTGGGGATCGAAAACAACGACTACTGGAATTTCAGGGACTTAGCGGGAATGCGAGAGCACACTGAGTCATTGAAAAAGAACGCTGGGGAACTTGAAGGAATCCTTATTGGCCCCTTAATAGCCCCCCGCTTTTTTTCTGCCGCTGAGATTCCTTCGCAGTGGGCTTTTCGCCCACTGCCCTAGACACAAAGTCGGCTTGGGCCCAAATTTTGCGGCGCGGATGGCAAGCCGACTGCCTTGTCCTATTCAGAGCTTCCCCGGACTAGCTGCCGCATCGCGCTTTTGACCGACCTCAGCCATCGGAAGCGGAACTGACCTGCGACCCACAAGAAAGTCTTGACTTGGTGCCTATCATATTCCAATATCTACATATATGAATCTGGCGCTAGCCCAAACGAAAGATCTCTTCGACGCGCTCGGCGACCGCCTGCGGTTGCGTCTAGCCTGCTGCTTGTTGACGGTCAAGGAAGGTCTTTGCGTGTGTGAGCTCGTTGAGGCGCTGCAGGTGTCGCAGCCGAACGCCAGCCGACACCTCAAGTTGATGAGGGCTGCGGGCCTGGTAGAAGAGGAGCGAGACGGCCGGTGGGTCTATTACCGGCTTAGGGACGCCCAGCACCCTTTCTTCGACAACATTCGCTGCTGCATCAAGACGGTCTGTTGTTGCGCCGATATCCAAGAGGACTTGCGGCGGCTCCGGTCGCGCCTGAAGCTCCGCCGGGGCGGCAGGTGTGTCGTAGGGTTTCGGCGCTGATCCGCGCCGGGAAAGGAGGCCCACCATGAATCCATGTTGTCCTGGACCCTGTTGCCCGGGTGATGGCTGCTGCTAAGCAGTCGTCGTAGGGCTAAGCCGGCTGTGGAGTGGAGCGGCCGATCCCCTCCTCGCCGGTGACCTCATCCACTTCCGCCGCGGGACTTCCCAACATTTATCGCGGTTGCATCGGTGCGCCAGTCCTGCTTTGAATCTGAGCGGCTCCATCAGGGCTTGCGACAATTTCGAGGGCTGACCACTCACCGAATCCAGGAAAGCCAGAACCAGCCAAACAACAGCGTCAGAAGGGTGACAGGCAAACCGATTCGAAAGTAATCGAAGAAGCCGATTGCTGCTTCTTTACGTGCACGCTCGACAACGATGATATTGGCGACGGAACCTGTAATGGTCAGGTTCCCGGCAAACGTGCTGGCCATCGCCAGGGTGAGCCAAGCCGAATGAGGGTTAGCAAATTGGCTTACGAGGGATTTCAAAAGCATTACGGCGGGCACGTTGCTTACCAAGTTGGACAGAATTGCGGTGACGAGTGTAAAGACGCCTAAATGTTGTAGGTTGAAACGCTCGCCGAAACGTAGCAAATGCTCCGTCAGACCCGCGTTTTCTGCACCTCCGACGATCAGAAAGAGCCCGATGAAAAAGACGAGGAGGCCCCAGTCCACTTCCTCGTACACCAGGTGGGGGTCGCGCGTGCGTGTGATTAACATCATGGCTGCTCCCACTGCGGCCACTAGAGCGGGAGGAAAACCAGCGAGGAAGCCGGCGAGAACCAGTGCGGCCACAAGACCGGCCTTAATCAGTGCTGCGTGGTCAATCTGTGCTGCACCCAAGACAAGTTCGGTCTGGACATCCTGAACGCGCCCACGGAAGTAGAGCCACCAGAGCGCGAACCAATCGAGGAACAAACCTACAAGCGCAACCGGTCCCAAGTGCCACAGGAAATCCCGGTAACCAATACCGGAAAAAGATCCAATCAGGATGTTTTGCGGGTTGCCAGTAATCGTCGCGGCACTTCCGATGTTTGATGCTGTCGCTATGGCAAGAAGATAGGAGATCGGCTTGACTCCCATCCGCCCGGTTACTTTCAACACGAAAGGAACCATGACAAGACAAATGATGTCGTTGACGAAGAACGCGGAAAGCAATCCACTCAGGAAGATCACCGTGGGCAGCAGGTGATGGGGCTTGAGCCGGGTCACGACCACATCGGTGACCCAATCGAAGAAGCCCGCTAAATGCAGGTAAGCCACAACAAGCATCATCGAGAAGAGCAACACAACAGTGCCGAAGTGGATGAGGCGCAGGGCATTGTTTGCTCGCACCGCACCCGTCGTGAACATCAGGACCGCTCCGATGACCGCTGCGCCGGGCCGGTCAATCTTCATCCCTGGAAACTTTCCCAGGGCAAATACGACGTAGCTCGCAATGAACACCGAATATGTGCCTATGGTGGTGAGATCGGACATCTTTGCTCCATGGAGATGAGTCGATCATCTTAACTTCGGCCATCAAGCCAAGCAATCAATGGCAGCCCCTCCAGCCCACTCTAAGGTTTGCAATGGCCGCGCCAATGCCCTGCTGGACGCACGGTGGTCAAGCGATTCGAACTGCTCGTTGAGCCCAACATCCTTCGTATTGACCTACCGTTTGCATCGAGGCGCGATATCAAATTAGGATGGCAGCGTCGTGAGCAAAGAAGGCACACCTCGTAGGCGATTTCTCAAGTTGGCGGGAGGGGCGGCTGCAGGTTTGTATGGTTCCGGGGGTTCGCTGGGTTTGGCCTCGGCACTTGCACCGCGGTCGCTGGGACGGCTCTCCTCACAGTCCGAAAGCAGCCCGCCGGACTATACCCTGCACATGGAATCCAGTGCAGTCGAGATTGCTCCCAAACACATCGTCTCCACGATCGCTTATAACGGCCAGTTCCCTGGACCTTTGTTGCGCTTCAAAGAGGGCCAGTCGGTGACGGTAGACGTACACAACGATACGGACACCCCAGAGCAACTGCATTGGCACGGACAGTTCGTTTCGACCGATGTGGATGGCGCGGCGGAGGAAGGGACGCCCTTCGTCCCGCCGCGCGGGATGCGGCGCATCGTCTTCACTCCGCGTCCTGCCGGTTTCCGTTTCTACCATACGCATAATCGGGCGGGTGCTGATCTCCATGCCGGACAGTACAGCGGCCAAGTCGGGTTGGTTTACATAGAGCCCAAGCACGAGCCGGGAAGGTACGACCGGGAGGTCTTTCTCGTACTCAAAGAGTTCGAACCGTCTTTCAGTCAAGGCGGCGACATGGCAATGGATTTCCTGGCTCCTGCTACGCGAGTCAAAGAGATGGAAACGACGGGCGAATCCGCCATGAAGGCTTCGCTCGCGAAAGGCATGCCGCATGGCTACGAAGTGGGTTATCGCTATTTCACCATCAATGGTCGCATGTTGGGACACGGCGAGCCGGTGCGCGTGAAACGGGGACTTGTGGGAGCGTTTTCGGTGGTTCTTGCTTTCTTGGGCCTGCATCCGCTTTTGTTGCTGCCGCTGGCAGGCGGCGTAGTTTGCCTGACCGAACTAAGAACCTTGCGCCTGTCGGTCTCTGCGTTTCCTGTTTCTGCTGCTCCTGCGGGTGCCGTGGCCGGGACTGCGGCTTCGTTCAGTCTGTCTTCACTCTTTCTGGTGTTCTTGAAAGTGGGTGCGGTTGTATTTGGCAGCGGTTATGTCTTGCTGGCATTTCTTCGTGCGGATCTCGTTGTGCATCGTGGATGGCTTACGGACTCGCAACTCGTGGACGCCGTCGCCGTGGGCCAGCTGACACCAGCCCCTGTTTTTACGACCGCCACCTTTGTCGGTTATTTCCTTGGAGGCGTTCGCGGTGCGTTGGTTGCCACAGTGGGCATCTTCGTTCCTGCGTTTCTTCTGGTCGCGGCCAGCGGTCCGCTGGTGCCGCGCCTTCGAAAATCCAAAATTGCAGGGGCCTTCCTTGACGGCGTGAACGTCGGATCGCTTGCGCTGATCGCAGAAGTCACCTGGCAGCTTGGTCGGACATCGTTGGTAGATACCGCCACTGTCGTGCTGGCCGTTGCATCGGTGATCGCTCTTCTGCGTTTCCGTCTGAATTCTGCTTGGCTCATTCTAATTGGAACGGTCGTGGGCTTGATAATTAGGGCTACCCAAGACACAGGAGCGCTGCTCGGGAGGGTTTTGCGCTAGTGACAGTTAGCGAACTTAAACGCCGTGATGCGCGTCGCCCAGTTAAAGCTGCCAGTTGTCTTGTAATATTCCTGCGTATACCAGAAAGTGCAGTCATCCTTCGGGTCGACGGCCATGCTGCTGTAATCGCCCCAGCGATGGAAACTGGATTGTTGAACACCAGTTCCCGTCACCGCCACGGTGGGCCCCTCCATCGTCCCCAGAGGATCGGTCGGGACGCGCCCCACCAGCTCAACGCTTGGATCCAAATTCATGCTAGAGGCGCTGAAGCCGAGTGCGATGTCGCCCGCCTTGTCCATCGCCATGCTGCCCATCCAGAAGTTGATGTTTGGATCGACGACTGTGCCCTGCTGAAAGACGAAGGGTGACACGCCGGGGCTGCGAATTTCGTACCAGCGAACACCGGCAAGCGGCCCTCCGGCCACAGTATGGTTCACGACCAATGATTCGCGGTCGACGAAATTGCGATAGGCCAGCCGGAACATCAGCCGGTCGCCCAGTCCATCCACTTTTTCTCCCGGAGCTGGCTCGGGAATGCATGCCAGATTGATGGCTCGGTTGCAGATTTCGCTGAACGGCGCCACTGAAATTGCCACAGGTCCGATGAAGGTTGAGTTGGTGGGATTGGCGAAATCCGCATGGAACTGAAAAAGATCCAGGTCGGTGGAGTCTGCAATCTCCACAAAGAAGTTGGGCGACCCACTCGGAGGCAACGTCCCCCCATCGAGGTCCGAGGGCAAGAGGCTGGCGACGCTTGGTGGATTCTGGAAGCAGATCATAGTGGCTGAACTACCGGCGAGCATAGCCGCGCGGTCGAAAGCGCACGCCTGCGCACCGATAAAAGTATGGCCTGAAGGAAAGATGTTCGCCGTGTAGTAATAGGCATCCGGCCAAACGCCGAACTTCGGATAGTCGGGCAGATTAGCTCCAAAATCGAATTCGTACCTGTTGTAACTGCCCGTGGCATCCGATGTTGTCGAGACGGCAATGCACTGCTGGTTGCTGCTGAAGGTGCTGTTGAACTGCAACTGGCTTATCAGCCATCGGCCAGCAAGTTGATCATGGAGGACGATGGGGTCACCACCATTCCCGGCTTCGCAGGGCCCGCCAAAGCCTTTCCAGAGCGTGTTGATCGCTGCCGGCCCCAACACCAGCGTGCCGGTGCGTTTGTCGTAGACGTTGATCGCTGCCGGCCCCAACACCAGCGTGCCGGTGCGTTTGTCGTAGACTGCGAAGGTGACGTTGACGATCTGGACGAATTGCGTTGCTCCAACCGCACCGTTCGTGTCGGGTGGCACAAAAGCGAAGCCGAGCACATTGCGATTGTCGTTCGCGCTCTGACCGTCAAAATTCAGCACCGTACTCACGCCCGACAGTGGAGCGATGAGTTGCTGGGCGACCGGATCCGGCTGAGAGCTTGTAATAGGCGGGTGGGTCGGCCGCGGCACCGGAGCTTGTTGCTCGCCGCCCCCGGTCCGAAACGTTGCCGCTGCGAGACTTCGGAGCGGCGGCGAGACATCGTGCTTGGCGTCTCGGATGACATCGGGCCGAGTCTGCGCCCGCATGACATCTGTGGACGAGAACATCGCCGCCGTTGCGAGGAAAACCGTCACTGCCAAGCTGCTCCGCCGGATTTCCATGTTCGCCTCCTCTGAATCTTTGATCTGTCCGCGACTTCACTGCATCAATGAGATGGAGTAGGAACAATTCCGACGAACTGTTGCTGATCGTTCGTGGGATTCGCGCCGAAGTTGTAAGTAGAAACGAAAGAAAGAAACGCGTTTTGATTTGAAAGTGAGAGCCCGAAATAGTCGCCGATGAACGTGAGCGAGCTGTTTGGCCCGCCCGGATGGGGGAGCCCATCGGAATCGGTTCCGGGATTCTGCGGGTCCCAGGTGGCCTGGGTGACGCGAATGTTCGAGCCCAGTTTTTGCAGGCCGCCGGGGCCGTCGCTGAAGAACTGAATGGAGGTATTGATGCAGAAATTCGTCTGGCCCTGGTCCGCGGACAAGATGTTGGGATCGCCGATGGGACACGCGAGCCTGCGGTCGTAGAACGCCACGGCGACGGTGCCATTCGGCGAGGCGGCAACCGTAGGCTGGAACTGGTCCGTGCCGTCGTGGACCGTCGCATCATCGTTGACGAAGATGGGCGCAGAAAAGGTTTGACCGCCGTCGGTGGAGTCCGCCAACTGCACGTCGATACCCTTGTCGCCCTGGACTTCAAGTGCAAGCAGGACGTGCCCATTGGCGGGATTGACTGTCATATTGTAAGAGATGCCGTCGCGGAAGGTCGTGTTCGGCAGAGCGGCTGCGGTGACGAACCGGAAGGTTGTCGCCAGCATCGGCCCGGTAAATGTCTTCCCGCCGTCGGTGGATTTCAGCAGCCAGACATCAGACTCCGGCGAGAGATTTGAAGGGAAGCTGCTGTAGCTAATGTAGAGAGCGCCGTCAGGACCGGTTCCGAGAAAGATATAAGTGTTGAAGGGGCCGTCGTTATTCGCGACGGAGAGCATTACCGGGGTCGAGAAACGCTCTCCGTGGTCGGTCGATCGAGAGAACCAGATTTCGGAGCTGAATCCGGAAAACAGCGTCCATCCGACATAGACATTGTCTCGAAACGGGCTCGCTGGATTCGCGTCAGCGGTCATCCATTGCTTGTCGGCCGTGCGGCCCAGGCCGCTTGAGGTGTAGATCGCGAGTGGCTGGCCTTGATTGCCCATCGTCCAAGTGATACCGCCGTCGCTCGACTTGACGACAGAGATGGCGCTGTTCGGGATCACGTTCCACACCTGATTCCCCGCGGGATTGTAAGTCAAGCTGAACGGCAGCAAGGTTGAGAAGACACGCCCGGCAGAATCGAACGCATGGATTGGGTCGGTCACATCCACCCAGGAAAAATTCGGCGCGGACTGACAGTCGAGGCCGGGAATGACGGCGTTGGTCCAGGATTTACCCCCGTCGAAGGAAGCGTACGAACCGAGGTGAAAGAGATAGAAAACCGGATCGAAAAAGAACTTCGACGTGCCGACGAGGTGATTCGGATTGGTCGGGTCCACCGCAATCCAAGACTCGCTGCGGTGGTTGTTGTATGCGGCGTTCTTGACGCAGGCGCTGTTTCTGTCTGTCGCCCCGGCAAACGTTGGCGAGCTCGCCTGAATGTTGTTGATCCCCGTGTTGCTCCTCTCGTAGGACGATGTCCCGCCAAACGAAGGGGCAGGTGCCAACGGCAGGTTGGCTATCAACAAGCTGCCCAGACATCGTACGATCTTGGTTAGGGTAGGATTGCTTCGGGTCCGACGAGCGAGACAAGTATGGCTCTTGGTCACCATGGTCTTGACTCCTTTTAAGGGGAGGGGTTTTCTACTTTGCGGAGACGAGAGAATCCTATGCCGCTGGCCACGGGATGTCAATTAGATGAACAATCGCGGGCAGAGTAGTTCGAGACCAAGAGAGCATTCAGCGGAGGATCTACGACGGGTCATTCACTTTCGGTCCGTTTGCAACGGTCCGAGAACGCCACTTAGCAACGCCCCAACCTCCCGCCGCCAAGAGCACCAGCATTGCAACGGCCGCTGCTGGTACGGCACGCTTTGATGAAGACGTTGCGAACATATCTTTGACGGCGGCGGCGGCCATGCGCGGCTGCCGCTCACCTGTCATGACGCCGTAGTACTCCTCAGGATCAAGGTCGTGCTGCTTCTCATCGTCGGGCGCCGGTTTGCGGTCCCACCAGTCACCCTGGCGCTTCGGGTTGTCGTAGTTCTTCCACCACTCGTCGGCAAACTCAAAAACCACACCGCCGCAAGCACCAGCAGACTGAAGGCCCTGCCACGAACTTTGCAACAATCGGGCTTGTCCTTCGTCTCCCGCTTCTATGGTGTTGGCTCCGAATTCCGTAATGAGCAGGGGTTTGTTGCCTGCAATCGGCTGCAGCACTTTCTGGATGTAGTTGCCATAGCCATCCGCCACGACCTCGGGTGGCCATAGAGGGTAAACGTTGAAGCTGCTGACATCGAGGAACCGCAGGTCGATGTCTTTGGTAATCGGCCAGTTGGAGTGTGTGATGAAGTGCTTGTTGTCGAGCTGTTTGATTGCGCCGTACAGGTCCAGCAATCCGTCTCGAATGGGCTTCTCCCCCCGTTGTTCCAGCACGACATTTGGGATCTCGTTTCCTAGAATCCAGCCCAACAGAGCGGGTTTCTGGCGAAAGTCGCTGACCCGCTTCAAAATGTCCTCGCGAGGAGCGGCGAACTGCGGAGTTTCGAGAGCCCACCAGTTGATGTTGAAGCTATACGAGACCTTCAAGCCATGCTTCTGAGCCAAGTCCAACACGTAACCAGGGGCATCAACCACCAGGATCGTGTTCACGTTCATTTCTCGGATGAGCCTCAGATCAGAGTCAATCAGCTCCGGTGCGGGATAAGGATAGTTCTTGTTCGGTCCGGTGCCCGGTCGCCATGGACCGTAGTGCATGCCTCTTACCAAGAATGCCTTTCCGTCCACATAAAGTGCTTTCCCCCGTATCTGCGCACCTGGTGCCTCTCCCGCGTTGACGCGCGCGTGCACAAATAGCGCAGCCGGAATCGCGAACAAGAGGACAGCCGTCGCAAGCAGCGCAATCTTCCGCGGGCGAATAGGGCCCGAGACCTGTATTTGTCTGTCGTCGTAAAGCGCGGAAATGGCGGGGCCGAAAAGAAATTTTCCCGCAAATAGATAAAAGCACGGGAAATAAATCATGGGGAAGTTGGTCAGCAGCGGCACGCATAGCAACAGCAAGCCGAACAGCGCTTCTCCCATCAGTTCGTACGAATTATCGACCAGAGAACGCACGTTTGTTGGGGTCCAGTGACTTTTGCGGCCCCTCAAACAATCCCACACTCCACGCGCCGTGGGAAAATCGGTCGTTCCGTACACCAGGCCGCACGTCAGCACTGCGCCTGCCCATCCTTGACGAACCGGATCCTTCGCGAAGTACGCCAGCACCGGCAAAAATGTGACTAGGATAATCAAGCTTCCCGCAAAAAAGGCAGTGCCGGCGTTCACCGTGTAGCCAGTCAAGAAAAACGGAGCCACGAGGAAAGTGGCGCAGAGATACAGTAGCAGCACAGTTTGTCCGACATAGAAGCCGCAAAACATGAGAAAGGACCACTTCTCCGCGAGGGTCAGCTTTTCGCTCGTCAGCACGGCCCCGCAGTGTGCTCGCAAGGTCTGCGCGCAGCCGTAAGCCCATTTGTAGCTCCGCCGCCGATACGAGCTGTGATTACCAGGATGCTTCTCTCCAAATTGAATTTCTGGAGCGTAAGCGACTCTGTATCCGCGCAAATTGAGGCGGATCGTTAAATCCAGATCGTCCGAGAAGAATCCGGGTGTGAAGCCGCCCGCTTCCATCACCGTGCCAGTCTTAAGAAGAGCGTTGTGTCCAACAAAGGGCTGCCAGCCGAAACGAGAGTAGGCAGTAAGGAATACGTTGAAGGCATCGATAGACCGCGACAACAATCGATTCACATAGCAAGTATCGGAGTCAACGACGCCGACGTTGCGGCATTGCACGATCGCAATTTTGGGATCTTCGAAATAGGGGAGAGCCCTCTCGATGGCCCGAGGATCAAGAGCAGTCGAATCGTTGTCGCAAAGCAGAAAATAATCATACAGATGAGCGGTCTGCGCCAGCACGTAATTGGTTACGCCCGCCTTGCCACCTTCTTTGTTTGGCCGTCGAAGGAGTAGAACCTCGTGGTCTGTTCTCCGTCGCAACTCCTGCACTGCCTGGTCCACATCCCTGCGCTGCTCCGCGGAAACGGAGTCGTCGTGAACCATTAAGTAGAGCTTGCCGCGATACGCTATGCTTGCCAAGCTGAAGAGCGCGGCGCGGTCGAGGTCATTGCAGCAGAGATAGACCAGCCCCACAGGAGGAAGTTGCTCCACAAGCTTGAACTCGTTCGCTCTTTCTCTTTTGAAGAGATAGGCTAAAGCGATGAACAGGAACGTGAAGCCATAATAGCTAGCGCCCACCTCCACCAAAGTTTTGAACGCAAGCAGCCCCACCACGAAGAATGTCAATTGCGCTTGGTGTGTCGCCCGGTGAATGCCCCAAGTGTAGACGAGAGAAAAAAGCGTGGCCGAGCAAAGCACGAAGTAGACCATCGCCTGTGACGGCGACCTGTTCCCGCCGCCGGCTGCGGGCCTTGACCGTGGTCCTTTGTTCGCAAATACGCCCATCTTTCGCCCTCAACTCTGGAGGTGCTGCCTAGAACAATGCGATCGATGACCTCAAAAGCAAACAGACGCGAACACTACGGCGCGATCTTATGCTTCGGAGAGTTGCAGCGCTCACGGGGGGCTGGCGGCCTGCGAATAAGGGCCCTGACAAAACCTATCCGGCGTGGGCCGGTGAAACCGCGATTCATCTGGATTGCCATTACGTTTGGGCGCAGGTAAGTTCATACCCCGTGCAGCCTCCACCCGCCATCCAGGTAAAACCTGCTTTGCTAGGAAGGCTTTTTAACCCCGGAATGTCCCCGCGAACAAACCGTCGCGACCAACACTGCATACAGAGTCGCTGCCGCCGTCTCATTCGAACCTACGGCGCGTTGTTCACGTACACCGTGCCGCTAAGCGCTCCGCCTGCTCCGGTAGTACCCGTAAGGGTCTGTCCTCCGAGAATCAGGAAGCGCGGTCCGTTCGTTGTCGGGGCGAAAAGCGGACTCGTGAACCCCGCTGCGTTGTACACATTGGCTTTCGGCACTTGCGCCGAAGACCCAGTGAGGCCAGTCCACGAGTTCAGAGCGACGTTAGTGGTGTTGTTGGGATTGACCGAGGAACTCTCCATTTCACCTGACCCAACGCTGCCGGTGTAGACACCCTCACCAGCGATAAACTGCCCGTAGGCTGTGAAAAGGACGCCCTTGGCACGGTCATGGATTGTTAGGTTCCCGTTCAGCGTCCACGTTCCGACCGCACCGCGCACAGCGCTGGCGTAAAGCACATCTTTATCACCGACACCTTGATTATTTGGCGGAATGGAAGCATTCAGGTCGCCGTTGATGTAGTAGAGGATGCCACCGAAAACCACCATCGTTCCGAAGGCCCTTGCCGTCGGCAGGGTGTTCGTGGCGGTTGTCCAGGTCCCGATCGTGCCGTCTGCGTTAACCGGCGCCGAATAGACACCAGTGACTGGCGTTCCGGTCGTGTTCAGGCCGCCTGCCACATAGAGAAAACCGTTGTGGACGGTTGCCGACAGGCCGAAGAGCGATTGAGGCAGTGTGTTCGTGGACGCGGTCCAGGTGCCGACCGTGCCGGCTGTGGAATCCACGCTGGCGACGTACACCGTGTTGGTTCCGCCAACGTCAGTCAAGTTCACCTGTCCCCCGATGACACAGACATAGCGCTTCCCGACCGCCACCAGTGAATTGGTATCGTCGGCTTCGGCCATCGCATGATGTGCGAGCGTGCCAGGAAGCGGATTCGTGGTAATGGTGGTCCATGTGGTGTTTGTTGTGCTCCCCACCGTGCCATCCTGATTCAAGTTGTTCGCCCAGACGATGTTCGTGTTGGCCGTGCCGTCGTAGCCACCAGTGACGATGGCGAACGCGCCGGTGGCGCTGGCTCCCGGCACTGCCACAGCACGGAGTCCGGTCACTGGCTTGGGCAGCGCCATGGTTGTTGCCCAGCCCATTGCGCTGGGGTTGAAAGTAATCGTGCCGACAAGGTTCACGGTGACCGCGTTGCTCGTGCCGCCCGAGGTTACGACCGTCACGCTCACCGTGCCCGGTGCGGTGAGAGTTGTGGGTACCGCTGCGACCATGCCCGTGTCCGACCAGACGGAAGCAGCCGGCACTACGTCAATCGACGTGCTTCCCTGCTTGAAGTTCACTTTCCCCGGAGCCGCCTGAAAGCCGCTGCCGTTAATCTCAATCGGCAGGCCCACGGGGCTCGTCGGCGTCGTCGAGCTGTTAATATTCTGGATGCTCGGCACCGGCGGAGGCGTGCTACTCCCGCCATTGCAACTCGACAAGAAACTCGTTGCGGTTACTATCAACGTGGCGTGAACTGCGATCACCAACAATTGGCGTTTCATATGTGTCACTCCATCCATCCAAGAATGACCGCAAATTCTTTTCGCTAGGCATCCTGTGCTGCTTTGCGGCCCGAAATGACCTTTTCAACGCACGCGCAGGAGGGGCCAGATTCGGCAGCCTGTGTTCGGGCCGTTCCGGTTTGGCGAACGGCCTGAAGTTTGTACCGAGAGCGCCTGGCCCTTCCTTACGCGCCGGCTGACCCTTGCGCTACGAGTTCGACTCCTTTAGGTCGGCCTTGGCCTGGTTCGTTGCCTTTTTGGATTCGCTCTTGGCATTTGCGTTCGGATCCAACGTCTGAATACTCTTGCCAAGGCTCATCCCCTTGGACCCTGTGCCTGTGCCTGCGGGGCAGGTGGTCGCGGGCGCAACCGGCTTAAGGGTCATGTCGCACGCCAGGGAATTGAAGTCGATTCCCAAGTTGTGCGCCACGTGGATCGCGGCCACGCACTGGCCGAGGTTTTTGAAGTTCTGGCAAGCCTGCTGCGGCGTAGTGCCGGTCGGGAGCAGTTTCGCCAGATTGCCCGATAGCTTCGTGTTCTGGCTAAGAAGCTGATCCGGTGTTTTGGTTCCGCCATTTGTGGCGTTGGCATTTCCGGATCCGGGATGGGACGAGGTTGCGCCGTGGCTTGCGCCAGTGGCGGATGCGCCCGGGGTTGCTGCCGACCGACCTCGCTGCGCAAACGCCGGGCCCGTGCTGATCGAAAGACTCGCCGCCAGGGATGCCACTATCAGAATTGAGTTTTTCATCTTGCTCCTCCTAACGTACCGGGGCTAGGCCGCGTACACATAGGTTTTGGCAATTGTCGGACCAAACCCGATTGCATTTAAGCCGCTTTTATTCAGCAACTTACGGGATTTCGTCTTTCGAGAAACTGGGGGCATTTGACACACAACTGAGTGGGATCAACTCGGTTCAACGGAAATGACAGGTTGACACCCACGTTGTTAATTTGCGGGCGTAATGGCCAAAGCCGTGTTTCGCCTAGGATTGTTGCAGATTCTTGGCTAGGACATTTTCCGAGGGTGAATCTGGATCAACACGCCAGAGCCCAGCGTTCCGGCTCGACTCGCGCTCGGACGGCGCGAATAATTCCCTGCGTTTCCATAATCTTGGGGCATCCGACGCGCCTTCGACTTCTGATCAGGGCTTCCCCCTGGGCCGAGCACTCTGACTTGCGTTGGTTGCAGCCGCAGCTCCTTGATTTGCTCTGTTCGCGGCCTGACCTTCTCCGAAGTTCGCCATATTCGGACGCATCTCCGCAGTCGGCCGAGGCGTTTCCGGAGGGGTATTCATCCCTACGCGCGTCGAAGACCCTGGCGCGACCAAAACCGACTTGCCGGATTGCCGGCCAATGACTTCGACCAAGCCTTCGATTACATCAACCTCCGTCTCCAGCCGCTGATCAACTTCCACTTCAAACTGTGTGCCCCGAACAGCAATCACCGCGCTGGGAGTGCCGAGTTCGAAAGGCGGCGCCCCTCCAGTGCGCTTGTTGATGACAGCACGTATGCGTCCCACGGTCAGCTGCAATAATAGCCGCCCACCACCTGTCTCTAGAACGGTACCTGGCGGAAGTGTCTCACCAAGCGTGGGAGTCGAAGACGGCTGGCCGGGCAGGTTCAGATGGATATTGCCCTTCCATTGGGAAATCGTGGCCCCTGCGAATGGTGCCGTGGCTGGGGCCGCGTTTGGCTGCTGATCTTGAGCAGCAGCCAGACCAAGAGCCGCCCAGAAAAATACAATCATGAAGATCACAGAACGAACGCTAGTACGTTTCATGGTAGTGCCTCACTATATTGAACCCGCGTCGCAGGCAAAAGTAGCCGAAAACAGGTTCCGGTTCCCGGTTCACTGCGGGCTTCCACTTTCCCTCCATGCTGCTCAGCGATACGTTTGACGAAGGCCAGCCCGAGGCCCCATCCTGGGGCCGCATCCTCTTGCTCACGTCCTCGGTAAAAGGGTTCAAAGAGACGTTCCAGTTCGTGGGGCGGAATGACGGGACCGGGGTTCCACACTTCCACTACGAGCATGTTACCATCCGCGACCACGCGAAGCTTGACCTCGCTTCCTTGCGGAGCGTACTTGATAGCATTGCTCAAAAGATTGAGGAGCGCTCCCGCGATCAAGTGCGGATCGCCGTCCAGTGTAGGCGAGTCCGGTGTGATCTCGGTCGTCACGGTGATCTTGGATGACTGCGCCAATGGCTGGAGCACCTGTTTCACCTGATTCACGGCGTCCCGGATGTTGAATGTCTCCCACCGGAGGGGCCGTGAACCCGTCTCCAGCCGCAGGACATCGAGATAGGTGTTGATCATTGCGACCAGGCGTCCTGACTCCCGAAAAATCGTGCCCGCCGCCTCGCGACTAGCTGCTTGCTCCGGATACCGCAATAAATATTCGGCGAATCCCTGTATGGACACTAGCGGCGTGCGCAGTTCATGAGTCACGAAACTCAGAGCCTCAGCCCGTGCCTGGTCGCGTTCCATGCGAGCAGTCAGATCAGTCACGACAACCAGAGTCAAACCCATCGAACTGGCTTGCGAGGTTGAAGGTAGCCTCATGGCCCTCAACTGAAAAAGACCACCCCCCCAATGCACCTCGGAATCGAACCGCCCACCGGGCTGAGTTAACGACTCACGTAAGTTACGGCAGCTTGGTTCATTGAGTGCCGCAGCGAATTCATCCAGACTGGCCGAGGGATTCCAATTCTGCCGCGCGCGAAGGGCTTGCCAGCGCGCGTTGCAGAAGACTAGTCGCCCGTCCGGCGCAAACACCGCTAGAGCTTCCTCCATGGCTTCCAACAAAGTTTCGTCAAACGCGTAAAGCGAGCTCAGCTCGGTCTGCAGCTCCCGCAGCAAATTAATTTTCCAATGCAGATCACCGGTTGGCGGCGTCATTCCCGCACGCAACGCGGTGGATACATTGCCGTCCGCTGCGGGCCTAGTGTTCCTCAGAGCGAACTGCAACTGGCGAAGTCCTTGAGTAACGTTTCGATCTACTGAAATGAGATTCTGCAACTGTGCGACGGGCGCGGCTAATACGCCCGCGCAAAGGAAGGGACCGAAGTCAATCAAGCGGTGTCCCCAAACGAACAGCAAATAGCTGGCTGCATAGCTGCCCGCAATCAATGTCATCAACGAGAGTAAGCCTCTCCACCCCGGCCAGCGCAAAACCATCCCGGTCGAACTGAGTGTGAAGGTGAGGAGCAGGAATATTCCCAGCTTCGCTCCCAAGGGCCGTAGGCCCCGTCCAGCCAGAGTTCCGTCAACGAGGTTCGCGTGGATTTCCACGCCCGGCATGGGAATGCGGTCGCTGACCGGTGTGGGCACTCGGTCACCGATCTCCGTCGAGCCGAAGCCAACCAACACCGCCTTGCCTCGGAGCCGTCCCCGGGCCCTCCCTTCCAACAGGTCGATCACAGAGACTACCGAAAAGGGAGGTTTAGATTCTCCAAGCTCGATCTGCCCGCGATAGTTGATTGCCAGGAAGCGCGGCGACTCGCTTTCAATTCCCGTCACCTGGGTGCGCGCCGTCTCCCCAATTGTCGGTATTCGCGTTTCTCCAAGACGCAGGTACTGGCCATCATCTTCCAGCGGTGCTCCTCGAGCAACGCGCGCAATTTCCAATGCGAACGCCCAGCGGGGACCGTTTATGGTTAGCTCCCGGAGCGGCACGCTTCGGCAGATGCTGTCCGGTCCCAAAGTGGCCTGGGCATGTCCGGTTGCAACGGCGCTGCGGGAGAAAAGTGGTAATGGTTCCACCCACAGACGGCCCTGCTGCGAATTGCTGATCTTGCTCACCAAAACGACATTGCCAGCTGCCTTCAATGCTTGCGCCAGTTCCTCATCGTCACTCTCGTCTTCTGCTTCCGAGAGCAGAATGTCAAGACCGAGTGCCTTCGGTCGCTCTGCTGACGCAGCGCGAACGACGCGGGCCAGCATGGAGCGCTTCCAGGGCCAGCGTCCGTAGCGGTTCAAGCTTGCGTCGTCAATCAGCACCAGCGCCACATCCGGCGAGGTGCCTTGTGTTCCTCGCAAGCGAAAGTTCAGATCACCGATGCGGCGACTCAACTCCTCGACGGGATAACTCAGGCTTAGAAGGCCGACGATCGCAAGAAGAACTACGTTTAAGAGCAGCCAGCGCTTGGTCTGACTACGATTCTTTCCGGAACGCGGTTCTCCAGAAACCTTCATCATTCCCTCGACCGCAAATCAATCGCCAGGCGGCGCGCCTTTTCATATAGCGTCTTTCGCTCAATCCCCAACTTCCTGGCGGCGAGCGATTTGTTGCCCTTAGCTTCGCGCAACACGCGGAGGATTTCCTGACGCTCTATTTCCTGCAGCTTGCCACCAAGGGTCGACGCCGACTTTTCCGCTCCGGTGTCCGTCGTGGCTCTGCGTGCTCGTTCCTGTTCTACTTCATCGGCCGTGATTTCTTCGGTCGTAGTAAAGATAGCAAGCCGCTCGATCAGATTTTCGAGCTCGCGAACATTCCCCGGCCAGCTCATCGAAGTGAGCAGACGAACCGCGTCTTCACTGATTCCCACCTGACGCTGATTGCGCTGGTTGAAGCGTCCGAGAAAATGCTCGACGAGCAGCGGGACATCTTCGGGCCTCTCTTCAAGAGAGGGAAGATCGATCGTCACCACGCTCACGCGATAATAGAGGTCTTCACGAAATTGTCCTGACTGAATTAGCGGTCCCAAATTTTTGTTCGTGGCCGCTAGGATTCGAACGTCCACGGGAATGAAGGTGTTTGATCCTAGGCGCCGAACCTGCTGTTCCTGCAAGACCCGAAGCAACTTCACCTGGAAACTCAGGCTGGTTTCGGAAATTTCATCCAAAAGCAGCGTGCCGCCATTGGTGGCTTCAAATAGGCCAGGACGGCTGCTGTCCGCTCCGGTGAAAGCGCCCTTCTCGTGCCCGAAAAGCTCGCTTTCCAAGATCGTCTCAGGAAACGACCCGCAATTGATGGGCGTGAACGGTCTCTCGGCGCGTTGGCTATGCACGTGAATGGCGCGTGCTACCAGTTCCTTGCCGGTTCCGCTGGCCCCCGTAATGAGCACGCTGGCTGTACTTGGCGCCACCCGACCGATGGCGCGGTAAACTTCCAACATCTTGGGACTTCGGCCTACGATCGCAGATTTGGGAGAGGAACTTTCTTTGGGTGATGGGACGGGCGTCTGACGCCGGGCGCTGATCCTCTTTACAACGGTCAATAGCTCGTCGATCAGAAGCGGTTTGCTGAGGTACTCCAGCGCTCCTCCGACCACTGAACGGGCTACAGTTTCCACGCTGGCACGCGCGGTCATCATCACACAGTTGCACTCCGGTTGAAGCGCTTTGAGTTTTTCAAGGAATTCCAGACCGTTCTTGTTCCCGACGTAAATGTCAAGCAGGGCAAGCTGGAACGCGTGCACACGCAACAGCGGCTCGGCTTCCTCGCAGCTCTGAGCAATGCAGCACTGATAACCCTCGGCTGTCAGCACGGCATTCAACCACTGGCAGATTGACTTGTCGTCATCAACGATGAGCACTTGCAACTGCTGTCCTATACTGCTCTCCGGGTCTTTCATGACGCGCGCTCAAGGCTAAGAGTCTGCCTTTGTCTCGCTTCCACTTCGAAGCCTTGCGTCTGGCAAGCCAGCTCTGCTGGGCCGCCATACCATTCCATTCTGACCGCGGAGCATCGGTTTCTACTACCGCCGTGGAACACGTCCATCACCTGTCACGTCAGAATGTTCGCTCTCCTATTCATTCTTAATTCTACGCGGGAATGGATTGTGCCTTTAAAGGCGTGCGGCTTGCCATTCGCCGCAGCGAGAAATTGTGAAAGCTTCGACATTCCAGGAGCGCGCGAGTGTTTGGAGACGCTACACCCATTGTATTGAATCGCCTCACTTTGCTCGTTCTTGCCCCTCCAGATCGTGCTCAAATGCATACCACGGAAGGATTCCACGGGGCGACAGTCGGTCAGCGTTTCCGCTGTCTCCTGTGAGTTCTCATCGACACAGGTGTGTTGGACTTACCCAGAGCCGGTGAGCCCTGTGATCCGCACGCCCGAGATGACTTCGATGCCCCGCTCCTGGCAGACGGAGGCCCGCAGGGCCCATTCGAGCAGCCACGGGGCGCACCACCAAAAGTAGCTTAACAGCAATGTCGAGAAGCGTGGATGGCTTGCCATCCTTCCCTCGCGATGAGTGGCACGAGAGCCAAAGCCGCTACGGGGTCTGCCCACGGCGCGTGAAAGATCAGGTTTGCCAACAGTCCTGCCAAAGCGATCAATGACAAGTAGCCACACAGAGCGGATTCGGTTGCATCTGCTCTCAATGACGCGCTCGCAACCTGAGTTGCCAGCTTCCGTTTCTGACTTGCCAGCCACGGCATACCAATGGCCGCCACAATCAACAGGATGACCCCGGCGAAGCTGGGTTGGGGTTCGCGATAACCGAGGAGAGACAGTCCAGAACTAACGATGACGAAGGCGGCGACGATGAAGAGCAAACCTCCGGCCACACGAGCGGCCAACTTCTCGGCGTCCGCAGAATCGGATTTGGAACGAAATCGCCAAAGGACAATGATCGCCGAAAATAGTTCAATGGCGCTGTCGCCGCCGAATCCCAGGAGAGCGGGGCTTCGCGCCAGCCAAGCCGCGCCAAGAGCCACGATGGCTTCAACGGTCATCCAAGCAATTGTTAACACCTGGAGACGGACCACACGACGCAGTAAATCTGGAGCCAGAGGTGCCGCTGCAGTGGCCATTTGATCTCGTATTTTACTACTGAGAGTCGATAGTGCCGGAGGACGTTTTATCCCGGTTGACCGCTGGGGCGTTCATCGTCATCAACTTCGGACACAACCGCTGGGCGGGCATGCAAACATCTCACGATCACAATCTCAGAACTCCATGCGCAATTGGAACGCGATCATGCGTGGAGTGCTATCACCACCCAAACCAACGCCGAGTAAGCCAGTCGGCGGAGAGGTCGTGTAAGTAAGCGCGCCAAACCCAGTCTGCGTAGCAGGCTTCCCCGGAATGCCAGCCAGCACCGTGCTCGGAAGGCCAAAATTCGGATGGTTGAATACGTTGAAGAACTGGACGTCAAACCTGAGCTTCAACTGCTCGGTTACCATCCGCGTCGAGGACCACACAATCTTATCAGTGACCTGTGCACGATTTGATTCACATCGATCAAGGCTGATGGTGAGTCGGCAGGTGAAAAGGCCCACTTCTCCGCCGACTTTCCTGTATTTTGGAGACGCGTCATGAGGAGAGAATCCCATGGAAAAGGAAAAGTCTGCGCCAAGATTCAGGAAGTTGGCATAGTTCCCGCGGTTCGCACATCTTCGGCGGAAGAAGCTCGCTTTGCCTCCGACGTGGTCGCCAAGAGTGGCATTCCTATAGTGGAAATCACCATGACGGTGCCGGGCGCAATAGAAGTAATTTCCTATCTCGTGAAAAAACCTGCCCGATGTAATCGTCGGCGCGGGAACCCTCTTAGACTTGGATACAGCTCGCCGCTGTGTGGATGTTGGTGTTCGATTCCTGACCAGTCCTGGCCTGGATCTAGAGATCGTGGAGTTCGCCGCAAAAGAAAACCTGTGCGTGATGGCAGGTGCACTTACACCCACTGAAGTGATCACTGCGTGGAAGGCCGGCTCTGACTTTGTGAAAGTGTTTCCTTGCGCCCAAGTTGGCGGCGATAGTTACATCCGGGCGCTGAAGGGACCATTGCCACAGGTTCCCCTGATTGCGGCTGGTGGTGTCAATCAACAAACCGCAGGGAATTTCATCCTTGCAGGAGCCGTTGCACTCGGCATAGGCCGCGAGTTGATCCCAAAGGAAGCTCTGCAACAAAGACAGGAAGGGCGAATTCGCGAACTGGCACGGAGGTTCCTAAACTTCGTGAAAACCGCTCGCAGCCAGTACATTGAGGCCTGACAGTCCTAGACGAATGATAGTTCTCTGGTCCTTAAGAATAGCCGGGCTACGTCGGCATGCCATCCGTGTCGCTAAGTTTGTGTCACCGGGCCGACGTTGCGCAGCTTCTTAATGCTGCCTTTTGCTGCGTCGCGGTTTTCGCAAGTCCTGTAGAGTGAAGGAGAAAGCTGGTAGGGGCGGTGGGGATCGAACCCACGACCTTCGGCTTAAAAGGCCGCTGCTCTACCACTGAGCTACGCCCCTAAACTGTTCAATTCACGAAACTTGTTTCCGCCTCATTTTTCCGAGAGGCTGCCGGTGCCACTGGGGTGCTATCGGAATCCAACAAGGCCGCAACTTCATGCAACTGATTCGGCCCGAGATGTGCGTACCGTTTCGTCATGGTCAAGCTCTTGTGCGCGAGCAACTCCGCGATGTCTTCGAGCTTCGCGCCACGCCGTCTTAGCTTGCTCGCAAAATCGTGTCTCAGATCATGCCCGCGGAAATTGGTAATCCCCGCCTTCATCACTGCCTTCCCTATCCAGTGCCGCCAGTTCTCCAGCGGCTCGCCCGTCTTCTCCGAGCGAAAGATACGACCGCTTTTTTCTCCGCGTTGATAGACGGTCTTGAGGGCAGCCATCGCAGCGTTGTTGAGCGGAATGTGCAACGCTTCCCCGTTCTTACTGGTGGGAGTGTTCAGCATCCTGCCACTCCAGTCTAACATTTCCCACGTCAGCCCGTACATGCTGCCCATGCGCAGGCCCGTCGCTGCGGACAGTTCGAACTCCGCTAAGTGCTCAGGGAAGTCTCGCTCGATAACCGCGCGCAGGCGCGTCTCTTCAGTTGTGAATTGTTTCAGATACATGTCTTCTGTTGGCAGAGGCTTGTACTGGTTTAGAAAACGCACGCGGCTGTTGTCTTCGCGCCGGTGACGCACGTCTCTCACGGGATTCACGTTGACCTTGCCCGCGCGCCGGGCTTCCCGGTAGGTCATCAGCAGCAAGGACCGAAAGTGGTTGAACGTTGA
>WNGH01001611.1_pt1 | contig 21115 bp, 20 predicted proteins | sample 5400631 | NCBI WGS metagenome assembly WNGH01 (sample SAMN13153373, study PRJNA577476) | soil metagenome | isolation source: 115 cm soil or saprolite under Garry oak tree replicate 1 | place: USA:California | collected 2016-06-15
GGTGGTTGCTGAAGCTCGAAACGCCGACGAGACTCGCGCCGGCCCCCGCGGCAAAGGCGATCTCGGCCAGATGCGGCGCAAGGGTAACGATGCGGCTTGCTGGCCGCTCGAGCACGATGGTGACGCCGCGGTCGTCGGTCACCTCCAGCGCGTGCGCGCTCACTACCGCTGCGGTCCATATGATAGCGATGCAGAGGCACGCTGGTAGGCGCATTTTCATGAGCTTGAACGCACAACTGATGTTATTTCTATCTCGGTTGATATTGCAAAGATACGAATACGTTGCTTCCGGGAGTGTTGAAATTCTGTGCGAGCTCGTATTCGCGGTTGAATACATTGTTCCACCGAGCCCTGATCGACCAATAGCGATTTATCTCATAGTTCGTGGTGAAATTTAGCAATCCATAACCGTGCATTCTAGTGCCGGGGGCTTCGTTCGAAGTATCGAAACGCGCGCTGCTTGCGACAAGCTCTGCTCCCAACCTCCATGGGCCGAAAGCGTTGCTGACCGCCAAGCTGCCGTGTTCTCTCGCGCGTCGCGGCAAAAGCTGGCCAGTAGCATTATCCACGGGATTCTGAAAGACAAGCTGCGCACTCGCCCGCATTCCGACGAAGAAGCCTTCGTAGCCCAATTCCGTGCCTTTAATCCTTGCCTGGCTCACATTCTGCGGCATTCCCGCAAACGTGACGGGATCAGTGACGACGAAGACGATGAGATCCGTAATGCGGTTATCGAAATACGTGGCACTGAAGCGATTATTTCCGATCTGATAATTCAGACCGACTTCCTTGTTTTGCGAGCGTTCGGGCCGGAGATTCGGATTGCTGAAGCCCGGAAAGTAAAGATCGTTGAAGGTGGGAGCTTTAAAGGCCGTACCGCCCCCGATACGAAGCCTTAGGTCGGAATCCAAACGATAAGCATAACCGAGCGATCCAGTGGTATAGCCGCCGAATTGGCTGTTGCTGTCCTCGCGCACGTTCACCTGCCAAGCATGCTTCTCGACCTCGCCTCCGTACCCGGCGAACGTCGATTTGATCGTGCGGTAGGTCTGAGCATAGTCCGTGTCGCTCGCGACCCTCTGCGCCAGATACTCGAGCCCTGCGATCGCGGTTCCAGGGCCAACTTTGACGTCGTTTTGCCAAGTCAATTGCGGTTGCGTCGTCCTGACGAAACCCGGGAAGGCGCCCGACACCACGAGGTCGTCCGTGCTTTGTCCCGCCCTGACCATGCTTCGCCAGACACTGTTGATTTGATTGCGGCTGTAGACGGAGTAAGCAGAAAGTGTCTGGTGACTCACGTCGTCGGTTGTCGGCCCCGCATCGAAGTGTGCTGTGCCATCGCTCCAGAACGCGGTGAAACCGATCTCGTTGCGCTCATCCAGATGCTGCGCGACCTTCCCCGAGAAGTTCGCGTTTTGATAGCCGTCCTGGTCAGGATTGTTATTGGGATTAGGCGCTCCGGACGGAAGGCTCGATTTTGTTGCGTCAAAACCCTTGGTCTCGAAGTAACCGAAATTCAGGCTGAATTCGGTATTGTCCGCCCGGCTATTGATACCGGCGCTCACGGAACGCGTGTCGTAGCGGCCGGCGCCCACCGACGCGTTCGTTCCCGGTGAGTATTTTCCGCTCTTCGTAAAAATCTGTATGACCCCGCCGATCGCATCGGGTCCGTACAAACTGCTCATCTGGCCCGGAACGATCTCGATTCGGTCGATTTGAGCGAGCGGCAGGTTCTCCAAGGCGGTCGTGCCTGCGGTCGCCGAACTAATCCTCATGCCATCTACGAGCACTAGGGTGTGGCCGCTATTCGCTCCGCGTATGAACGCGCTGCTCTGCTGACCGAAGCCGCCCGTGCTCGCAATTTCGACGCCGCCCAAACTTTGCAGTGTCTCGACGAGAGTTTGCTGACCGGTTTGAGCAATGTCTTCGGCCGTGATGATCTTGACCGGCTGCAACGTTTGAGACTGGGCTTGAGGTAAACGGGTTGCGGTGACGATAACTGCATCGTCCGGGCTTTGGGCGAGCGCAAGCGGCGCGATCGCGCCGATGAGCGCCGCAACGACGCAGCGTTTCACGAGTTCCCCTCGGCCAGCGTCCCCGCAGGCCAACTTTCGAATTGCGAGAGAGGAAATGCCGAAAGAGCGAGGGCGTACCGGACAGGCTTGGCACCGCGCCCCGCGGCATTTCGCACCATCGATCGAGGCCGGTCTCCGGGCTTGTGGGATGGGGCGTATCGCCTTCCCGTGAGCTAGCGCTCACAGTGGCAGGGCCTGCGGCCCGATGCCAAGCACCGGGGTCGGCCGCTGTTTGATACGCCCGCGCGCACTTACCGTTGCGGGGGCAGCAGAGGCGTTGGAAGGATTCGAGATCAGGATTCGGGATTCAGATAGGGGCGACCCCCTGAATCCTTGATTCTTGATCCTGAATCCTCTACCGCACCTCTTTCCCGTTTCACCCCGGCGCGCGAAATGCGCCGGGACACCTCGAACGAGCGCGTTGATTGTACAACACAAGTACCCAAGCCCCGGGTATTCGCCAGATCGGGAATCTACATTGAAAACGATTCCTTACACCTTGACTTAACAGGATTTTCCAAACTATAGTGTGTCGATGGATACCGAACTCGCCGCGCTCGAAGAAAAAATTCGTCAAGCCGCTCAGCTGTGCCAGCGACTGCGCGACGAAAACCGGGGTTTGCGCCAGCAGTTAGCCACCATGCTGAGCGACAAGAAACAGCTTGCCCAAAAGATTGACGGTGCCCGCAGCCGTCTGGAGAACCTGCTCAAGCAGATCCCCGAATAGCCGTTGCCCGATGAGCTCGAAACCAAAGACCCTGGATGTCAGCATCATGGGGCATACGTACAAGGTCGCCTGTTCGGACGACGAGCGCGAAGCGCTGCTGTCGGCGGTGGCTTATCTCGACAGGAAAATGAGCGAGATCAAGAGCGCCGGAAAGGTGGGGAGCTCCGAGCGCATCGCGGTGATGGCCGCGCTCAACATCACGCACGAGCTGCTCACGGCGAAAAACAATGCGAGCGGCTTTGACATCGAAGGACTGAGGCGTAGAATGGCCGCGATGGAGGCGACGCTCGATCAGGCTCTCGCGCCTTAGTGGCGGTTGCTCTGAAGCAGCTCCGGGCGTCGTCCAGGAATTGTCCCCTGTGATGTGCGCCAAGACCCGGAAAATTCTTGAACCAACATCTTGAATCGGGTTGCGGCCCCAAGTGTCACTGTTGTGCGCGTCCCCAGTCGGACGTACCTGATGTGACCGGAAAGCGACCATCTTGAACCGGTAGGTTCAGGAATCAGGTCTAGCGGCATCGGCGGGGGACGCCCTTTCTTCGCAATGCAGCAACGCAGGCTACGGCCTGCTTTTTTTTGCCTATGCGTTACTGGCTGATGAAATCCGAACCCGACGAGTTCGGCATCGACGATCTCGCCGCCGCTCCCGGCCAGCGCACGCCGTGGTTTGGCGTGCGCAACTACCAAGCGCGCAATTTCATGCGCGACCAGATGAAGATCGGCGACAAGGTATTCTTCTACCATTCGAGCTGTCCCGAGCCCGGCATCGCGGGCATTGCTGAGGTCGCCTCAGCTGCCTATCCTGATGCGAGCCAGTTCGAGCGTAAGAGCGACTATTTCGACCCGCAGGCCAAGCGCGAAGCTCCACGCTGGTTCAACGTCGACGTAAGACTGGTGGAAAAAACTCCCTTGGTGAGCTTGGCCGAATTGCGTCGGCACCCTGAGCTTGCCCGAATGCGCTTACTCGCGCGCGGCAACCGGCTGTCCATCACCCCGGTGGACCCCGGAGAATGGGAATTCATTACCCGGCGACTGATGAAGCCGTAAGCCGAGGCGCAGACTCCACGTGAGCACGCTGCAAAACGACACCTTGATCCGCGCGTTGCTCAGGCAACCTACGCCCTACACGCCGGTCTGGCTGATGCGCCAGGCCGGGCGCTACCTCCCCGAGTACAACGAAACGCGCCGGCAGGCGGGCAGCTTTCTCGCGCTGTGCAAAACACCGTCGCTCGCCACCGAAGTGACGCTGCAGCCTCTCGAGCGGTTCCGGCTGGACGCCGCGATCGTGTTCTCGGATATCCTCACTATCCCCGACGCCATGGGGCTGGGACTGTACTTGGCCGACGGCGAGGGGCCGCGATTCGAGCGTCCGCTGCGCGATGAGGTCTCTATCGCCAAGCTGTCCGCGCCCGACCCCTACGAAAAACTGCGCTATGTCACCGACGCCGTGAGCGAAGTCCGCCGGGCTCTCGCCGGCCGCGTTCCGCTCATCGGGTTCGCCGGCAGCCCGTACACGCTTGCCTGCTACATGGTCGAGGGTCGTGCGAGCGAAGACTGGCGAACGGTCAAGACGATGCTCTACCAGCGCCCGGACATTCTTCACCGGTTACTCGAAATAAACGCGCGGGCCGTTGCGGCCCTGCTCAATGCGCAAATCGAGGCCGGAGCACACGCGGTGATGATCTTCGATACCTGGGGCGGGAGCCTTTCAACTTCCGCCTATCGCGAGTTTTCGCTGGCCTATATCGCACAGGTACTGTCTCAGCTCGAACGCGAACACGACGGGTCGCCGGTTCCGAGCATTGTCTTCACCCGAGGCAGCGCATCGCGGCTCGAGGCGATTGCGGCGGCAGGCTGCGATTGCGTGGGCCTGGACTGGAGCGCGGATCTGGGCGAGGCGCGCCGGCGGGTCGGCGGACGCGTCGCATTGCAAGGTAATCTCGATCCGATGGTACTGCTCGCCCCTGCCGAAGTCATCCTGCGCGAGACAGCGCGAGTGCTCGAGTCCTACGGCAAGGGTTCGGGCCACGTGTTCAACCTGGGACACGGCGTCTCGCAACTGACGCCGCCAGAGAATGTCGTCGCTTTGGTCGCTGCAGTGCATGAATTGAGCCCGATATTCCACCGCTCGAGCTGAACAGGGCCCGTTCGGAATTTTCCGTCGCGATTCGACTTATTCACAGCGACCCCTGAAACCCCAGGTCTGGCGCGGACTTTCGAGGAGTTCCCTCTGAGCGGTTCGCAAGCCGATGTATTTTCGGTCTAATTCGCTGCGCCATCATTTTAAGCAGAAAGAGAAATTCCTTGCAGAAGGACGAGTTACAGTGGCGTGATGGGCGATATTCACACAGTTACACACAAATTCTGTGAAAAACCAGAAAAACGCTTTATGGCCAAGTCCCTTAGCCACGCTGTCGAAGAATTCACTTCAGTAACGCGCTGAGGCGTTCGAAGATCTCATGACGAGCATCCTGCGCGTCGCGCTCGACGTGCCGCTGCCGAAGCTGTTCGATTACCGTGCAGACGGCGCCACGCGCCAGGACATCGGCTACCGCGTCCTCGTTCCCTTCGGAAAAAAGCGCGCCGTCGGCGTGATCGTCGAAGTTTCGGCGAGATCGGAGATCGCCGAGCATCGCCTGCGGCCGGCGGAAAAAATTCTGCGCGATATCCCGCCTCTTGCGCGCGAGTGGCTGGCGCTCGCCGAATTCTGCAGCCGCTATTACCACCGGCCGCTCGGCGAAGTCGTGATGGCGGCCTTGCCGCCGCGTTTGCGCACCGCAAAGCCGATCCGGGCGCGTCCCGGAACTTATGCGTTGGCCCCCGCGGGGCGGGACGCGCTCGCGGCAATGCCGGTGCGCCGGATGCGGGCCCGCGGGATCCTCGAAAGGCTCGCGCGCGGACCTGCGTCGGAAACAGAGCTTGCCGCGCTGGGAAAAGGCGTGCCCGGTCTGCTCAAGCGAGGCATCGAATCGGACCAGATCACGCTCGTCGAGCTGCCCCGCGCCTCGCCGCGCTTCCTTCCTGTCCATCATGCGCTGACCACCGAGCAGGCTCAAGCACTTGAAGCGATGCAAAGCGGGCTCCGGAAGTTCGGCGTGACCCTGCTTTTCGGCGTCACGGGCAGCGGCAAGACCGAAATCTACTTGTGGCTCATCGCCGACATTCTCGCCCGGCACAAACAAGCCCTGGTGCTGGTGCCTGAGATCGCGCTCACCCCGGCGCTCGAAGCCGAATTCCGCAAGCGGTTTCCGGACGCCCATGTCGTGATCCAGACCAGCGCCATGGCGGAGCTTGAACGCGCCCGCGGCTGGCTCGATGCTCACTGCGGCCGCGCCGATATCGTGCTCGGCACGCGGCTCGCGGTGTTCGCTCCGCTTTCCCGGCTTGGACTCGTCGTGGTGGACGAAGAGCAGGACACATCGTTCAAACAGCAGGAAGGGCTGCGCTGTTCGGCGCGTGATGTCGCGATCGTGCGCGCCCGCGCCGCCGGCGTGCCGGTAGTGCTGTGCTCGGCAACGCCGTCGCTGGAATCCTTTCATCACGCGACATCAGGCAAATATACGCTCGTCCAGCTTACGCGCCGTGCGATGGCCCGGGCGGCGCTGCCGGTGATACGCCTGATCGATGAGCGCGAGAACCCGACGCGCGACGGGATCGCAGCTCCGCTTGCCGAAGCGCTTGCCGCACGGCTCGAACGCGGGGAGCAATCGCTTGTTTTTCTCAACCGCCGCGGCTATGCACCCGTGCTCGCTTGCCCCGCCTGCGGCTGGGTGAGCGGCTGCCGGCGCTGCTCGGCGCATCTGGTGGTGCACCTTGGCGAGCAGTTGCTGCGCTGCCATCATTGCGGCCTCGCTGCGCCGATACCGCGCGCCTGCCCTCAGTGCGGCAATCCCGATCTGCAGGTATTCGGTCGCGGCACCCAGCGCATCGAGGCGACGCTCGCAGAGCGCTTTCCGCGCGCGAGCATCCTCAGAATCGACAGCGACGCCACGCGCGGACGCGGAAAGCTGGGAGACCTACTCGAACGCGCGCGCCGCGCCGATATCCTCGTCGGCACGCAGCTCCTCGCCAAGGGCCATCACTTCGAGCGGCTCACCCTGGTGGGAGTGCTCAATGCCGACGGCGGCCTGTTCTCGAGCGATTACCGCGCCACCGAGCGCGCTTTCGCGCAGTTGCATCAGGTAGCCGGGCGCGCAGGCCGCGCCGGATTGCCCGGGGAAGTGTTGATCCAGACCCGCTATCCCCACCACGCGCTGTACCAGTCCCTCGCCAGCCACGATTTCGCCGGCTTCGCCAGAACACTGCTCGCCGAGCGCCGCGAGGCAGGTTTTCCGCCTTTCGTCTTCGAGGCCGCGCTGCGCGCCGAGAGCCGCGACCCGCTTCGAGCGCTACGCTTCCTCATGGCGGCGCTCGAGCACAGCCCGGACAGACAGGCCTCCATCACCGTTTATGATCCGGCGCCGATGACGCTGGCACGCCTTGCGGGAATGGAGCGCGCGCAGTTGCTGCTGCAATCCCGCTCGCGCCCGCAGCTACAAACGTTCCTGCACGAATGGAGCGCGAGCCTATACCGTCTACCTGCGCACGGCGTGCGCTGGCATCTCGACATCGATCCGATCGAGTTTTAGCTTCCCCGGAGAATCAGGAAGGCTTCTTCGCCGGTTTCTTCGCCTTGCGCGGTCGGGTCTTGCCGTGTGAGCCACGGAATATCTTGCCGCGGAATGTGCGCTTGTCGCCTTTGCCCAAATTGACGCTCCAGGTTGGAAGTAGAAGCAGGCGACATTCTACCTTCGCGGGGCCACTCGAGATCGAGGGTCGCGAAGACCGCCGATCGAGCAGGTATCGAAAGGTATAATACGCGGCCTTTCGACATCTTCATGTCGACCGAAATCAAATCCCACCTTACCGAGCTGCTTACGCGAGCGCTCGCCAAAGTCGCGCCGCAGCAGCCCAGCTCGCTGATCTCGCTGGAGCGCCCCAGGCAGGTACAGCACGGCGATTACTCCTGCCCTGCGGCGATGCAGCTCGCGCGCTCGCTGAAACGCGACCCACGCGAGCTCGCCCGGCAATTGATAGCGGCGCTCCCCGCCTCCGATTGGCTCGAGCGCGCCGAAGTCGCGGGCTCCGGTTTCATCAATCTGCGCGTGCGCGCCGAGGCCAAGCAGCACATCGTCAAAACCATTCTGGTCGAGCGCGAGCGTTACGGGCGCTGCGGCCGCGGGCAAGGCCGGTCCGTGATGGTCGAGTTCGTTTCGGCCAATCCGACCGGGCCACTGCACGTCGGGCACGGCAGACAAGCGGCGCTTGGCGACGCGATCGCGGCGCTGCTCCAATCGCAGGGCTGGCGCGTGACGCGCGAGTTCTACTACAACGACGCTGGCGCACAAATCCGCAACTTGGGACTTTCTGTCCAGGCGCGGGTGCGCGAGGATCTGGGTCTGCGCGCCGAGTTTCCCGCCGACGGCTACCGCGGCGAGTACGTGCGCGAGATCGCCGGGAAGTACCTTGCCGCAGGAAAAAAAGACGGTGAAGACTTGGAAGCCATCACGCGCTTCGCGGTGGCGGAGCTCAGGCGCGAGCAGGACCTCGATCTGCAGGCGCTCGGCGTGCGCTTCGACAACTATTACCTGGAATCCTCGCTCTACACCGACGGCCGCGTGGAAAAAACCGTGAAGGCGCTGATCGACGCCGGCAAGACCTTCGAGCGGGACGGCGCGCTGTGGCTGAAGACCACCGACTACGGCGATGACAAGGACCGCGTGATGCGCAAGTCCGACGGCAGCTACACGTATTTTGTCCCCGATGTCGCTTATCACCTGACGAAGTGGGAGCGCGGCTTCTCGCGTGCGATCAACGTACAGGGAGCCGACCACCATAGCACCGTCATGCGGGTGCGGGCCGGGCTGCAGGCCGCTTCTTCCAAATGGGAGCGCGGCATCCCCGGAGGCTACCCCGATTACGTTCTGCACAAGATGGTGACCGTGATGAAAGGCGGCGAGGAAATGAAGATCTCCAAGCGCGCCGGCTCCTACCTTACGCTGCGCGAACTGATCGACGAAGTCGGCCGCGATGCCGCGCGGTTTTTCCTGATATCGCGCAAGGCCGACACTGAGTTCGTGTTCGATGTCGACCTCGCCAAGTCGCAATCCGACGACAATCCCGTCTACTACGTGCAGTACGCGCACGCCCGCATCTGCAGCGTCATGCAGCAATGGCGTGCGCAGTTTCCGAGAGACGAGCGAATCGAGGTGGTTAAAGAAGCACTCACGGAGGTGCCGTTTGCGGCGCTGGACGGCGCCGATCTCGCGCCCCTCATGGGCACGCCCGAGCTCGCGCTATTGCAGCGCCTGGGCGAGTATCCCGAGATGCTCGAAATCGCGGAGGCCGAGCTCGCCCCGCACCAGATCGTTTTTTATCTGCGCCAGCTAGCCGGCGAGTTCCACAGTTACTATAATGCGGAACGAATCCTCGTCCCTGAAGCGCCGCTGCGGCTGGCACGGCTGGCGCTGTGCGTCGCCGTGCGGCAGGCACTGCAGAACGGGCTCTCGCTTCTGGGCGTCAGCGCCCCCGAGACAATGTAGCCCCACATTTCGATGAATCTGGACTACAAGCCAAAATCGACGTCGCGCCCGAGATCGGGCGGCGATTTTCTGGCGGGGCTGTTCTTCGGCTTTTTGCTCGGCCTGGCCGTGGCGGCGGGGATTGCAGTCTACTTTTTCAAAGCGCCGGCCCCGTTTTCGGACAAGTCGCGCGCGCCGGACAAGCCCGTGCCTTCGGATCAGAACCTCACGGAAGCTTCCAAAGCGGCGAAGGCCGAGGATAAACCGCGCTTCGATTTCTACCGCATTCTCCCCGGGCAGGAGGAGCCGATCACCGAAAAGCAGTTGCGGGACGCGGCCAAACAAGCGAGCAAAGAGGGCTTGCCCAGGGATACTTACTTCCTACAGGCCGGCGCCTTCCAAAACCCGGCGGACGCGGACAATCTCAAGGCAAGGCTTGCGCTGATGGGTCTTGAGGCAAATGTAGAGCCCGCCAATCTCCCGGAAAAGGGCACTTGGTACCGCGTGCGCCTGGGGCCTTACGCCCGGATCGACGATATCAACCGCATCCGGCAGCAGTTGGCGCAGAACGGGGTGGATGCTTCGCTGGTCAGAATCAAGGACGTCGCCAAAAACTGAGGAGACATTTTCATGCGTTCTCATTTGCCGGCATTCATGGTCGGCCTGTTCCTGAGCTTCGCCGTGAGCGCCCAAGGGGCGCCGACCGAAGGCACCAATTACATCGAACTGAGGCCGCCGCAGCCGACGGACTCCTCGGGCAAGATCGAAGTCATCGAGTTCTTCTGGTACCGCTGCCCGCATTGTTACGCGCTTGAACCGGACCTTGAAGCATGGATCAAGCTGCAGTCGCGCGACGTTCAGTTCAAGCGCGTGCCGGGAATCCTGGGCGAGGACTGGGCCATCGACGCGCGAATTTTCTACACCCTGGAGGCGCTCGGCGAGGTCGAGCGGTTGCACCGGAAGCTCTTTGACGTCATTCACCAGCAGGGCGGGGCGAGGCTGCGCGGCGACGCCTTCGCCAAGTGGGTGGCGGACTGGCTCGCCAAACAGGGCGTGGACATGGCCAAGTACGACGCCACGTACCGCTCGTTTACAGTCGAGAGCAAATTGCGCCGGGCGGCACAGATGAGCCAGGCATATCGCCTGGACGGCGTTCCGGCGCTCGCGGTGCAGGGCCGCTACGTCGTGCAGGCCAGCGGCGAGCGCAAGGCGATGTTGGCCAATACCGATTATTTTATCGGCGAGGCGCGCAAGCAACTCGCCAGGGCCAGACCTTAGCCGGCCGTGTCGCGCAGCGAGGTGCCGTCCCCGGCCGGCTGCGCGAATTACTCTCTGTCCGGCGGCACGCTGCGCGTCCCCGAGCACGAGCGCCCGCAGTAACGCCTCCGGCCGGCGTAGCCTGGGGCTGGAGGACGAAGGATCCCTTGAAAGTATTCATCACCGGCGCGTCGAGCGGTATCGGTGCGGCGCTTGCGGTTCACTATGCGAGCCACGGCGCTATTCTCGGCCTGTGCGCAAGGCGCCTGGAGCCGACGCGGGCTCTCGCCGCGAAGCTCGGCGGCCAAAATGCCGCCTACCGCGCCGACGTCACCGATCCCGCCAGTGTCCGGACCGCCGCCCGGGATTTCATGGAACGCTTCGGCGCACCTGATATCGTCATCGCCAACGCCGGGGTGAGCATCGGCACCCTGACCGAGAAGCCTGAAGATATCGCAGTCTTCCGAAGGGTGATGGACACGAACGTGCTCGGTCTTGTAGCGACGTTTCAGCCCTTTGTCGTGCCGCTGTGCAGCCGCGCGAGCGGCACGCTGGTGGGGATCGCCAGCGTCGCGGGTTTCCGCGGCCTCCCCGGTGCGGGCGCCTACAGCGCATCCAAATCCGCCGCGCTCGCCTACCTGGAGAGCCTGCGCGTCGAGCTGCGCGCTTCGGGCGTTGCCGTGGTCACGATCTGTCCCGGCTATGTCCGCACGCCGATGACGGCGGTGAACCGCTACCGGATGCCCTTCATCCTCGATGCGGACGAGGCGGCGCGGCGTTTCGCACGCGCCATCGCGAAGAAACGCCGTCTCGCCGTCATCCCCTGGCAGATGGCGCTCGTATCGATCGTGCTTCGCTGTCTGCCGGGCTGGCTGTACGACAGGCTTTTCGCGCGTGCGCCGCGCAAGGCGCGAGATCCGGAGCTGTGAGCGTACCTCGCGCGAGGCTTGTCGACGCCGTGGGCACGCGGCATGCGATCGCAAGCGAAAATGCGCGCACCGTGAGCCTCGTACCGAGCATCACGGAACTGCTCTGCGAGCTCGGACTCGCCCGACAGCTCGTGGGGCGAACCGGATTCTGCGTCCATCCGCACGATATCCTCAAACGGATCCCGAAAGTCGGCGGCACGAAGGACGTCGACCTCGAAAAAGTGCGCGCCCTCAACCCCACCCACGTCATCCTCAACATCGACGAGAACGAAAAGGAAGACGCAGATGTGCTTGCGGAATTCGTGCCCAACCTGATCGTCACCCATCCGCTCGCGCCGCTCGACAACCTCGGGCTTTACCGCCTGATCGGGGGGATATTCGGGCGCGAGCGCGAGGCCGAGGAGCTGTGCAGCAAGTTCGAGCAGGCGCACGCCGAGTTGCAGGCCGCGGCGCGGGAATTTCCCCTGCAGCGCGTGCTCTACCTCGTCTGGAAGAAGCCGTGGATGACGGTTTCGCGCGACACCTATATCTCGCGCACGCTGAAACTCGTCAACTGGGACACGCTGCCCGAGCACGCTTCCGGCCGCTATCCGAAGATAGAGTTGGGCGGCAGTTTGCTCGAGTCGGCCGAGATCGTGCTGCTCTCGAGCGAGCCCTATGCGTTTCGCGAAAAGCACGTCGCGGAAGTGCGCGCCATGGGCGGGCTGCAAGGCAAGAAAGTAGCGCTCGTCGACGGAGAAATGACTTCCTGGTACGGCAGCCGCGCCATTCGCGGGCTCGCCTACCTGCGGCGATTCCGCGAGGAGCTCGATCGCGGCGGAGCATGAATACGCGCGCCGGCGGCGATTTCGACGGTTTCCCCGCCGGGCGGAGGCGTCGCGCGCGGGTATTCGAGAATGGATTCGGGCGTCATTCGCTTTGGTTCGCGCGGCAGTCGGAGTAAAATTCCATACCCCGCAGCGAAGGCTGCGGATTTTCTCAGATTCCCGCAGCGCCCGCCACCCAATCGTCCGCACCGCGCATGACAAAGCCCAACGAGACTTACAGCATCGGGGACCTTGCGCGCGAGTTCGACGTCACGCACCGCACGATCCGCTTCTACGAGGACGAGGGTCTGCTCAGCCCCGGGCGCGTCGGCAGCCGCCGCGTCTATTCCAAGCGCGACCAGGTGCGCCTGAAGCTCATCCTGCGCGGCAAGCGGCTGGGGTTTTCCCTTGCCGAGGTGCGCGGGATGCTCGAGCTCTACGACTCGGCGCCCGACGAGCGCCCGCAGCTGGAGAAGTTCGTCGCCGCGCTCGCCGACCGGCGCGAGCATCTCGAGCGCCAGCGCGAGGAGATCGACGAGGTGCTCTCGGAGATCCGCGCCTTCGAGCGCCAGTCGCGCAAGATTCTCACCGCGGGCCGCAAGCGGGCGGCGTCAGCCCGGCCCGGGTAAGCTAAGTTGACGTTTACGTAAACGTCAAGTAGAGTTTTCAGACCACTCCGGAGGCCTCTCCCATGGACCGAGCCCACAATCTTCCCGCCGGCGGGGTCCCGGCGATCGAGATGCCCGGACTGCGCTTCGCCCTCGGCGAGGACATCGAGATGCTGCGCACCACGGTGCGCAGCTTCGCCCAAGCGGAGATCGCGCCGCGCGCCGCCGAGATCGACCGCTCCAACCAGTTCCCCGCGGACCTGTGGAAGAAGATGGGCGCGCTCGGCCTGCTCGGTATCACCGTCGATGAGGAACACGGCGGCACCCGGATGGGGTATCTCGCCCACATCGTGGCGATGGAGGAGATCAGCCGCGCATCGGCCTCGGTGGGCCTGTCCTACGGCGCGCATTCCAATCTCTGCGTCAACCAGATCCGCCGGAACGCAAGCGAAGCGCAAAGGAAAAAATATCTGCCCGGGCTCGTCTCGGGCGAGCGCGTCGGGGCGCTCGCCATGTCGGAGCCGGGCTCCGGGTCGGACGTCGTCTCGATGAAGACCCGGGCGGAATACAGGAGGGGCAGGTTCATCCTGAACGGAACCAAGATGTGGATCACCAACGGCCCCGACGCCGACGTGCTGGTGGTGTACGCCAAGACCGGCGCGGACGCCAGCCCCGAATCCGCGAAACAGGGCATCACCGCGTTCATCGTCGAGAAAGGCATGAAGGGATTTTCCGCCGCGCAGAAACTCGACAAGCTCGGCATGCGGGGCTCGAACACCTGCGAACTCGTGTTCCAGGATTGCGAAGTGCCGGAGGAAAATGTCCTCTCGGAAGTCGGCCGCGGCGTGAACGTCTTGATGTCGGGCCTCGATTACGAGCGCGCGGTGCTCGCCGGCGGCCCCCTGGGCATCATGCAGGCCTGCATGGACGTGGTGGTGCCCTACGTGCACGAGCGCAGGCAGTTCGGCCAGCCGATCGGGGAGTTCCAGCTCATGCAGGGGAAACTCGCCGACATGTATACGACGCTCAGCGCTGCCCGAGCCTACGTGTATGCAGTCGGCGGGGCCTGCGATCGCGGCGAAACCGCGCGCAAGGACGCGGCGGGAGCGATTCTCTACGCCGCGGAGAGAGCCACCTGGATGGCGGGCGAAGCGATCCAGTGCCTGGGCGGCAACGGCTACATCAACGACTATCCGACGGGACGGCTGTGGCGCGACGCCAAGCTCTACGAAATTGGCGCGGGAACATCGGAAATTCGCAGGTGGCTCATCGGGCGCGAGCTGTTTTCGGAAACGGCGTGAGCGGGCGCGGACGGGAAATGCAGATCCGCGAGTACGTCCGGGGAGCCGAAGTCACTGGGCAGGAATTCGACCTTTACCTGAATCATTGAGGACGCCGACATGCTGAACGACCCCGTTGTCATCGTTTCCGCCGCGAGAACGCCCATGGGGGCGTTTCAGGGCGAATTGAAGGATTTCCCCGCGCCCCAGCTCGGGGCCGCAGCGATCCGCGCCGCGGTCGAGCGCTCGGGGATCAAGCCCGAGCAAGTCGAGGAACTCATCGTGGGCTGCGTGCTCTCCGCCGGTCAGGGCCAGGCGCCCGCGCGCCAAGCGAGCATCGGTGCCGGATTGCCGCTTGCCACCGGCTGCACCACGGTCAACAAGATGTGCGGCTCGGGCATGAAAGCGGCAATGCTCGCTCACGACCTGCTTGCCGCCGGAGTCAACGACATCATGGTCGCCGGTGGAATGGAATCGATGACGAACGCACCGTATCTCCTGCCGAAAGCGCGCTCGGGCTATCGCATGGGCCATCAGCAGGTGATCGACCACATGTTCCTCGACGGACTGGAAGATGCTTACGACAAAGGAAGATTGATGGGCAGCTTCGCGGAGGACTGCGCAGCGAAATACAGCTTCACTCGTGAAGAGCAGGACAAATTCGCGGTCGCTTCGCTCGAGCGCGCACAGGCGGCGAACAGGAACGGCTGGTTCGCCTGGGAGATCACACCGGTCGCGGTGAAAACAGGGAAAGCCGAGCGCTTCATGGAACAGGACGAGCAGCCATTCAAGGCGAACTTCGAAAAAATCCCGACCCTGAAACCGGCATTTCGCAAGGACGGCACGGTGACGGCGGCGAACTCCTCCTCGATTTCCGATGGCGCCGCGGCGCTCGTCATGATGCGCCGCTCCGCCGCCGAGAAACTAGGTTTGAGACCGCTCGCCGTAGTAGCCGGCCACAGCACGCACTCGCAGGAGCCGGGCTGGTTCACCACCGCGCCGGTCGAGGCGATCAGGAAGTTGTTCGATGCAACCGGCTGGAACGCGAGCAAAGTGGATCTCTATGAGATCAACGAGGCGTTCGCGGTCGTGACCATGGCGGCGATGAAGGAGCACGGCCTGCCGCACGACAAGGTGAACATTCACGGCGGCGCCTGCGCGCTCGGCCATCCGATCGGGGCGTCGGGCGCGCGCATCCTCGTCACGCTCATCGGCGCGCTCAGGAAAACCGGCGGCAGGCGCGGCGTCGCGTCGCTTTGCATCGGCGGCGGCGAAGCCACCGCCATGGCGATCGAGATTGCCTGATGCCGAACCCGATCGAGTTCTACTTCGACTTCTCCTCGCCTTACGGCTATTTCGCCAGCCAGAAGATCGACGCGCTCGCATCGAAATATCGCCGCGACGTGACTTGGCGGCCGTTTCTGCTCGGTGTCGCGTTCAAGACGACCGGAGGAGCACCGCTGCCCTCGATACCGATGAAGGGGGTTTATCACCTGCGCGACATGCTCCGCACCGCAAAGTATCTCGGCGTGGAGTACCGCCACCCCTCTGTCTTTCCGATTTCCTCCGTCTCGCCCTGCCGCGCCTTCTATTGGTTGGATGCAAAAGACCCGAAACGAGCGCAGAACCTCGCAAAGGCGCTCTACCGCGCTTATTTCTTCGACGAAGTCGATATTTCGAGCGTGGACAAAACCGTCGAGGTGTGCGCGAAGTTCGGCCTCAAGGCAGACGAAGTTCGAGCGGGTATCGGCGACCAGGCGGTGAAGGACCGCACCCGGTCCGAGGTGGACAAGGCGATCGGGCGCGGCGCGTTCGGCTCGCCCTACATCATCATCGACGGCGAGCCGTTCTGGGGCTCCGACCGCCTGGACCAGATCGACAAATGGCTCGCCACCGGCGGCTGGTGAAATGCCCGCCATAAAAACGAAGCTCAACCCCGGCTCGGAGGAATTCCAGGCGAACGCCCGCGCGCTCGGCGCTCTCGTCACCGACCTGCGCGCCAAGGTCGAGCGCGCCGCTCAGGGCGGGGAGGAAGCGGCGCGCGCGAAGCACCTGGCGCGCGGCAAACTGCTCCCGCGCGAGCGCCTGCGCCTGCTGCTCGATCCGGGCTCGCCCTTCCTCGAGCTCTCGCAGCTCGCCGCGCTCGGCATGTACGGGGACGAAGCGCCGGGCGCGGGCCTGATCACCGGCATCGGCCGCGTGTCCGGCCAGGAGTGCATGGTGGTGGTGAACGACGCCACCGTGAAGGGCGGGACCTACTACCCGATGACGGTAAAGAAGCACCTGCGCGCCCAGGAGATCGCGATCGAGAACCGCCTGCCCTGCCTCTATCTCGTCGACTCGGGCGGCGCGTTCCTGCCCGAGCAGGACAACGTGTTCCCGGACCGCGATCACTTCGGCCGCATCTTCTACAACCAGGCGCGGATGTCGGCCGAGCGCATCCCGCAGATCGCCGCAGTGATGGGCTCGTGCACCGCGGGAGGCGCTTACGTCCCGGCGATGTCCGACGAGACGATCATCGTGAAGGGACAAGGCACGATCTTTCTCGGCGGGCCGCCGCTCGTCAAAGCCGCGACCGGCGAGATCGTCTCGGCGGAGGAGCTGGGCGGCGCCGACGTGCACGCGCGGCAGTCGGGCGTCGCCGACCACACCGCGCAGAACGACGCACACGCGCTCGCCATCGCGCGCGCCATCGTCGCCAACCTGAACCGAACCAAGGAGGTCGCGCTCGCGCTGCGCGAGCCGGCGGAGCCGCTCTATCCGGCCGCCGAACTGCACGGGGTGATCCCCGCGGACAAGCGCAGGCCCTACGACGTGCGCGAGGTGATCGCCCGCATCGTCGATGCGAGCGAGCTGGACGAATTCAAGCAGGAGTACGGCAAGACGCTGGTCGCCGGCTTCGCGCGCATCCGGGGCTATCCGGTCGGGATCGTCGCGAACAACGGCATTCTGTTCTCGGAATCCGCGCTGAAGGGCGCGCACTTCGTCGAGCTTTGCAGCCAGCGCGGCATGCCGCTGGTCTTCCTGCAGAACATCACCGGCTTCATGGTCGGGAAAAAATACGAGGCGGGCGGCATCGCCAAGGACGGCGCGAAGATGGTGACGGCGGTCGCCTGCAGCCGCGTTCCCAAGTTCACGGTGATCCTCGGCGGCTCCTTCGGCGCGGGCAACTACGCCATGTGCGGCCGCGCCTTTTCGCCCCGTTTCCTGTGGATGTGGCCGAACGCCCGCATCTCGGTGATGGGCGGGGAGCAGGCGGCCTCGGTCCTCGCGACGGTGAAGCGCGATGGGATCGAGGCGAAGGGCGGCGCCTGGAGCAAGGAAGACGAAGAAGACTTCAAGCGCCCGATCCGCGAGCAGTACGAGCGCCAGGGGCACCCGTACTACGCGACCGCGCGGCTGTGGGACGACGGCCTGATCGCCCCGGAGGAGACGCGCCACATCCTCGCGCTCGCGATCTCCGCCTCGCTCAACGCGCCGATCGAGGAAAGCCGCTTCGGCGTTTTCCGGATGTAGGAAGGGAATGGGGAAAATGAACTATAAGACCATCGAGATCCAGATGGGCCAGGGCGTCGCTGTCCTCTGGCTCAACCGGCCCGAGGTGCGCAACGCATTCAACGAAGCCGTGATCGCCGAGCTGAACGCGGCCTTAGGTGAGCTGGAGGCCGATCCCGCCGTGCGCGCCGTGGTGCTCGCGGGCCGCGGCAAGGTGTTCTGCGCCGGCGCGGACCTCAACTGGATGAAGAAAATGGGAGAGCTGGGCATCGAGGAGAACCGCAAGGACGCGGTGGCATTCGGGAGCATGCTGAACCGGCTCTACGCCTTGAAAAAGCCCACGATCGCCCGCGTGCACGGCGCCGCGTTCGCCGGGGCGATCGGGCTCGTCGCCGCCTGCGACATCGCCGTCGCCTCCACCGAAACCGAATTCTGCGTTTCCGAGGTGCGGGTGGGTCTGCAGCCCGCGACCATCAGCCCCTACGTCTTCGCAGCGATGGGCGAGCGCGCCGCGCACCGCTATTTCCTCACCGCCGAGCGCTTCACGGCCGCGGAAGCCTATCGCATCGGCCTGGTGCAGGAGCTCGCTCAAGCCCGGGAGCTCGACGCGACCGTGAACGCGATCCTCGGCGAGCTCGTTCAGGGCGCGCCGGGCGCGCAGGCCGCGACCAAGGAGTTGATCCGCGCGCGGCGGCCGATCACACCCGAGCTGATGGCCGACATGGCCGAACGCATCGCGAGCGCCCGCGCCTCCGACGAAGGCAGGGAAGGCGCGCGCGCCTTCCTCGAGAAGCGCTCCCCGGAGTGGCTGGAACAGGCGAAGCAGGCGCTGAAGCGCCAGTCCAAGCGGAAAAAATAAGACAGCCGCTGTTCGCCGAGATCTGATCGCCGACCGCACCGAGCTCATCGACTTCGAGGCCGAGACATGAGCCTTCCCCGGAAAGTGAGGATCGTCGACGTGGGCCCGCGCGACGGCCTGCAGAACGAGCCGAAGAGCGTCCCGGCCGCCGTCAAGATCGAGCTGATCCACCGGCTCGCCGAGGCGGGCCTGCCCGCGGTCGAGGCGACCGCGTTCGTGTCGCCGAAGTGGGTGCCGCAGATGGCCGATTCGGCCGAAGTCATGGCGGGCGTCCGCAAGAAACCGGGCGTCGCCTACCCGGTGCTCGTGCCCAACATGCAGGGCTTCGAGGCGGCGCGCGCCGCGGGCGCCGAGGAGATCGCGGTGTTCGGCGCCGCCACCGAAACCTTCAGCCGGAAGAACATCAACTGCTCGATCGCCGAGAGCCTCGCGCGCTTCGCTCCCGTCGTCGCTGCGGCCAGGAAAAGGGGTATGCGCGCGCGCGGCTACATCTCCTGCGCCGCCGGCTGCCCCTACGAGGGCGAGGTGAAGCCGCAGGCGGTCGCGGCGGTCGCGGAGAAGCTCTACGCGATGGGCTGCTACGAGATCTCGCTCGGCGATACGATCGGCGTCGGCACGCCGCGGAAGATTCGCGCCATGATCGAGGCGGTCGCGAAGAAAGTCCCGATCGGAAAGCTCGCCGGCCATTATCACGACACCTACGGACAGGCGCTCGCGAACATCTACGCGTCGCTCGAGCTCGGCGTGAAAACTTTCGACACCTCGGTCGCGGGCCTGGGCGGCTGTCCGTACGCGAAGGGCGCGACCGGCAACGTAGCCACCGAGGACGTCGTGTACATGCTCGACGGCTTGGGCGTCGAGAGCGGGGTCGATCTGGTCAAGCTTTTCCGCGCCGGCCAATTCATCTGCCGGGAGCTCGGGCGCGAGCCGGCGTCCAAGGTGGCGCGGGCGCTCGCGGCGAAGCTGGGCTCATGACCGCGAACGCTGTTTCGCAACGCGAGGAAGTCGCCTCGCCTTGCACCAACGTCTGCAAAATGAGCCCCGATACCGGCCTGTGCGAGGGGTGCTTCCGCACCCTTGACGAGATCGCCGCCTGGTCGGCCCTGAGCAACGACGAAAAACGCGGGGTGCTGGCGCAGTTGCCCGCGCGGCGAGCATCCCAATGACGCTCCCCGAAAGCATCCAGGTCATCGAGCGCGGCTGGCTCTCGGCCAACAATATCGTGCTGCGTGAGCGCGGCGAGGCCGTGGTGGTCGATTCCGGCTACGTCGCCCACGCGCCGCAGACGCTCGCCCTGCTCGAACGCATCCTGGCGGGGAAAAAGCTCGCGCGGCTCGTCAACACCCACTGCCATTCCGATCACATGGGCGGCAATGCGGCCATCCAGAAAAGATTCGGATGCCGGACCAGCATCCCTGAAGGCGAGGCTCCGGCGATCGACAACTGGGACGAGCAGCGGCTGATCCTCGCGGTCGCCGACCAGCGGGCCGAGCAGTTCGGCTACGACGATACCTTCCGCGGCGGCGACGTGCTGCAGATGGGCGGGCTCGACTGGCAGGTGATCGCGGCGCCGGGCCACGACACGCACGCGGTGATGTTCCATTCGCCCGAGGCGCGCGTGCTGATCTCGGGCGACGCGCTATGGGAAAACGGCTTCGGCGTGGTCTTCCCGCAGCTCTTCGGCCGCGAGACCGCGCTCGCCGAGACTCGCGCGACCCTCGAAGCGATCGGCCGGCTCCAGGTCGAGGCGGTCATCCCCGGCCACGGCCCGCCCTTCGGCGACGCCGGCGCGGCGCTCGAGCGCGCCTTCCATCGCCTGCAGGGCTACGAGGAAGACATCACGCGGCTCGCGCGCCACTGCGCCAAGGTGATGCTCTCGTTCTCTCTGCTCGAGAAACGCTCGATGCCGCTCGCCGAGCTGCCGGGCTACCTCGCGCGCGTGCCCATCCTCGCCGAGCTGAACTCGCGCTACCTGCGCATGACGCCGGCGACGATGGCCGAGTGGCTGGTCAACGAGCTCGAGCGCGCTGGCGCGGCGGGGCGGAGGGAGGGGTTGCTGCTGGCGAAGGGGGAGTAAGCAACGGCGCGGGAGGGTCGTCATGCGCCGTGTCTTGGAGATTCACTTTCGAAGATCAGCGCTCGGCGCGGCTCTCCGGAGTGCGACGCTCCTCGCCCGTCGCGGTGGGGCGCGCTGTCAGCTCTCATGTCTTTTTCACCTTTTCGCACGCCTGTCTTAGGGGCTTCAGGAGATTGTCCTCCGGCTTGACCACGAATACATGTCCAACGGATGAGAAGAACTGTCCACGTAGTGTCCAAAGCGCGATTCGATGATTCGGAGACAAGAGGCCTTTTGCGAAATACTCAAGCCACGGCTCGTCTCGTGCTGCGAGAGGAACCATCCACGAAGCCTCTTGACCGTGGGACAAATCGACAGGCAAAACACTACTTTGACTAGGTTCGAACATCTGCACGGCGAAGCGCTTGCGAAATAAACCAGTTTTCCAGCCAATTTGAACGAC
>WNGH01003325.1_pt1 | contig 21086 bp, 18 predicted proteins | sample 5400631 | NCBI WGS metagenome assembly WNGH01 (sample SAMN13153373, study PRJNA577476) | soil metagenome | isolation source: 115 cm soil or saprolite under Garry oak tree replicate 1 | place: USA:California | collected 2016-06-15
CGCCGAGCTGCGTGCACATGGGGCCGTGCACGCTGGGCGACTTGGCGCGCCACCACAGCTCGTGCAGCACGGTCGCGTCGCTATAGCCCACCACGGGTTTGTCGATGAGCTCCTGCGGAATGCCGTTGGCGATGCGCAAGAGGCCGTAGCCACCCCGGGCCAGCACCAGGGCGCGCGCCGAGGGGTCCCGCAGCGCGCGCAGCAGCTCGTCCAGCCGGCGCGTGTCCGGCCCCGCCAGGTACCCCGCGTGCCGGGCGTGCACGCCCTCGCCGAACCGGGGCTCGAGGCCCATGTCCTGCAGGGCGCGCACTCCGCGCTCGAAGCGGTCGCGGTCGAACGGGCTGGAGGGCGCCACGACGGCGATGCCGTCCCCTTCGCGGAGCGCGGGCGGGCGAGACATGGGCGGAAATCCTAACCGAAAGCGCCTTCCCGGGAAGCTGCGCCGAGGTGGTCCGAGGTGCGCACGGCTCCGGCTTCCTCCTTGACAGGCGAGGCCCGCGACGGCTACGTATCCGCGCCTCGCCGGCCCCCTGTTCCCCGATAGCTCAGCTGGCAGAGCAACGGACTGTTAATCCGTGGGTCGCTGGTTCGATCCCAGCTCGGGGAGCCAATTTTCCAGCGGTTACGTCGTCGGCTCGCTGTCCGGTGCGTCCATTCTGTGCACCTGGTCCGCTCGTGTTTACTGCACCGGCACTGCACGTTCCGAGGGCTGCGAGCAAACGCAGGCGAAGCAGCTCCGGCGGAGGTCTCGCGTAGACGCGGTCGAGCATGCGCGTGTCCTTGTGGCCCATCGTGGGCGCGCTGAGCTCGTTGGGGACACCATCGGCGCGCAACCAGGTGGAGTAGGTACGGCGCAGATCGTTCGGCGTGCAGCGCGGGATGCCGGCGCGGTCGCAGGCGCGCGCGAGCGTCTGGCCGAACTTCGTCCGAGGCAGGAACAGCCGCCCGTCGCGTCCCTGGGCGTGCTCGAGCGCGAAGTCGAGCAGCTCCCGCTGCCAGCCCGCCACGATCGGCACCTTGCGCCACCGGGTTGCGCGCTTCGATCCGCGCACCTGGACGAAGAGACGGTCCGGCGAGACGTCCTCGCGCAGGGCACGCTCGGTGGCCGCAGACTCGGCCGAAGTCGCGACAGTGAAAGCCACGCGCGCAGCCGCATCCTCGAGCAGATCGCCGAGGAGCGCCTCCAGCTCGTGGTAGGTGAGGAACCGCTCGCGCGGCTTGTACTCCGGTGCGAATCCGACCGGCAGGATCTCGGCAGGGTCGCCCTTCCAGAGGCCGCGGCGCTTAGCAAGCTTGAGCGCCGCGCGCAGAGCGACGAGCTCTTTGGCGATGGTGTGGTCCGTCACATGCCGGCCGGAGCGCGCCGGCTTCAGCACGTTGCCGTTCTCGTCGAACGCGGGGTCGCGCGCGGGGACGGACCACTCGCTCCGCCGGTGCGTGATGTAGCGGTCGACGTCGCTTGCCGAGAGCTGCGCCAGCGGGAAGTCCTCGCCCAGGACGCGAAGCCAGTGGCCGGTCTTCTCCCGGTAGAATCCGAACGTCGCCTGGCTCTTCCGTCCGGCGGAGACCTGCTCCTTCCGCGTCTGCAGCAGGAGTTCGATCGCGTCTAGGAGGATGGCGTCGCGCGCGGCCGCGCTCACGCCGTCCTCGAGTCTGATCCGGAGATCCCCATCAAACGAAGTGAGGTGAAGCTCACTTGTTCCTTCGTCGCCGAGGTAACCGCGACGTTGAAAGCAGTGCGTCACTTCCTTCGCGCAAATCCCGGTGTACGTGCGCAGGGCTGCCCGTACCCGGAGTACACCCCGCAGTTCGAGCACATGATTAGGTTCGTTCAGCGAATGTCCGAGCGGCTCGGCAACTCCCGACGATCAGACGGATGAGCTGCAGCAACTCTGTTTGGCGCTATCTCCACAGGAAGGTTTAGCCGCCGCCGAAAAAGACCTTCGCTGCGGTACTCAAGTTGATCCGTCCGGATTTTTGATCCCGGAGGTGCGATGTCAAAGACGGCGTCGAGCATGCAAGCCAGTTCGCAGCGAGCTAGGCTCGCGCCGATGCACGCATGCGGCCCGTGACCGAACACAGGCGTGAAGCGAAGCTCGCGACGAAGATCGAGCACGTCGGGATTGGAATACACGCTCGGGTCGCGGCACGCTCCTCCTCGCGAGAGCATGACCATCTGCCCTTTGCGAATGCGCTTTCCTCGCAGCCCGAAATCGCACGTCGCGAAGCGGACTGGCCCTGAGGTGGCACCGGCGCTGAATCGGAGCAACTCGTCCACGCAGCGATAGATGAGCGAGCGATCCGTTCGAAGAGCTTGCATGGGGCCCGGATTCTCGAACACGGCCTTTATGATCGCGGACGCGGCTGATGCCGTCGTCTCCCCGCCCGCTCCAATGATGCTGATCATCACTAGGAGCACGTCATCTTCGCTGAGCGATGGGCGGCCGTTCGCGGGGACGAGCAGCGTGCTGACGAAATCCTCGCCTGGGTTCCTGTGACGCGTTTCGACGATTTCCCGAAACCACGCGAACAGCTCGGCGAAGCTGGCTTCCGCCTCCTGACGCAGGTCCGGTGGCGCGAACGGAAGCGATCCCGTCACCAATGAGTGCACGAGACGCGCGAAGCGTTCATCCTCCGCTTCAGGAATGCCGGCCAGCCGCGCGACGACTGCCATAGGAATGACGCGACAGAAGTCAGGCAATAGGTCAATCACCGATTCGTTTCTTCCGAGGAGCCGCGACGCAAATCGATTGACTACGTTCCGAATCTGGAGCTCCATCCGCTGAACGGCGCGCGGAGTAAACGTCGCCGCCACGCTCTTTCGGATGCGCCCGTGATCTTCGGGTGCGAGCGTCAACAATCCGTGGTCTTCGGACCACCGCGCCAATGATGAAGCGGCGGGTACGTACTCGTTCCAGACGCGAGCATCCATCGTGACGCGGTCCGGATCATGTAAAAGGCGAACTACGTCATCGTACCGCGTGACAAACCAGAATGCGCCCGACGTCACGAAATGGACGGGGTCGTCTCGACGGAGTTCGTGCACGAGCGGCCAAGGATCGTCAGCCGCAAGAATCGCCACGAATGCGTCAGAGAGTGTCATGCTGAAGCGTCCTGGCCTGCAAGCACCCGCGATCGCTGACGGGTCGTTCCCTCAGGATCTGCGGTGCTGCAGCTGAATGTGCTTAGCGATGGCCCTGCGCTCGTGCTCGCGGAAATAGGCGCAGTATTCGGCCGCCAGCCGCACACGGCCGTCGCGCCGATTCCGCGGGCAAAACCCCATGCAGGAGGGTAGCGCCTCGCAGGAACGGCACTCCGCGGACGCGAATGGATCGAAGTCCCGCCAGTATCGCGCCGCCGGATCATCCGGATCCATCGTCTGGCCCAGGCTGCCGACGGGGCGCGCGTCGTCGTCTGCATCAAACCCGCACTTGTGCAGCCGCCCGTTTGGCGTAACGAGAAACGTGTTGCTCGACACCGCGCCGCACGTCGTCGCCCTACACTCAGGAAATCCGTACAAGGGCTGCATGAGGACCGGAACGTTGCAGGCGTGCAGACGCTCCAACCACTCCTCCTGCAGGCACTGGATCTCGTCCTGCGAGCACATCACCTGGTCGACCCACGCGCTATCTTCGGTGTAGTCGCCGACCCGCGCCACGTACGGGTAGAAGCGGGAATGCGCGTTGAGCCATCCTTCACGCTCGAAGAGGTCGAGGAGACCGGAGACTTCGCCAGCGTTCCTGCGGTCTACGTTCACGCGAAGCCGGACGATGAACTTGCCGACCAGTAGGCGGAGCGCTCGCACGATGTCGTCGAACGAGGATCTGCCCAGCTGTTTCCACCGGCGGCGGCTGTCGTGTACGTCGCGCAAACCGTCGAGCGTAATCTGGATCTGGTCGACTCCCCAGGAGGGTATCCGTGCCGCCAGCGCTTCGGTGATCAGCGTGCCGTTAGTAATAAGCTGGGCACGATAGCTCGCGCCGTTCTCTTGACAAAGATGTCGGAAATTACCGGACAGCCGCTCGATCAGGCCCGTTGCGAGCAATGGCTCGCCGCCGAACCAATCGACGGTCATGGAGGAGGTCGCCTGCTTCTTGAAATGGCTGTCCACGAACCGGAGGAGGAGCGCCTCCGTTTCCGCTGACATCGGCCCTTTCTTGCTTCCGACGATGCAGTAGTCGCACGCCAGATTACAATTGTACGTGGTGTAGACCGTCAGTTTGAGCGCCGGGTTGCGCCGCGCGTTTTTGTACCTCGTTCGCAATGCCTCCAACTCATCGAACGACCGCGTGACGGCGAACCCGCCAACTATCAGGTGCGCTGCCACCTCCGGCGCAGACGTCGAATCGCCCAGCAATGACAACTCGGAGGACGAACTCGTCAGGAACGCTTCTACACGCGTGTAGACGTCTGGCGGAAACGAGACGCAGCTTCCCGTTCTTCGATTGTAAACCGCACCCGCGCCGTCCCCCAGCGGGACAAGAGTGTTATACCGCCATGATCGGAGCTGCTCCGTCTGCTCTCGCGAGTACTGTTGCCCTTCCATCGCACGCACCCGCAGGGCTAGCGGCCCGCTCGCACCCGCTGTTCGGTCTCCGCCAACGACTTCTCGAGCTCTTTTGTCATCGGCTCCGCGTTGCGGATCTCATCGTCAGAGATGCATTGCTGGCACCCTCTGCACAACCCGCTCTCAAGCCCCGCTTGGCGCGCCGAAAATTCGTACGGAAGCTGAAGCCAGCGAACATCGGTCTTCTCTGCCATAGTTCGCACTCCTTGTTCGTGTTGCGGCGTCGACCAAACCTGCAAGAGGTGTGCCGTACGCGCACGGTGGGGCACAGGAGCGACAGCACCACGCCGCGAAGGAGTCCTCCTCTCACGCTACAACGCGCGCCGGGCGATCGGTCGCCAACTCATTCGCGTTCCGGAGTAGCCGCGCACTCTTTGCGGGTTTGGCAGGTTCGCCGCGCACGAAATGCACGCCCGACGGCGGCGGGGAATCGGATTGCAAGACAACGTCAGCGGAGTTATCGCCCCACAATTATGGGCCGCCGCTCTTGGGTCGCAGCACTCGTGTTCCTCGCAGTGGTGTTGACGATTGTCCTGGCACGGCATTCCGGAGAGCATCCTGCGCCCCCGACCCAATCGGAATCGCATCCCGCGCAACCGGAAGCGACGGACGTGCGCAGATCGCCTCCCGCGCCGCGTCCTTTTCGCCAGCAGCTTTCAGTTGAACTCCGGCAAGCTCCGGCGACTGCGGGTTGGCAAGATTTTCCAAACGGCGCATTCGAGGGGCGCGTCGTCTCGGCGTTTACCCGCGCCGGAGTGGCTCGCGCTCAGCTAACGTTTTCACGCGCCGAAGAGGCATCCACGGTCGAGTCCGGTTCGAATGGAGAGTTCCACTTTGATGCGCGGGCGCCCGGCCGCTGGTTCCTTGCCGCGGCGACAGCTCCGGGGCACCAGCCCTTTGCCCCCGAGTGGGGGCAGAGTCCGGTTGTGCTCGACGCGCGTCCTGGCGTGGTCATTCGGGGAATCGTCGTAACGCTGTTTCCAGCTGAAGAATACGAGGGCCGCGTCATCGATATGAATGGCAACCCGATAGCCGGAGCCGCCATCCGCATCTTCGGCGCGGGAGTAGCATCGACCCCTCTGGTGTCGGTGCACGACGAATACCAATCTGATGGGAGAGGAGCTTTTCGATTCACTGCGCCGGAGGAATCGGTCGTCGAAGCGCGGCATGAGGGGTTCGCGACCGGCCGCGTGCGCGTCGATTATTCCGTCCGGGTTAGTCGCAAACTTACAATTCAGCTCAAGCCTGCTTCAGCCGCAGGACAACTGCTGCGAATCGAAGGTGTGGTCGAAGGTCCGGATCAAAATCCGGCGGAGAATGCTCTCGTTTCCGCATCATCGAAGCAGAAGCCGAGCGAAGTGCCCGTTACTAGGCGCACGGACGCGGAGGGACATTTCAATCTCACCGATCTCGAACCAAGCGTGTGGAGGGTCATGGCGAGCCGCACCGGTTTTGCGCCCGCGTTCGCCGACGTACCGGCCGGGACGACTGGCCTCCGTCTTCGCTTGACCGCCGGCGGCCGCCTGAGCGGGCGCGTCACCGACACCAGCGGCTCGCCGATCACGCTGTTCAGCATTCTGGTTCAATCGGAAGCGCCGCAGAGTGCATCTTTCATAGATGCGAACGGGCGGTATGAAATCGGAGGCCTGGCGCCGGGACCAGCAGTCGTCAGCGCTGTCGCGCCAGACCACGCTCCGTCGAACGAGTTGCGGGTCACGATCCCGCAGGGCGATGCGCCGGCCACCGCCGATTTCGTCCTGACGAAGGGCGGCAGCCTCAGCGGGATCGTCATCGAGCGCGGGACGGGCCGGCACCTCGGCGGCGCAAAGGTCGCGGTCGAGGGGAGCGCCTCCGTTGCGGTGCCGATCCGGAACGAAACCGTCGCAGATGAGGACGGCAGATTCGTGCTGGAAGCGCTGCAGGATGCGCCGCTCGGGGTGTTCGCTTCAGCTCCCGACCATCATGCGAGGATCATCTCCATTCCGCCCATCCACGAGGGAGAAACGCGCGGTCCGATGACCATCGAGCTCTCGCCGGTACAGCCGGGCGAGGATGCCGGCGTTGAGTTAGTCGGGATCGGCGCCGTGCTCGAGAAGAGAGGCGACACCCTGATGATCATGAACGCAGTTCCCGGCGGGGGCGCCGCCGAATCGGGTCTCGGCACCGGTGACGAAATCCTCTCGATCGACGGAGCGTCCGTAAAGTCAATGACGCTCGCCGATGCTGTTTCACTGCTTCGCGGCCCGGAGGGTACCAGCGTGACACTGACCGTGGTGAAGGCCGGCGACAATCGGCGCGTGCCCCTCGTCGTCATCGTGCCACGAAGGCTTATACGCGCGTGACGCTAACGCCCTGCTCCACGTAGTCGTCGCAGGTCGGACCGAGAGGACATGTTGCCGATACGCCACAGCGTCGCTCCGCGTGAAGCTTGTCCTGGACGTCAAGCAGCGTGGTCGCGCAGGTACGCGATACTTCCTGGCAGGTCGCGGATCAACCGGAGCAAGATGTCCATCGCTGCTGTCTGCGCGTTCCTGCCCGACTCCCAGCGGGAGACCGTATTCGCGCCGAGACGCAGCAGCCGGGCCAGGTCGGCCTGGGTGAGATTGAATCGCTCGCGAATCGACCGGATTTGATCAGACGAGAGGAGCTCATGCTTCTTGCGATAGATCGCGATCGCATCCTCGCCGAGGCGCTTCGAATCCTGGAACCGTAGCAAGACCTCCCCGCACTTCGGACAGCGAAGGTGGACGGCGGAAGGCACCGCGATCTCCTCGCCATTGACGGGCAGACGTAGAGTGCCGCGCCTCTCGACCATCTGGGTTCCACACGCCGGACACGCATCGTCGGGTAGAACTCGCGCTCGGCGAGTCGCCGAGGCCTTGTGGTTACGCGTCTTCTTCATGGCCTTCACCTTCGTCCTCATGGAACGACACCACGATGCAATCGTTCCGGAGGATCAGCTTCACATACAGGACCGTTTCGGCGAGTACCGGCTTGAAGAGGTAGATCCACTCGCCCGTCGCAGCGGATTGGAATCGGCCTGCAGAATCGCCGGCTGAGAGCCGCGCCAGGACGTCGCATGAGTCCTGCTCGTCGAGACCGAACTCCAAGGTGGCCAGCTCGCGACGAGCCTTCAACGTGAAGAGCACCTTGCGCGCCAGCGCGAGTTCTCGGGTGCGGCGTCAGAACAGTTCGAAGCCAGCGAGGCATTAGGCCGCGTTATCACTCTTTCATTGATTATGTATATGGTGAACACAACCGTCAAGACCTCGAGGGGCCTCTCGATCGTCGGTCTCAACGGTGCCGACGGTAAGGCTGGGCGATTCACGACTGCTCGGCGTTACTGCACCGGCACTGCACGCTGATACCGTCCGACGAATTCGTCTTGTGATGGCGGCACCTTAGACGCAGGCCGGTCCGGACTGTTAATCCGTGGGTCGCTGGTTCGATCCCAGCTCGGGGAGCTCATTCGATCGGCCCCACCAACCAAGGGGCGAACGCGGTTAACGGCAGCCCCGCGAGGCAACTCGCGGGACTTCACCATTGAAAGCGCCAGTGTTTGCGGCGTTCTACACGGCGGCGATGAGGTAGGCACGAACGTTGGGTCTCGGCCCGGGAGCCCGGGCGTGCGACGTCGAGCGCCGGATCCGCCCCCACGCTGCTCTCTGTTGAGCGCCGCGGGGAGAGAGCGGCAGAGAGCGGTTAACAGGATGCCGTCTCGGAGAGGCGCCGGTTAACAGTGCGCGCACGGCAGTGCCCTCCGAGTCTGCGACGGTTTATCCGTGGAGTTCCTGCTGCCCGTAAATCAGCCCGACGACGATGCCCACGATGCCGTACTGAAGGAGAAAGAATGCGCCCTCGCAGATCAGGAATGCAGGCACCGGGCCGACGTCGTACTTCCCCGCCTCGGCGAGGACTCCAATAGCTGCCCAGGAGCAGGCCCAAGGTGAGACCGAACTTCAGCCCCTTCGCAAGAGGCGCGCCGCGCAGATTGAGCAGTGGGTAGCTGTACGCGACGATCACCGCCTGGATGAGCATCGACGAGATACCGAGGTGGAAGAGCGGGTGCTCCCGCATCCTGGCGGCGGCGTACACATTCTTGAACAAGCCAAGGTGCCAAACGGTCGCGATGACCATCACGATCACGACGTAAGCGAGGGCAGCGAACAGGAATCGCTTCTTGTTCATGGCGTCCTCCCGTCGGCCCCGCGCGTGCCACTCTCCACGTATCGCTTGAGGCCTGCGAAGACGTCGCTGATGCCCTGGTCGAGTCTCCGCCGCATCATCAGGGCGTCCATCAGCTTGCCAAGGAGCCCGAACTTGACCTGGTACTCGAAGTCCTGCCTGACCAGCGTCCCCGAACCATCAGGCTTCAGTTCCGTGCGCCACCTCATGAAGACGACGGGCCACTCGCTCTCGGCGACCTCCATGCCGTGTACTCGCTCGGGCTCCCAGACCGTCACGCGCTCCTTCACCCATCCCTTGGGCTTCAGGTCGCAATGACGAGTCGCCCAACGCCTTCCTTGGAAGGCGAGACGCGGCGCGCCTTGGAGACGCCGGGGTTGTAGTGCTGGACGGCCTCGATGTCGGCCAGCGCGGTCCACACATCGTGGGCCGGCGCGGCGATTCGGATCTCGTGATGAAGTGTTGCCATGGTTGTCTTCCTTTCCTTACAGACCTGATGCGACGAACTCGCGCGCGTCGGTGGCGAGCTTGATCCACGCCTCTGTCGTCTCGGGAGCAACCGATACCCACTCCTTCGATGTCCTCCCGTGGCCGGGATCGAAGAGGACGCCGCGACCCGAGTTCACGAGGGTCTCGACGCGCTCCGCCGGCAGCTTCAGAACCAGCCGGCCCTTGTAGGCGACAGCGAAGACCTTTCCGGAGATTTTCAGGCACGTCGACCCGAACATTCGGGCCGTGGTCACCTCGGCGCCCTTGAGCAACGGCTTCGTGATTGATGCGAAGAGCTTCTCGGCCACGCCGTTCTCGGCTGGAGCCTTGGCCTTCGACCCCCGGATTCGTTTTGCTGATGCGGCTCTGTTCTTCGTTGGCTTCTTCGTCATCGGCCAGCTCCGTCTGCTTTCCGTTGGCGGCGCCCTGCATCCGGACGCGTGGCTGCCAGGTCCACCGCCTTCTGCCCGAGCCGTCGCAGGATGCCCGGGTCGTTGTAGGTCCTCGCCAGAAGCAGGAGCCCCTCCATGTACGCGACGAGGGCGCGCGCGTTCTCCGAGGGCTTGATGCCTTGTACGTCGCTGCGCCGAACAGCGTCCTCGAGTGCCGACTCGATGAAGCCTTCGATCTCGTCGAAGACCTTCCGAACGCGCCGCCGAATCTTTGCGTCGTGCGAGCTCATCTCGGCTGACAGATTTCCAAATGCACAACCTCCACATTCGCCGGTCCTCGACTTCTCCTGCGTACTCGCTTCAGCGATCGCCTCGAAGAAGCGGCGGATGCGTTCGAGTGGCGGAGCGTCACCGCCGAGGATGGGCGCGACCATGTGCTCCTTCGCGAGCTTCCAGCAGTGGTCAAGGGCCGCGAGGACCAGGTCGCGCTTCGAAGGGAAGAAGTAGTAGAAGCTGCCCTTCCGTACCGAGGCGCGCTCGCACAGCTCGTCGATCCCAACGCCCTGGTACCCGCGGGCGTAGAACAACTCCATGGCCGCAGCCACCAGTCGCTCGCGGGCGTCACTCGTTCTTCCCATGGCCTAGTAGACGACTAGTCAAATATCTACATTGGCGGCGGAAGATCAAGAAGTTTGCTCTTTACGAAGGTGGGGCGGGTGAGCAGGCGGCCGCCAGACGAACACAAGCCCTCGCCCCTGACCGCCGAGGGCTTCACCTCTTCTGGCTACGGTCCTCCAGTGTCGCAACGAATGCGGCGCCCAATTCGACCCAGGACCTGACGGCTTTCGTCGTCCGACATCCGGATGCCCCGACAAAGACGTAGCCGTTCATGGCACGCCCCGTGAAATCCATCGGGCGGACGTGAGCCTTCGCGAGCGACTCCTCGTAGCGCTCGGGGCCTACTCGCACCATCAACTCGTCCTTCACAATTCCGCAGAACATCTTGCCGCTCCGCAGGAACGCCAAGCCGCCGAACATCTTCCTCTCCGTGACTTCGGCATTCGGCCCGAGCGCACCGCGGATGCGATCGGCAAGACCCTCGTCGTAGGGCATCGCTTGGTTCCTACTCCTTTCCGGATGGGCGGTTGCCCGTTTCCACATAGTGCTTCAAGCCGGCGAAGAACCCTTTGATACCGGCGTCCCACTTACGGCGGACCAGTACCGCGTCCATCAATCTGCCGATCGGGCCTAGTTTGAGTTCGTACTCCATTCGCTGTCGCACCAACGTGCCGTCTCCCTCGGCGGTCAGCGTGTAGTCATGCTTGAGACGCCGCACCGGCAGCGCGCACTCGAACAGTTCGAATGACAGTTTTCGGTGCGGCTCGAAAGCGACGACCTTCTCCTTGAACCAGCCGCCCGGGACGAGATCGCACCGGCGAGCCGAGCCTGGCCCCTCACGCGAGGAAGAGATGATCTCCGACTTCTTCACGCCCGGATCGTACCGGTCGAGTGCGTCGAGCGAGGCGAGCACCGACCAGACCTTCTCGGGAGGCGCGTTGATGCGAATCGAGTTCTCGAGCACGGTCATGAGGAAACCTCCTGTGGCCTTGTCTTCTTGCTGAAAGAGCGTCTTGCACTGGGTCGCCTGTCGGAAACGGCCTCGCTAGCGGTCGTGCGCCCGGCGAGCGCCGCGCGAACCTCCGCCTCGAGCCCGGCGCGGTCGCGGTGAAGCCGGCGCACGAACTGCCGATCGGCTGCCGTCCTCGGATCGTACTTCGCGCTCCAGCCGATGATCTCCAGCATGATTGGCAGGAGGTCGATCCCCTTCGATGTGAGCCGGTAAGCCCTCGCCGAACCGCGACCCGAACCAGCCGCCTTCTCGAGTACGCCATCCTCCTCGAGCCGCATGAGGCGATCCGCGAGCACGTTCGTCGCGATCCCCTCTTCGGCGCGCAGAAAGTCCGTGTAGCTGGTCCTAGCCTTGAACATCACGTCTCGGACGATGAGCAACGTCCATGGATCCCCCAACACCTCGAGCGCGAAGTGGACGGGACAGTCGGACTTCCGGCGGCGACGTCTCATTGCGGCGGCCTGCTCCCGTACTTGCTTTCAGCAAGTATAGATCCCACACGGACTTGCTAAAAGCAAGTGGCTGAGCTCGGCCCCGCGGCACGCTCGACTGCTAACCCCGGCTGCGCAGCGGGTAGCAAATGCTACCTTCTTGGCCATGGGTCAGCCGGTCAAGCTCTCCGAAGCTCTCGTCCTCGACGCTCGCCTCGCAGGCACGATGCCTACGTCCCCCCTTTCATCGCCGAGGCGGCCGAGGGTGAATTAGTAGAAATCGCTTTCGCGCTGGTGACGGACTGCGAGGACCGTGACCGTGTCTCGCCCACTGATCTCAAACAGCACGACATAGCCAGCGCTGCCGAAAGGAACGATGAGTTCGCGAAGGAATGGGCCCTGCCTGCCACCAGCGGCCTTCCGACAGGAGAAGGGAAACTTCTTGAGCACGGTCAGCGCCTGCTCGATCGCGTCCACTGCCTCTGCTGCCAGTTCGAGGTCCTTCTTCAGCAGAAAGCTGTATAGGCGTTCAAGGTCCTTCTTTGCCTCTTCAGTGAATCGGACGCGGTAGCTCACCGCGTCCTTGGCGCCTTTCTACCGGGCCTGCGCAACGCAGCCTTGCGAGCGTCGTCGAGCCGGCGCCGCAGTCCTGCGATAACCAGGGCAGCGGGCGTGTACTTGCCAGACCGACGTGCTCTCTCCGCGGAGGCCAGACCTCGCTCGATGAACTCGTCCTCCATCGCCCGGTTCCGAACCCGTTCCTCGACGGCATCGACGATGAAAGAGGAGAGCGTTTCGCCGGCGCGCAGCAGACGCTCGGCCTGGCTGCGAAGTCGAGGCTCGACGCGAAGGGGTGGCAGAGTAGAGGTCTTCATCTCCTTGAATGTATCGCAGATGCGATGCAGGCGTCAAGAGTAGCTGACCCCGGTGTCCTCTTCTGCCGCCCTTGCGAGTGAGGCGCAGGCCGGCACCTTTCCGAACTGCCCGTGTGCTGATGCCGGGCGACGACCTGGCTGCGCGGAATCTTCACGCTGCAGCGCCGGCGCGCCCGGCGGGGCGGAGCACCCGCTGGACGGAGCAGGAGCGCGTTGCCCTCGCGCGACCACGGGAGTCCTGAGCGCACCCACATCGCGCAATCGTGACACCACCGCGGGTCCGTGCTTCGATTTGCCCCATGACCCGAGCCCTCCGCCTCGCCCGCGCGCTCGCGCTGCTGGCCCTCTCGTCCTCCGCCCTCCGCGCCGCAGCCGAGGATGCGCCACGCTTCACCGGCCAGGTGGTCCCGCAGCTCGCCCACACGCAGGAAATCCTGGACATTGTGTATGCCCGCAGTGGTGCGTTCCTCGCGACGAGCGCGGTGGACGGGACCGTGAAACTATGGACGCCGGACGGGCGCCTCCTGCGGACGCTCGGCGTTGCGGCCGTCCGCCCGCGCATCGCGATCGCGCCCGACGCCGCGACCTTGGCGGTCGCCGGCAACGGCAGGGTCGAGCTCTGGTCCACGCAGGGGAACCGGCTGCGGTTCTTTCCGCGCATGGAGGCGTCCATTCTCGGCCCGGTCGCGTTCTCGCCCGATGGCGGCTACGTCGTCGCCTGCACCGGGCCGGCCCGACGCTCCTACTGCCAGCTTTTCGACCTTCGCGGCCAGCCGCTCGCGCGGCTCGACGCCCCGGCCGGTCTGGCTGGCGCGATCGCCGTGGTGGTCGCGCCCGGCGGCGAGGTCCTCTACACCGCCAGCGAGAAGTCGGTCGTGAAATGGCACCGGAGCGGCAAGCAGCTCGCGCGATTCGATCCCGGGCCGGAGTTCGTCTCCGCCCTCGCGCTCAGCCCCGACGGGACGCGGCTCGCCACGGCGGCCGGCGACCGCGACCTGCTTCACCTTCCCCGCCGGGGCGCGACGGAGGAAGCCCGGGTGACGCGGCTCTTCGACGCGGACGGGAAGAAGGTCGGCGAGTTCCCGTCGCACCGCACGCGCGATCTCCGCTTCTCGGACGACGGCCAGTGGATCGTCAGCGGCGGCAGCGACGACGGCCTGGTCCTCGTGCATGACCGCGACGGTCACCCGGTCTCGCGGCTCGCGGTCGGCAAGCAGGGCGAGGACTCCCCCGCGCACGTCGCGCTTGCGCCCGACCGGAGCCTGCTCGCCGTCGCGAGCCACCGCTTCAATCCGGTCTCTTTGCGCCTCTACGACCTCGAGGGACGCCTCGTCTCCCGCTTCGCCGGCGCGGGCACGAGCGTCATCCGGATCGCACTCGATCCGACGGGCGGCGTGATCGTGACGACGGCGTCCGACGGGCAGGTCCGCTTCTGGACGCTCGACGGCCGGCTCGTGAGGCGCTTCTCCGCGGAAGACGACTACCCGGAGCTGCTGGCGGTCGAACCGCGCGGCCGGTTTCTCGTGACGGGCTCGCAGAAGCTGGTCCTGTGGGACGGCCGCGGAAAAGCGCTGGCGCGCGCCCGCGTCTCGCGTGGCTTCGGCCACGCCGTGGCATTTTCTCCCGACGGGAAGAAGCTCTACGCAGGCGACTCTCGCGGAGAAGTGACGGTCGTTCCGCTCGAGCCCGGCGCAAAGCCGAAGCGCTTCCGCGTCTACACCGATGGCGCCGTGAGCGCGCTCGCAGTGAACCCGGCGGGCGACCTCGTCGCGGCGGGCGGGATCTGGGAACGGTTCCGGATCGTGGACCGCAGCGGCGCTGTGCGCGCCTCGTTCGACAACCCGAAGGGCACGCCCGGGCCATTCAGCCACGTCCAGGGACTGGCCTTCACCCCCGACGGGCGCGAGCTGATCGTCGCGACCGGTCGCCAGGCCAGGGAGCTCGCGGTGTTCGACCTCCAGGGTCGCCTGCTGCGCAGCGCCGAGACCGGGAACCGGTATCTCTCCGGAGCACTGGCTGTTTCGCCCTCCGGGAAGCTCGCGGCGGTCACCGTGAATTCCGATGTCGGCCTGTTCGACCTCGCCACGATGGAGCGGCGCGCGATCCTCCGCGGCCCTCAGGGCAACGTCCGGTCGCTCGCGTTCACACGCGACGAGCGCCACCTCGTGGGCGGCAGCGGCGACGGCACCGTGCACGTGTGGAACCTCGAGAACCGCGCCTCGTTCTCCCTCTTCTCCCAGGGTGACGAGTGGGTGATCTACAGCGACGACGGCTACTTCGACGCGTCCCGGCGTGGCGGCGAACTGGTCGCGCTCGTGGACGGGATGGAGGCGTACGGCGTCGAGCAGGTGGCCCTGCGTTTCAACCGCCCCGACTTGATCTACCGCCGCGCGGGGATCGGGGACCAGGCGTTCCTCGAGCACCTGCGGCTCCAGTACGAGGACCGGCTCGCGCGGGCCGGCCTGAAGACGGAGACGGGCAGCGAGGTGGACCCGCCGCGCGTGCGGATCCTCTCGCAGCACCAGGAGGGCGACGCGCTCGATCTGCGGATCGCGGTGGAGGACACCCGCGAGCTCCAGGCGCTCCAGGTAGCCGTCAACGGTGTGCCGGTCCACCCCGGCCTCGGCAGGCCGCTTCAGGGGCGCCGCGCCGAGATGGCCGAGCGCGTGACGCTCGGGCAGGGACGGAACCGCGTCGAGGTGAGCGCGGTCAACCACGCCGGGGTCGAGTCTCGACGCGCCGCCGTCGTCGTGGAGCGGCCGGCGGGCGCGCCGGGCATCCTCTGGTTCGTCGGCCTCGGCATCTCGAAGTACAAGGACAGACCAGATCCGATCCTTCCTCGCGCCGGCGGCGGTGGACGACACGGTGGTCCTGCTCGCCTCCGGGCACGGCGCCCGCGACCCCGGCGCGCAGGCCACCTTCTACTTCGTGACACACGAGGCGGACCCGGCGAACCTCGCCGCGACCACCATCGCCTACGACGAGCTGGAAGGCTTGCTGGGCGGAATCGAGCCCCGGCGGAAGCTGCTCCTGGTCGACGCGTGCCAGTCCGGCGAGCTGGATCCGGACACTCTCGCGGCCGTGGCGGCGCGGGCGGGCGCAAGCCAACTCGCAGCGCGCGTCGGCCCTGGTCCGGCGCGGGAGGGCGCACCCCGCAGACCCTACCTGTACCTGCGCGACCGCTACGTGTACGCGCGCCTCGAGCGACGTACGGGCGCGATCGTCTTCTCGTCGTCGCTGGGAAACGAAGTGTCGCTCGAAAGCCAGGCGCTCGGGAACGGCGTGTTCACGGCCGCGCTGCTGCGCGTGCTGGCGGCGAAGCAGGCCGACGTCAACGGCGACGGTTGGATCTCCATCGACGAGCTCGAGAGCGCCGTGAAGGCAAGCGTGATGGGCGCGACGGGCGGCCTCCAGCACCCCACCATCGATCGCGAGAACGCGCTGGTGGATTTCCGGCTGCCCGCTCTGAGGTGACCCGCGGCGATGGCTAGAGCGAGGGCGGCGCGGGACAGCGATGGATCGACCTTTCGCTAAGGAATACGTGGACGATGGCGTAAGGCTTTCCGAGGCCTTTTTTGAGGGCGCTCAATCCTCGTCATCGCGCGCCCTGCAGACGAAGTTTGCGGCGTCGTTGGTGCTGCCCTTGCCCTTGTGCTCGGCGAATTTGGGGAACGCGCAGAGGGGGCGGGTCATCAGGACGCCGTTCGCCGGGTTGTCGCCGGCGAACTTGGTCGCGACGATGCGTTCCGGCGCCGTGCCCTGCTCGACCCACTCCACGAGCGGGCTCAGCGTGTCGAACACGTTGGGCCCGGGTCCGCCGCCGCAGTGGAGGACGCCGGGGGCGAGGAAGAGCCGGAAGAAGTTCTGCGTCGTCTCCAGCCGGCCCTCGTCTTCGCCGCGCGACTGGGCGGCCACGACGCTCTCGAAGTAGTTGATGGCGTTGCGCGGGGCGATCGCCGGGTCGTCCCAGCCGTGCCACTCGATGAGCTTGCCGCCGTGCGCCTTGAAACGGGAGAGATCCGGGTCGGTCGAATTGATGGTCCCGGCGGTGGTGTTGTCGGCAAACGAGACGTCGCCGTCCTCGATGCCATCGAGCTTGTCGCATTGGGCCAGCGCCGCCCGCTGGATCGCGGGCAGCTTGGCCGCCGGCACCAGGCTGGCCGCGTCGGCGAAGAGCGCCTGCTCGTTCCAGATGAAGCCGGTGAACAGGTGCGTCCAATCATTGGCGGGAGCGCCGGCACTGATGCCGTCGAAGTCCTCGGGGAAGCGCTGCGCCTCCATCAGCGCTTCGCGGCCGCCGACGGAGCAGCCCACGAAGTACGAGCGCGCCGGCCCGCTGCCGTAGAAGGCGGCGATGACGGCCTTCGACTTGTCGGTGGTCTCCTTCAGCGCGCGGAACCCGAAGTCGATCACCTGCTGGTGATGGCCGGGGGCGAAGGTGGCGGTGCCGCCGATATGGCCGTCGTCGGTGCCCGCGGCAGCGTAACCGAGGCGGAGCGCGCTAGCGATGGATCCATAGGGGATCGCGCCCGCGAATCCGCCGTTGCCGGATTGCTGGTACCGCTGGTTCCAGCCTGCGGCCGGCATCCACACTTCCAGGCCGATATGCGAGTCGGGGTTGGGCGTCGCGACGACCACGACCCGGCAGAAGGCGGGAAGGTTGGTAAAGGTCTGCCCCCCGACGGTGAACGAGCCCGCCGGCACGGACTGGGCCAGCGTGACGGCGGCGTGGGGCAGCGAAAAGTCCGGTGAGGGAGGAGCGCTCGCAGCGTCAGGTCGCCGTCCACGCGAACCCGACGCCAGATCGGGCGGGCGGGCGCTTCCACTGCGCCCGCGTTTGAACCCCGGCGGGGCGAGAGGCTCCTACCGGGACGCGGAGGCTGTGCGCCCCGGCTCAGTCGATCGGTTCGCCGTTGTCGTCGTGGATGTCGCTGTCGTTCGGCGCCTTGTCGTTGACTCCCGGCCCCACCCCGCTGCGCCCCGGATGGTCGGGGATGTTGATGAATGACTCGGCAACGTTGTTGTCGTAATTCAACTCGGGCAGCTGGTGGCAAAACCCGAGGCTATCCTGGAACCGGCACGGATCCTGGGGCGTGCCGTTCGAGAGGAACGGCGGGTTCACCGTGATACGGATGATGTACGGTCCGGGCGGGACGGGATCCTGGTTGTCGCCGCCGTCGAGCACGAACATCTGCCCCTGCAGGAACTCGTAGTACTCGTCGGCCCAGCCGGCGCTGATGCCCTGGTTGCCGGGTATGCCGACGCGGCCGCAGATGCGGTACGTCCAGCTTTTGGGCGGCTGGTCGGAGAGCTGCGGCGCAGGCGCCACGTCGATCATGCAGAACCCGCGCTTCGCGGTGCGCCAGGTCTTCCCGGTCACCGGATCGATCAGCTCGTACTTCGCGTAGTGGCGGAAGTGGAAGTGCTTGTGGCACTGCGCGAACTCGTAGAGCCCGTCGTTGTTCGCTACGTGCACGTTGGGGTCGCCCAGGGCCAGATCGCCGGTGCCGATGTTGGGCGTCGAGACGCTGAATCGCAGCACGCGATGGGTGCCTGCGGAGATTCCGCCCTCGACTGCCGCGCAGTCGTCCGCCGCGAAGTCCTCGTCGCGGACGATCCAGTGGTTCTGCAGGAGCTTCTGATCGACGACCAGGTCTGGCGTCCCGCTGGTGTCGCCGGTGTGATCGGCCCGCGCCGCCGGAGCCAGCGCGACGGTGAGCAGCAGCATGAGACGAGTCGGTCCGAGCGAAGTGATCCGCATGCCTTCCCCCTCTGTAGGTCGATGTGGTGGGTCCGCTTAGCCTCCCCGACGACGTGCTGTCAATCACGCACCGCGACGAAGCCGCGTCACGGCGAGACCGCGGCTTCGCGTTGTACTGCTTACCGCCTTTCAGCGACCCCACACCTAGAGGCACGCCGACGCGTGCGGCCGCTACCTGCCCTCCTACCAACTCTCCTACGGAGCGACCACGAGCGTGCCGAACAGGCCGTGCTGCTCGTCAGCGGGGCCCGCGGTGAAGAAGAGGGTATTCGTCGGCCCGCTGGCGGGGGAGCCACTGCCGAAGGCGAGCGCCCAGAGGCCGTCGATCTCAATCGGTCTGCCCTCGGCGGCATGAAGCGAGCCGAGGTGCTTGAGCTCGCCGTTGCCTTCGAAGCGCTCGGGGTCGAACGCGTTGATACGGCCGTTGCCGAAGTTGCCGACGAGCAGGCCGTTGCTGAAGTGCCCGAAGTCGGCGGGAGCCAGCGCCAGCCCCCAGGGCGAGTTGAGTTTGCCCCTGGAAGCAACGCGGCGGAGCAGGTGGCCGGCGGTGTCGAAGGCGTTCACGAACCCATGCCCCTCGCCCGGCACGTCGTCGTGCCTGGCCGCGTCCTGCAGGGCGTAGGTCACGTAGATGGTGCCGCCCAGGTTCTGGATCCCGAAGGGCGCGTAGCCTGCGGGGAGATCGGGGTCGCTGAACGCGCCGGGTGGCATGGTGACGGGGTGGAAGCTGCTGTCGAACACGTCAACGGTGCCCGCGTGGAAATTGGTCGCGTAGAGGAAGTTGCCAACAGTGGTGCTGTCGATGGCGAGCCCCTTGTACACCGCGCCGCTCGCCGAGTTGTCCACGGCGATGGCCACGGGAACCCCCCTGAATCCGGAGATGGCGCCGTCCTCGCTGGCGAAGATGAAACGGGCCGGGCTCGTGCCTGCACCGTTGTTCACGACAAAGCCAGTGCCGCCGTTGAAGACGAGGCCGGTCGGCGTGCCCTGTCTGCCCATCGCGCCTGGAACCGTGACAACCAGCGGGATGGCGCCGGTATTGACCCTGTAGAGCGTGGCCTTGCCCGTCCCGTTGTCGGAGATCCACCACGGCGACGTCGGGCTGGAAACCAGGCCCCAGGCGTTGACCATGTTGGGATCGACGAGGGGCGCTGGCACGGCGCCGTCGGAGACGAGGTTGTGCTGCTCGTAGAACTGGGCCGCGACGTTGCTCGCTTCGGCCGCGCTGATGAAGCGGTCCGCATCCTCCTGGAGCAAGAAGCCCTCGTGCATCAGCTCCTTCGCCCCCTTCTCCACCGCCTTCACGTACCCATCGTGGTCCTTGTAGCGCTCTTCGAGCGATTTGCGAGGGTCTCCCGCGGCGAGCCGCACGGCTTTGGTCGTCGCGAACGGGATGTAGGAGCCGCTCAGGCCGCAGAGGCTCGGCGCCCGGAAGCCCGCCGCGCGCACGTTCCACGGGGCGTTCGTCCCGAGCGGCACGCGGATCTCCATCTGCCGGATGCCCGCGATGTCGAGGCCGTCCTCGTCGGGCTTGGCTACCAGGATCCGGTAGCTCGGGCCGAGCGCCGGCGGCAAGAGCGTAAGCCGGCCGCCCTCGGAGTCGAACTCGGGGCCGTAGTTCAGCAGCTCGAGCTCGTTCACGACGGTCGGGAAATTCACGCCGGGAATCGCCGGGAACGCCTCGCGGGCCTCGGCCAGGGAAACCAGCGTCTTGTTCTCGACGCTGGGATAGTTGCTCTTCGGCGGCTCGATCCCCTGGTCGGCCCACGCATCCAGCGCCATCAGGAGGGCGCGCACGGTGGGGCCGTGGTAGTTGGGGTTGGTCGGGTTCTGGCACATCCCGGCAGCTCCCGGGAAGGCGGCCGGCGGGTTGTTGCCGCCGTGCTGGAAGCTCGAGAGGAAGTAGAGCCTCGCGTTGCCCGGCAGCCGGACCGGTCTGCCGAGGCCATCCGCAGCGTTGAGCGACCCTTTCATCTCCCACAATTCGTTTCCGGTGTCGCTCTGGAAGACGAGCGGATCGGTGGCCGGCCGCTTGACCAGGCCGTCATGGATGCCCGAGATCGGGTCCGTCGTGACGGCGTGGGTGAAGGGCGCGACGCTCGTCGAGAGGAAGTCGTGGCGGTCGTCCTGGCGGGAGTACGTGTTCGGGTCGGCGAACTCCACGTTCGCGAAGAGCCGGTGGGTGCCGGCTTTGTGGATCCACAGGCCGTCGAACACCTTGCGGTGGGACTCGTCCGCGTTGAACCCGAGGTAGAGGAACTCGCGCTGGTACATCCCCGTCGAGGACGAGCCGAAGGAGTAGGCCCGCCGGATGCCGACCTGCGCCGGGCTCAGGGCCAGCGGGTTCGCGTTCCCGGCGTCGTCCCGCGTCTGGTACCGGAGAAACGACCCGATGTCCCGCGTCACCGCGTGCCCCAGCCCCATCACCGTGGGATTCTTCGCCGGGTAGATCAGCTCGTAGAGCTTGTCCGCCCTGAAGCCGTCGAAGAGGCAGATGTTGGTCGTGTTGGGCACCAGGCTCCCCGCCCCGGTCGGGCAGGTCCCGAAGGCCCAGCGGCTCGAGGGGATCGCGACCTTGGGGCCGCTGACGGTGTCGCGGATGGTCAGGGTCGAATTTGCCGTGTTCGTGTCGGCAGTCTCATAGGATCGGAAGTTGGGGCTCCCCTCCAAGGTCTGGGTGAAGGTCCCCGCCTGGGGGATCGTCCGGTCCGTGTACTCGATCCGCACCGCCGCCACGATCGGGCTCCCATTCGACT
>WNGH01002049.1_pt1 | contig 21080 bp, 13 predicted proteins | sample 5400631 | NCBI WGS metagenome assembly WNGH01 (sample SAMN13153373, study PRJNA577476) | soil metagenome | isolation source: 115 cm soil or saprolite under Garry oak tree replicate 1 | place: USA:California | collected 2016-06-15
CCTTCTACAATCGCCAGCGCGTGGCCGATGCCGTTGAAAAAATCGGGATCGCCGAAGGTGATGTGTTCGGCGCCAGCCACGACCTGCCGGCGAATGTCTTCGAGGACCACTTCGCGGCCAACAATGCGAAACACGCCGTTATAGACAGGGACAACCGGACAATGCCGGCAGAGATGCTTGCAGCCGCGGCTGGCTTCGGTGTAACCCACGGTACGATGCTCGCCGCCGGGGACAACCAGGCGCGCATATTGGTTCAACGGGACGAGGCCGGTGCGGTCGGGGACGTGAAATTTCAACCGCGCAAGGGAGGTGACCGGCTCGGCTTGCCCGGCGGAGATCGCGGATCCATTGGAATGACCTGTGTCGCGCAGTCGCGCGGCCAAATGCGCCAGCCCTTCTTCGAATTCTCCTCCGAGCACGGAGTGAACGCCCAGCCCGCGCAGATACCCTTCATTCATCGAGGCGTAAAGGCCGTAAAAACAGATATGCGCTCGGGGATTCAGTTTTCGAACCAGGGCAATTAACGGCACCGCGAGGCGCGTGGCCGTATGCATGGGCACGTAGAACGCAACCAAATCAGCCGCGCAAACAGCGTCTTCTCGAAACGCTTCACGCGAGAGATCGAGACAAGCTACCTGCGCGCCCTCGCGCCGGAGCCACGCTGCCGGCGACGCCAGCCCAAACGGCTGGCGGCCCAGCTCGTACGTCGAGATGAGCACGACGTTCAACGATGTACCCTCAAACAAAGATTATGACATGCAGCGGCTTGCACGGCCATTCTCGCGGCGCCAATTTCGGTTATGATAGAAGGCTCCGGAAAGTGCAGAAAGGATACTGAGCATGCCGAAGCCCGCAGGAGATTCCTTCCGCACGCGCGACACGCTCAAGGTCGGCGCGCAGGGTTTTGAAATTCACCGCCTGGAAGCGCTCGAGAAACAAGGCATTGGAAATGTAGCGCGTCTGCCGTTTTCCTTGAAAATCCTTCTGGAGAACCTATTGCGCCAGGAGGACGGCCGGTTTGTCCATAAGGAAGACATCCGCGCGCTGGCGGAGTGGAAGCCCGGCGCGGCGCAGAAGGAGATTGCCTTCATGCCCGCCCGCGTTCTTTTGCAGGATTTTACGGGCGTGCCGGCGATCGTGGATTTGGCCACCATGCGCGAAGCCGTTAAGCGCATGGGTGGCGATCCCAAACAGATCAATCCGCTGTTTCCGGCCGAGTTGGTAATCGATCATTCCGTTCAGGTAGATAGCTTCGGGAAGCCCGATTCGCTCTCCTTGAACGCGCAGCTTGAATTCCAGCGGAACATCGAGCGGTATGCATTTCTGCGCTGGGGCCAAAAAGCGTTCCGGAATTTCAAAGTTGTCCCGCCGGATACCGGAATCTGCCATCAGGTGAATCTCGAATACCTCGCCCGAGTGGTGTGCGCCGTGCCGCTGGGGATGCGCGTCGCCGCCTACCCCGACTCGCTGGTGGGCACCGACTCGCACACCACGATGGTGAACAGCCTCGGCGTTTTCGGCTGGGGGGTCGGCGGAATCGAAGCGGAGGCGGCTATGCTCGGCCAGCCGTTTTCGATGCTGGTTCCTGAAGTGGTCGGCTTTAAGCTGCACGGACGCCTCCCGGAAGGCTCCACTGCCACCGACCTTGTGCTGACCGTCACCGAGATTCTGCGCAAGAAGGGAGTGGTCGGAAAATTTGTGGAGTTTTATGGCACAGGCCTTTCCAGCTTGAGCCTTCCGGACCGCGCCACAATTGCCAACATGGCGCCGGAGTATGGCGCAACGATGGGCTTCTTCCCCGTGGACTCGGAAACGCTGGCTTACTTGCGCTTCACCGCGCGGCCTTCCGAACAGATCGCGCTGGTCGAGGCCTACACGAAAGAGCAGGGGCTCTTCCGCACCGATGCGACTCCCGACCCGGTTTTCAGCGACAAACTCGAGCTGAATCTCGCCAGCGTCGAGCCGACCGTTGCGGGACCCAAGCGGCCGCAGGACCGCGTGCTGCTTCGGCAGGCAAAGAGTTCGTTCCAGAAAGTTGTGGAGGGCACGCCGCTGAAGCAGATCGCCGTGAAAAACAACGGTGATGCGTTTAACCTGTCGAGCGGCTCCGTAGTGATCGCGGCGATTACCAGTTGCACCAACACGTCGAACCCATCGCTCATGCTTGGCGCCGGGTTGCTCGCGAAAAAAGCGGTCGAGCGCGGACTGCAAACCAAGCCGTGGGTGAAGACCAGCCTCGCCCCCGGCTCCAAAGTGGTCACCGATTATCTGCAATCGGCGGGGCTGATGCCCTTCCTTGAGAAGCTGCGCTTCCACCTCGTTGGCTTTGGCTGCACGACGTGCATCGGCAACAGCGGGCCGCTATCGGACGCCATCGGCGCGGCCATCAAGGAGAATGATCTTGTCGCGGTGGCGGTGCTGAGCGGCAACCGCAACTTTGAAGGGCGCATTCATCCGCTGGTGCGTGCGAACTACCTCGCTTCGCCGCCGCTGGTGGTGGCCTACGCGCTTGCCGGGCGGATGGACGTCGACCTTTCCACCGAGCCGCTGGGCAAAGACACGGCGGGCAGACCCGTTTACTTGCGGGATATCTGGCCGACTTCGCAGGAGATTGAATCCGCGGTTCGCCGCGCTGTTTCCACCGAAATGTTCCACAAAGAATACAGCGAGGTGTTCGACGGCGACGCGCGCTGGCGCTCCCTGCCGGTTCCCGAAGGCGACCTCTACGCCTGGGACGAAAAATCCAGCTACATCAAGCTGCCGCCGTACTTCGACAACATGCCGAAAACTCCTCCGGCATTGGCCGACCTTCGCGGGGCGCGGGTGCTGGCCATGCTCGGCGACAGCGTGACGACGGATCACATTTCGCCGGCCGGCTCCATCCCCGTGGATTCACCGGCTGGAAAATACTTGATCGCCCAGGGCGTCAAGCCGCATGAATTCAATTCCTATGGAGCGCGGCGGGGGAATCACGAGGTGATGATGCGCGGCACGTTTGCCAACATCCGCTTGCGCAATCTCTTGGCCCCCGGGACGGAGGGCGGGTGGACGCTGCATCTCCCCGATGGCGAAAAAATGACCATCTTCAACGCCGCGATGAAATACCAGAAGGAAAAAACGCCGCTCGTGGTTCTTGCGGGAAAAGAATACGGGTCGGGATCCTCGCGTGACTGGGCCGCCAAGGGGACGCTGTTGCTCGGTGTGCGTGCCGTGTTGGCCGAAAGCTTCGAGCGCATTCACCGCAGCAACTTGATTGGCATGGGCGTATTGCCCGTGGAGTACCGGTCCGGAGAAACTCGCGACAGCCTCGGACTCAACGGCAAGGAAGTGTTCGACATCGAAGGCATCGCCTCCCTTGCGCCTCGTAAGACGCTGACGGCGCACGCCCGCTCGGCGGACGGAAAACAGAAGAAATTCACCGTGATTGCCCGCGTGGATACGCCCGAAGAAGTCTCCTACTACCGCCACGGCGGCATCCTGCAATACGTCTTGCGGCAGATGCTCTGACATCACTTTCCATACAACTGGATCGCAGCTACAATTCCCTGGCCCGGCGGACAAACTCTCCGGCTGGAGGAGACGTGCTGAAACGAGTTGCCCGTGCAATTTTCTGCGTTGCTCTTTGCCCAGCGCTTGTATTAGCTCAGGCGGGGCTCGCAAAGCCGAGAATAATCTTTATCAAAGTCGGCCGCTTGGTGGATGTTGAAAAGGGCGGATACGTTGCGAACCGGGGAATTTTGATTGAAGGGGAGAGGATTCGGCAGGTTGGCCCGCTGGCTGAAATCGAGCGGCAAGCGCCCAAGGACGCGCAGATAATTGATCTCTCGAAGGCCACGGTGTTGCCGGGCCTAATTGATTGCCACGCGCACCTGCTCGATGCCATGGACGCCCGGTTGAACCCGCACGAATCGCTTCCTCTTACGATCGCGCAGATGAGCCAGTCCGACCGCGTTTTGCTGGGCGTGGTGAATGCGCGGGAAGATCTCGAAGCCGGGTTCACGACGGTTCGCAACGTCGGACACTCGGGAGTGGATGGCGATATTTCCTTGCGAAACGCAATTGATCGTGGATGGATCGCCGGGCCGCGGATCATCGCGTCAGGCCGCAAGCTGACGCCTCCCGGCGGGCAGGCGATTCCCATGGTCAACAACTTGGTGAAAGCTTTCGTGGACGAAGAATTCCTGCCCGTCAATGGGCCGCTGGAAGCGCGCCGCGCCGTGCGAGAGAACATTCTGAGGGGCGCCACGCTAATCAAAGTGGTCGCGGACGATGGGGGGCGCGTTCTCGCCGAGGACGAGATGAAAGCCATCGTCGAGGAGGCGCACCGCAGCAACCTGAAGGTTGCGGTCCATGCCACGACAAAGCTGGGCATCGAAACCGCTGTCAACGCGGGTGTGGATTCGATCGAGCACGGAGACGAAGCCACCGACGCGATGCTTCAGAAGATGCGCGACACGGGGATTTTCCTCGACCCCACGGCATGGTCGCGGGAAGCGTTTTACGACCTCATCGTCAAGTCCCGCCATCTCGGCGAGGACGAAGTGGCCGGCCTCAACGCCTGGCTCGGCCAATTCACAGCCCAGCAGAAGTCGCTGATGGACCGTGCGCGAAAGTTCGGGGTGAAGATGGTCGCGGGGTCGGACATGTGGTTCCGCTATCCGGGCAAAACGCGCGGCCAGGCCACTCTGCTGACTTTGGACGCCATGCAAAAGTACGGTATCCCGCCGTCGGAAGTTCTCCGCGATGCAACCTTCAATGCAGCCGGGCTGCTCGGGTGGAGCGACCGGGTGGGGACATTGACCGCGGGAAAATTCGCCGACTTGATTGCGCTCGACGGCGATCCGCTGAAAGATGTCAACGAACTGAACAAAGTGCGATTCGTCATGAAGGGCGGAACGGTTGTCCGCGATGACTTCCACCCCGCTCAGCCGTAAGGGTACACGCGCCCGAAGAAATGGAATCAGATGAATGAGGAGGAAGGAATGAGGTCAATCAAGCGCATGTGGATGGCAATGGTGCTGGCTTTCTGCGCCATTGCGGCGGCAGCACAGACAAACACGATCGCCATCAAGGCCGGCAAGGTGGTGGACCCGGAGACCGGAAAAACATCCACCAACCAAATCATCTTGGTGGAGGGAAAGCGGATCAAAGAGATGGGAGCGAATATTGCGATCCCCTCCGGAGCGAAGGTAATCGATCTCTCGAGGTCGACTGTGTTCCCGGGAATGTACGACGCGCATACTCATCTGTGCATGACGGTGAAGGCTCGCCGCGACGCGGGCAATTATTTCTTCACCACGCTTCTCGATACCACGGCGTATCGTGCGATTGAAGGTGTAGCCAACGCAAAGGCCATGCTGGAATCGGGGTTCACCGGGGTGCGCGACGTCGGCAACGCCGGCAATTACGCCGATACGGACCTGCGGCGTGCCATCGAGCGCGGCGTTGTCCCCGGGCCGACGATCATCAATGCCGGAGTCATCATCGCTCCTTACGGCGGCCAATTTCATCTCCAGCCGGAAAAGAAGGACCTCGCAACGCCGGAGTACCTGTTCGCAGATACGCGCGATGAAATGCGCAAAGCCATCCGGCAGAACATCCATTTCGGCGCAACCCTCATCAAGATCGTGGTGGACGATCAGGATTACATCTACTCCCCTGACGACATCCGCTTCATGATCAGCGAAGCGCACGCTTCGGGGCTGAAGCTTGCCGCGCATTGCTGGACGCATCCCGGCGCGCACAACGCTGCCGAGGCCGGCGTGGATTCGATCGAGCACGGCTTCCGGATGACGAATGAGGATCTGGAACTCGCCAAGAAAAATAACGTCACACTGGTGGGCACGGATTTCACCGAGCAGATGATCAAGGCTACCGGAGGCAATCCCGGGGAGCATCAGATTTGGGTGGACCGGTTGAAGCGCGCGTACAAAATCGGCGTGAACATGGCCTTCGGCACCGACGTGGACGTGGAGTTGCCGGGCGAAACGCGCGGAACCCTGGCCATCAACTATATTGATACCTGGGCCGAAGCCGGCGTGCCCGCCGCGGACACGCTCCGCGCGCTGACAATCAATGCCGCGCGGCTGCTGGGTGTTGACAAAGAGCGCGGCGCGCTCAAGCCGGGGCTGGCTGCGGACATCGTCGCCACGCCGGAGAATCCGCTCGACAACCTCCAGACCTTGAAGAAAGTATCGTTCGTGATGAAGGACGGTGTGGTGATCAAACAGTAGGCGCTTTCGAAGATCGTTGGAAGGCGGGACCGGCCTGCATCCGGTTCCGCCCTTTGGTTCTTCGATGGCTCCCGATTATTTGCGTCCTGCGCGCTTCTGCGCGATGACCAGCCCCCGCGGCGTCGGCAAGAGCAGCACGGACAGCAGCCCTTCCTGTTCCAGGCGGAGCGCCGCGTCGCGCACCTGCTTCATGTGGGAACTGGCGTCGTGCATCAAGATCAGGCCGTTCGGGTTCATTTGCGGCAGGAAGCGGCGGACTTCCTTTTCGCGCAGCGGAGCATCGCTGTCGCTAAATAGCAGATCAATCGTGCCGTCCACCTTCGTCTCGAGGCTGGATTCGTTGCGGCACTCGATAAAGCCGTTCAGGCCGGACTCCTGGAAGCGCTTCTTGGCTGCCGCGAAAACTTTGGGGTCGAACTCACAGGTGATGACGCGCCCCGAGCCGTTCTGCTTGAGCCCTTCGGCGATCCGCAGCGTGCTGACGCCCAGGAACGTGCCGGTTTCAACCACGAGTTGCGGCTTGAGAGTCGTCACCAGACATTGCAGGAACTCCAGCACTTCCACTTCGGCGGTCATCGAATCGAGCATGCGCCAGCGCTCCGGATGCGGGCACTCCGGCGTCGGCGCGTGATACTCCGGCTGAAGAACCTCGTCGTGCACGGCGGCATGCGCGAGAATTCTGTGTTCCTTCTTCATTTTGTGGAATTGCCGCTTAATCTGCCAGAGCAATACGCCGCCGGCAATCACGGACACTGCGCTCGCGGCTTGCGCATTCGTGAGGCCGAAAAAGGAACGGGGATTGATGCGGATGAATTCCACCAGGAAACGCGCGCCGCCCGAAAGAATCAGATAACTGCAGAATATTTCCCCCGTGGCCTTCGGTCCGCGGACCGATTTCGCCCCCATTCGCCAGAGAAACCCGGCAATGACCAGCGAAATGAAGAATTCGTAGAGGGGCGTAGGGTGCACCCGCTGGGTTGTAGGTACGAGACCGTTGGGAAAGCTCATTCCCCAGGGAAGCGATGTGGGAATTCCATAATCGCCGTCGCCCGAAACCAGGCAGCCGATTCGCCCGATGCCATACCCGAGCGCGGCGGCGGGCGAGGCCACATCAAACATCTGCAGCAGCGGCATCCGGTAATGCCGTGCCAGAAAAATCAGCGCAACGAAGCCGCCGAGAAATCCCCCGAACCATGCGAAGCCCATTCGGCTGAAAAGCAGCGGCAGCGGATCGGCAAAAAATTCCGCGGGACTCTCCAATACGTGATAGAGCCTCGCGCCCGCCAGCCCCGCGAGCCCGGCAACGCCAATAATCGTATAGGGATCGGCGCTCAGACTCCGGCGGCGCAGGTCGGCTTGCATCAAGAAACAGGCGCAGATCAGCCCGGTCGAGACGAATAAGCCGAACGTCGGCAGCGTGATCCAGCCAAGATGGAGATAGGGCATCATCGCAATCTGTCAGACTGCTTCTGCTCCGCAGTATACATGAGGCTCCGTCCGCCAAAGGCGCCGCCAACGCATCTTCCCACAGGGCATCGTGCCCAGCGAGCCGACTTGCGCTATTCTTCCGGGCAATTGGCGGCGGGAGTTCGCCAGAAGGACGTGCGTGATGTCCGGGAAATACACATGAGCCGAGGGCGCGTACCCAACTGGATACGCTGGAGCGGAGTGCTGTGGCTTGTAATCTGGGCGCCTTCCTACTGGCGCACTTGGGGCCCAGTGAATTTTCTTCATCTGTGCGACATCGCCGTCTTCCTGACTTGCATCGGATTGTGGCGCAGCGATTCCCTGCTGCTCTCCTCGCAAGCGGTCGGCTCGATTCTGGCCGATGCGATGTGGTGCCTCGATGCGGGCGGGCGGCTTTTCTTTGGCAGGCACCTGTTCGGGGGAACCGAGTACCTGTGGGACGCGCACTATTCGCTTTTCTCGCGGATGCTTTCGCTGTTTCACGTCTTCTTGCCCTTCCTTCTTCTCTGGTTGGTGTGGCAAACCGGCTACGACCGGCGGGGCTGGAAGCTTCAGGCGGGCATCACCGCGGCGCTCCTGATCGTCTCGCGATTTATCAATCCGGCGCTCAATCTCAACTATGCGTTCTCCGACCCGCTGTTTCACCGCGCGTGGGGTCCCGCACCGGTTCACCTGTTGGCGATCCTTTGGGGAATAGTCGTGCTGTTTTATTTGCCGACACACCTGCTTCTCGCCAAATTCATGCCGCCGGAGGGGTCGAGCGGAAAATGCTGAAGCTCACGCCGCGCGACTTTGCTCGATCGCCGCCGATCTCAGCATCATCAACGCCGTGTACACCACCACGGCAACCACGAACCACCGCACCGCGCCCAACGGAAGCGAGCGCACCAGAAACGCCGCCAGCAAGACCCCGGGGATCCCTCCGATCGCCAGCCCCAGCGCCGATTTGAGGTTGTAGCTCTTCTCGCGAATAAATCGCACGCTGCCCACAGGCATCAAGAATGCGCAGGAGCCCATCATGATGGGAAATGCCGCTTTTGGATTCATGCCCATCAGATAAACCACCATCATGCAGGGCGCATACAGTCCGATGCCGAGTGTCATCAGCGCCCCGAACACTGCGTTGGCCGCCACCGCTGCCGCGAGCTTCACTCCTGTGATTCCCAGCAGATCTCCACCGCCCGGCAACAGGTGCAGCTGCGACATCAGCATGATTCCCGATGTGGCCAGCAGCGCGAGCCCCATACCGATCTGAATCTTCCGGCGCGGCCAGCGTGCAACGACGCCCGCTCCGAGCCAGGATCCCACCACAGACGCCCCGATCATCAGCGCGAGCGTGGTCACATCCACCTGGATGACTGCGATGTAAATGAACGCCTGCAGCACCGAAGGCAGCGTGTGCCCGACGTTCAACGTTCCCGGGATCTGTTCGTCGCGCACAACGCGCCATAGCTTGAAAAACGAGGTAGTCGTTGCGTAAGAGCCGATGCCCAGTGTGTCGAAAAAGTTCGTCACCAAGCCGATAGCGCCATCGCGCAAGTCTGGCGCTTCCCCTTTTCGTTTCGCTCGAATGACGGACAACGCCCAAATGGCCACATAGGTCCCCGTGAAGATGCCGAGCGCGACAAAAAGAGCGCTTTTCATGATGCGGTCACGAATTGCCTAGAACGCTGATGCCTTCAATCTTCACTTTCATCATATCGCCGGGACCCCATTTTCTTTTTATCCCGCGCGCCATAGCGCCGATCAGTATATGTCAGCCCCGGTTGTGACCGCTGCCGAGTCTCGGTTTGCAAATTGCGGCATGGAATGATGCCGGATTCGCCAGATTGTATTAAACTGCCCGGCCACGCGACTTCAAGGGAGGAAATTATCACCATGCTGGATCGCCGCCGTTTTTTGAGCACGTGTTCAGAACTGGGACTGGGCGCCACGCTGTTTCCCGGCGTCTTATGGGCCCTCGCAGAGGAAAAGGGAAAGATCACCAAGGAAATGATTGATCAAGCCGCGCTCATTGCCGACGTGCCCATTCCGGAAGAAGACCGCCAAATGATGCTGGAGACGTTAACCGAACAGAGCAAGAGCTACGAGGAAATCTTCCAGCTGCACATCCCCAACCAAGTGCCGCCGGCGCTGGTGTTCGATCCGCTGCTGCCTTCCACGAAGTTCGAGCGGGTGAAGCAGCCGATACAAATTTCCGCGGCGCCTGCGATTGCGGCCCGCGGCGTTCCGAAGAAACTCGAAGACGCTGCATTTTTCACCGTCCGCGAGCTTGCCGAATTCGTCCGCACGCGCAAGGTTTCTTCCACCGCGCTGACCGAGATGTATCTGGAGCGCCTGAAGCGCTACGACCCGCTGCTCAAATTCGTGATTACCTTCACCGAAGACCGCGCGCGGGCCAAGGCCAAAGAGGCGGACCAGGAAATCGCGGCCGGCAGATACCGCGGCCCGCTCCACGGATTGCCGTGGGGCGCGAAAGACCTGCTCGCGGTGAAAGGCTATCGCACCACGTGGGGTGCGGGTGGGTTCGAGAACCAGATGATTGAAGAAGACGCGACCGTGGTAAAGCGTCTGGATGCAGCGGGAGCGGTGCTCGTGGCCAAGCTCAGCCTGGGAGCGCTGGCCATGGACGACCGCTGGTTCGGCGGGAAGACGCGCAATCCGTGGAACACGGCGCAAGGCTCGAGCGGGTCATCGGCGGGTTCGGCGTCGGCGACGTCCGCCGGCTGCGTTGCGTTTGCCATCGGCTCGGAGACGCTGGGCTCGATTTCTTCGCCGAGCACACGTTGCGGGTGCACAGGGCTGCGTCCGACGTTTGGCCTGGTGCCGCGGACCGGAGCGATGGCGCTTTCGTGGAGCATGGACAAGCTCGGCCCCATCTGCCGCGCGGTGGAAGACTGCGCCCTGGTGCTGCACGCCATTCATGGGCCCGACGGAAAGGACCGAAGCGTTCAGCCGGCCTTTTTCAATTGGGACGCCAATCTCGACTGGCGCAAACTGCGCGTCGGATTTTTGAAAGCGGATTTCGAATCGCCGCAGCCCCCTCCTGCCCCGCCGGCCAAGCCGGAGTCCGAGCTTTCCGAGGAAGAGAAAAAGAAGCTGGCGGCGCGGAAGGAACGGCAGGAGCAGTTCCGCGTGCGCTCGGCGTATGACAAGAGGTTCAACGAAGCGGCGATTCAGAAACTCGAGCAAATGGGCGCGAAGCTGATTCCCGTCGAGTTGCCGAAGTTTCCCTACCGCGCGATGGTGCCTTTGCTGGAAGCCGAAGCCGCCGCCGCCTTCGACGAACTCACGCGCACAGGCCGCGACAAACTGCTTACCGACCAGGGCCCCGGCGATTGGCCGAACTCGTTCCGCACGGCACGGTTCATCCCCGCCGTTGAATACATCCAGGCGAACCGCGCGCGGATGATGGCCATGGAAATGGTGTCGAAAGCCTTCGATGGATTCGATGTGATCGTGGCGCCCACTGGCAGCCAGCAACTTGTGGTGACCAACCTGACGGGCCACCCCGCGTTGATTCTTCCCAACGGCTTCCGCGGGGAGGATGCTCCGCCGGTGATCAAGAATGAAAAGGGCGAAATGGAAGGTGGGTACGGCGGGCCCGGCACGCCGGTGAGCCTGACCTTCCTGGGACAGCTTTACGGCGAGGCGAAGCTGCTGGTGTTCGCGCGCGCGTATCAGGAAGCCACGGGCTTCCACCGGCGACATCCGGATGTGGACGTCAAGATGGACGCCGGATAGCAGCTGGCGTTATCTTAACGGGGATGGATCTGCGCGTTCCTCTGCCAAAGATTTGCCGTCGCTCAGGTGTCCCATGACAAAGATTACGAAACTCCAGGTGAACGGAACAGCGTATCCGATTGATGCGGATGCCGACGTCAGCCTGCTCTCGGTCTTGCGCAATCAGTTGGATTTGACGGGAAGCAAGTACGGCTGCGGCGAGGGACAATGCGGTGCCTGCACCGTGCTCATCAACGGAAACCCGCGCCGCGCGTGTATCACGCCGGTCGGGGCCGCCGCGCAGAAACAGATTACGACGATTGAGGGACTCGAAACGCAGGGGCGGCTGCACCCGCTTCAGGAAGCGTTCCTCGCGGAAGGCGCCATGCAGTGCGCCTTTTGCGCCTCCGGAATGATCCTGACGGCAGTCTCGCTTCTGAATACAAATCACAATCCCTCCGCCGAGCAAATCACGGAATTCATGAACGGGAACATCTGCCGGTGCGGCACTTATCCCCGAATCGTGGCGGCGATACAAAGGGCTGCGAAAGAGATGAAAGGGGGCGGCCAATGAGCGGCGATCCGATCTTCACAAGGCTCTGGGAGCAGGAACGCTACGAGCTGGCTGCGCCGCCCACTTACCGCTTTGAATTGGACCGCCGCGGATTCTTCAAGTTTCTGGGAGCGGGCATCCTGGTCGTTTCCGTGTTGCCGGAGGTTTCGGGCTTCCAGGAATCGGGCCGCACGCTGCGGCAGTCCGGGGAATCGCTGCCAAGAGAAATCGGGGCCTGGCTGCACTTTGGCGAAAACGGCGTGGTGACGGCTTACACCGGAAAGGTCGAGGTGGGCCAGAACATTCGGACGTCGCTCAGCCAGGGGGTCGCCGAAGAGCTTCGCGTCGCCCTGGGCAGCCTTCGATTCGTGATGGGCGATACGCAGCTCACGCCGTTTGATAGCGGAACTTTCGGTAGCCGCACTACGCCGACAATGAATCTGCAGCTTCGGAAAGTCGCCGCAGCGACTCGCGGCGTGCTGCTCGATTTGGCGGCCGCGGATTGGGGGGTTCCCGCGGCCCGCCTTGTCGCTGCCGAGGGCAAGGTCACGGATCCGGAAACAAAGCGCGCGATTGAGTACACAAAGCTCGTTCAGGGACGCCAGCTGACACAGACGATTCCGGCAGAAGATCCGCTCACACCTCCCGCGCAGTGGACCGTGGCGGGCCAGCCGGAGCCAAAAGTGGACGGACGCGAATTCGTCACGGGAAAGCACCGCTATCCCTCCGACCAAAAGCTGCCGGGAATGCTCTTCGGGAAAGTGCTGCGGCCGAGTTCGTTCAACGCGACGCTGGTTTCCGTGGATACGCGCGAGGCCGAAAAGATGGCCGGTGTCACCGTAGTCCACGACGGGACGTTCCTCGGCGTCGCGGCCGTTGACGAAGAAACCGCTTCGCGGGCCGTCGCCGCGATCCATGCCGAGTGGAAACCGGAACCCCAGCCTTCCCACAAGGAAATTTTCGAATACCTGAAAAGGAATGTGGTCGAAGAGAAGGGGCGGGACGGATCCTTAGGCTTCGAGGTGGGCTCAATGGAAGCGGGCTTGGGCGCCGCCGACCACCGCCTGGAACAAACCTACACGGTGGCCTACATCGCGCACGCTCCGCTCGAACCGCGCGTCGCGCTCGCGCAGTGGTCCGGCAACCATCTGACGGTCTGGACCGGCACGCAGCGGCCGTTTGGGGTGCGCAGCGAACTGGCGCAGGCGTTCCGGATTCCCGAAGAGCAGGTTCGCGTGCTCATGCCGGATACAGGTTCCGCATACGGCGGCAAACATACCGGCGAGGCAGCCGTGGAAGCGGCGCGTCTGGCGCGCGCGGCGAAAAAGCCGGTCAAGGTGGTGTGGACCCGGGAAGAAGAATTTACGTGGGCTTATCTTCGCCCCGCGGGGGTGATTGAAGTCCGCAGCGGGGTAAGCCGCGACGGAAAAATTACGGCCTGGGAGTTTCACAATTACAATTCCGGACCTTCGGCCATTCGCACGTACTACGCCATCCCCAATCAACGCATTCAGTTTCACGCGGCGAAATCGCCTTTGCGCCAGGGATCCTACCGGGGGCTGGCGGCCACCGCGAATCACTTCGCCCGCGAGTCGCACATGGACGAGCTGGCAGGTCTTGTGAAGATGGACCCGCTGGAGTTCCGGCTGAAGAACCTGACCGATGAGCGGCTGCGCGCGGTCTTCGAAGCCGCCGCAAAGAAGTTTGGCTGGGGGAGAGCGAAAAGCGGACCCGGCCGGGGCTTCGGGCTCGGCGGGGGATTCGAGAAGAACGGATACGTTGCGACGTGCGCGGAGGTAGAGGTGGACCGCGCGAGCGGGGCGGTCCGCGTGGTGCGCGTCGTCACGGCGTTTGATTGCGGAGCGGTCGTCAACCCCGACCATCTTCGCAATCAAATCGAAGGCGCAAATATCATGGGCCTGGGAGGAGCGCTCTTCGAGGCCATCGAATTCGAGAACGGACGCATCCTCAATCCAAAGTTCTCGAAGTACCGCGTCCCCAAGTTCAAAGATGTTCCGGCGCTGGAAACCGTCTTGCTCGACCGCAGGGATATTCCTCCGGCGGGCGCGGGAGAAACCCCGATTGTGGGGATCGCCCCGGCGATCGGCAATGCGATTTTTGACGCGACCGGAGTCCGCCTGCGCGCGCTTCCGATGGTTCCGAATGGTTTGCGAAACGCAATCGGCGCCGCAGGAATAGCGAAAATGGTATGATTTCCATAGCCTTCGCTTACATACTCGGTCGCAGACGAATCGGTCTAATGCATCGTCGAAAAGCGGGGGAATGACGGAGAAAGTGCCATGGCAGTGAACCAAATCCGGCATCCTGGCGCGGCCGAGAACCTTGTCAACCGCGCGGAAGTAAATCTTCATTCCACAACGGAAGCGGCGCTCGCCACGCTTTCCGGGCGCGCTCTGCACGCGAACCACGGCATCCCTCTCAACCTGGATTGGGTGAAGGAGGTGCGCGTCAACACCAGCGCGGTGGAACGCCGCGCCCAGACCCTCGTTACGCGGCGGACGGTAAAGAAGGAATGGCAGGCGGCTTGGCTCTTGCGCGCCATTTCCTGCATGGACCTGACGACTCTCTCCGGCGACGATACCGACGAGCGCGTGCGCCGCTTGTGCGCGAAAGCCCGCCAACCCATGCAGCAGAAAATTGTGGAGCGGCTCGGAATCGGACAGCTCGACCTGAAAGTAGCCGCCGTTTGCGTCTATCACAGTTTCGTGGAAACGGCGCTGCGCGCTCTGGAGGGCAGCGGCATACGAGTTGCGGCGGTTTCGACGGGGTTCCCCGCGGGTCTTTCCCCACTCGCGGAACGCGTCACGGAAATCCGCCGCTCGGTGGAAGCTGGCGCGCAGGAGATTGACGTGGTCATCACGCGAGCCCATGTTTTTGGCGGAAAATGGCAAGCCCTCTACGACGAAATCGCGGCGTTCAAGAGCGCCTGCGGCCCCGCCCACATGAAGGTGATTCTCGGGACCGGCGACTTGCTCACGCTTCGCAACGTGGCACGCGCGAGCGTGGTCGCCATGATGGCCGGAGCGGATTTCATCAAGACTTCGACGGGCAAGGAAACGGTTAACGCCACGTTGCCTGTCGGCTTGGTGATGACGCGTGCCATCCGCGAGTATGCCTACGAGACCGGCATGGCCGTGGGTTTCAAAGCAGCCGGCGGCATCCGCACGGCCAAGCAGGCCATGGAATGGTTGTCTCTGATGAAAGAGGAGCTTGGCGCGGGGTGGCTTGGCGCCAATCTGTTTCGCTTCGGCGCCAGCAGCATGCTGGCGGACATCGAACGGCAACTCGAGCACCATGCCACCGGACGCTACTCGGCAGACTACCGTCATCCGATCGCCTAGTGGCAACAGGGAGTGAGGCCGGAAGAATCGGGTAGAACCGCATGGGCATCGCCGAAAAATTCATCAGTATGGAATATGGCGCGGCGCCGGAGGACCCCCGCGAAGCGCTGCTTTGGCTCGACGGACACAGCCGCCGGTTCGGACACTTCATCAACGGCGCCTGGCTGAACCCCGCCTCCGGGCAATACTTCGACACAACAGATCCCTCCACAGGAGATAAGCTTGCGAGTGTTGCGCAAGGAACCCTCGCGGACATAAACGCCGCGGTGGAAGCGGCGCGTGGCGCGTTGGGAGTCTGGCAGGCTCTCACTCCTCATGGGCGCGCCCGGTACCTCTATGCCCTGGCGCGGCAGGTGCAAAAGCATTCGCGGCGTCTCGCGGTGCTCGAAACGATGGACAACGGGAAGCCCATCCGCGAGAGCCGCGACATTGATATTCCTCTGGTCGCTCGGCATTTCTACCACCATGCCGGATGGGCGCAGCTCCTCGCGCAGGAATTTCCCGGCTACACGGCTTGCGGCGTGGTGGGACAAATCATTCCGTGGAATTTCCCTTTGCTCATGCTGGCCTGGAAGATTGCGCCGGCAATCGCCACGGGAAACACGGTGGTGCTGAAGCCGGCGGAGTTTACTCCACTGACGGCGCTGGCCTTCGCGGAAATCTGCCAGGAGATCGGGCTCCCCGCAGGTGTCGTCAATATCGTCACCGGAGACGGCTCGACCGGCGAAGCGCTGGTGAAGCACGCCGGCGTGGACAAGATCGCCTTCACCGGCTCCACCGAAGTGGGGCGCGCCATCCGCAAAGCTACGGCGCAAAGCCACAAGCGGCTTTCGCTGGAGCTGGGCGGCAAATCCCCTTTCATTATTTTCGAAGACGCCGACCTGGACAGCGCCGTGGAGGGCCTGGTTGACGGAATCTGGTTCAACCAGGGAGAAGTGTGCTGCGCCGGTTCGCGCCTGCTGATGCAGGAGAGCATCGCAGAGTCGCTGATCGCCAAGATCCGCGACCGCATGAGCACGCTGCGCATCGGGTCGCCGCTCGACAAGGCCATTGATATCGGAGCGATTGTCGCCCGCGTGCAGTTGGAGCGCATCCAGCGCCTGGTGGACCAGGGCATCGCCGAAGGCGCCACGTGCTGGCAGCCTTCTCTCCCGATGCCTTCCCGTGGTCTTTACTTCCCGCCGACGTTGCTGAGCAACGTGCATCCGGCTTCCATCGTGGCCCAGGAAGAGATTTTCGGTCCCGTCCTCGCGGCCATGACGTTTCGCACGCCCCGCGAGGCGGTGGAGCTTGCGAACAACACGGTCTATGGCCTGGCGGCGTGCGTGTGGAGTGAAAGCGTCAATGTCGCGCTGCATGTCGCCGCGCAGTTGAAGGCCGGGGTCGTTTGGGTGAACAGCACGAATCTGTTCGACGCATCCTGCGGATTTGGCGGGTATCGCGAAAGCGGATATGGACGCGAAGGAGGCCGGGAAGGGCTGTTCGAGTATCTCGAACCGATTTGGTTTAAGCAGGCGCCTCCGATTCGCCCCGCGAAGCTTGCGACTGAAAAAACTTCGGGCCGGCAAGCCGGCGCGGCGGCGCCGCCGATTGACCGCACGGTGAAGCTGTACATCGGCGGCAAGCAGGCGCGCCCGGATTCGGGCTACAGCATCGAAGTGCGCGGCGCGGATGGACGGCTGCTCGGCGAAGCGCCGTTTGGAAATCGCAAAGACATTCGCAATGCCGTTGAAGCGGCGCGCAAAGCGGAAGGGTGGGCGAAAACAACGGCCCATAACCGCGCCCAAGTGCTTTACTACGTCGCGGAAAATCTGTCCCAGCGCCGTGAAGAGATCGCCGGGCGATTGTCCGTAGTCGTTGGGAAGGAGCAGGCAGCCGCCGAAGTCAGTCACAGCATCGAGCGCGTTTTTTCGTACGCAGCCTGGGCCGACAAGTATGAGGGCGCGGTGCACGATCCGCCGTTCCGTAACGTTACGCTGGCGATGCATGAGCCCATCGGAACGGTCGGGATTGTTTGCCCCGCCGAAGCCCCTTTGCTGGGGTTTTGGTCTCTGGTGATGCCGGCCATCGCTGTCGGGAATACGGTTGTCGCCATCCCGTCGGAAGCGTACCCGCTGATTGCCGGCGACCTCTACCAAGTGTTCGATACCAGCGATTTGCCCGGCGGCGTAGTAAATATCGTGACGGGGCGCTCCGGAGAACTCCTGAAAGTGCTCGCCGAGCACGATGATGTGGACGCCATTTGGTGTTTCGGAGACGAAGCCAGCGGCGCGTCTGCGAAGTTACTTTCGGTTGGCAATTTGAAGCAGGTGTGGACCAATGAGGGCCGCGCGATCGACTGGTTTGACGTAAAGCAAGGCGAAGGCCGCTGGTTCCTTCATCACGCGACGCAGGTGAAGAACATCTGGGTTCCCTACGGCGAGTAACTCGCGCCCGATTTCGCTCCATTCCGCTGTTTTCCGTGGCGCGTGCGCTCATGATGTCTGGGGCGCCTCGAAGAGCCATTGACCTATTTGCTGCGGCGTGAGGTTTCCTCCGCAGAGCGGAGTCGCCACAAGCGCATCGCGGAAACGATCCTCATATGCGATTGCCGCGGCGAGACCCGCGGCGCCCGCCGGCTCGATCACTAACCCGTGATGACGGAAGGCCAGCTGCATGGCTCGGATGAAAGCGCCATCGTCTACCAGCAATACTTCATCAACAACATCCTTAAGGTCCGCCAAAGATTCCGGCACGGGAACTCGAACCGCAATCCCATCGGCGATGGTGGCAATGCATTCGGTGGACTGGGGTCTCCCTTCACGCAGCGACAGTGCCATCGCGGGAGCGCCCGCCGGGCAAACGGCGATCACGCGTGTCGTAGGCGAATGCGCTTTCATCCACCGCCCGATGCCGGATGCGAGCGCCCCGTCACCCAAAGGAACCAGGAAGAAATCAAAAGGCTCCGGCCATCGGCAGAGCTCTACGGCCATCGTTCCGGCCCCTTCAGCGATCGCGGGATCGCGCCCGTCTTCGACAAACAGGGCTCGCGCTTCTTCGGCAAACTCGCGCGCCCGCTCTTTCGCGGCGTCGAAATCGAGGCCGAAAAGCCGCACCTCAGCACCAAGTTGCCGCATGCGCTCCAGCTTCAGCGGATTCGCCGTTTCCGCGGCGAAGACTACAAGTTGGAAACGGCGCTTGCGCGCGGCATAGGCCATTCCCTGTCCGAAATTGCCGGCCGTGGCGCACACCAGCTTCGGCGAACCCGCCGGAAGCTGGGACACGAAGTAATCGGCGCCGCGTCCCTTGAAGGAACGAATCGGGTTTACCGTCTCGACCTTGAGAACCAAACGCATGCCGAGCGCGCCGCTCAGTTGCTCGCTCAGGAACTGAGGAGTGTTCAAGAAAACCGGATCGATGGAGTGAACTGCTTCCTCAATCCTCTTGAGCGAAAGCCTGGATTGGAAAATCGGATGGGCAGCCAAAGCATCCCCCTCACGCCGCCGGCGCGAACCACAGGAGAATCGCCGCCACTGCGAGAAACAGACCATTTCGCATTGTGCCGCTCCTTTTGGGTCTTCCCATTCGCGCGAATCCGCCAGTGCGAGCGGATTCTATTCGGGCAGCCGAGGGCAAGTCAAAGGTTGTGAGTTGGGATTCGCTGGTGCATCCCCCCAGGCCGAGGTGCTCCATGGTGAACTCCGTCGCGGAAAACGGCGTGGCCATGTCGTAATAGCCGTTCTCCACCTGGACCAGCAACCGGGGATTGGTGATCATAGCCTGCGCGAGGTCGCGCTCGGTATTGGGTGCGCCCGGAAATCCAAACCCGCGCGGCCCCTGACGGTTCCAGTTCCAGGAAGCGAAGGCGCCGTTGGTATTGTGGTAGACCTTGTCCTTACCGAATTTCAGCTCGTCGTGATTGTAGGCATTGATCAGCGCGGTGAAGGCTCCTCCGACCGCCGGCCCTTCGGGATCGCCCTGGGAAGTTTCGGCCAGCAAATTATAGGTGTATCCGGAAAACCGCGCGTCAATGCGTCCCGTGGTCAAGCCGCGGCCGCGCTGGAGCTCGACGTTGAATTGTCCGAGGGTCACGCGGAGATTGGCCTTCAATAAATAGTCTTCGCTCAGGCCCGTGAAGTACGAAAGTTTCTTGGCCACTGCGGCCTTCTCAGAAGCAGAAAGCCTCGCGCCCTTAAAAAGGGCCGCCGCGTATTCTCCCCGCGCGTACTGGCGGGCCTCTTCGATAAACGCGGAGAGGTCCGCCGGGGGATCTTTCAAGACTTTGTGGTACCACGCCACCGCCGCATAACTCGGGAGATAAAAAATATATGGGCGGTCATCGCCGGGAGCGAAGGTAATTGTAGAGAGGTCGAGGACGGAGGAAATCAAGCAGATGCCGTTCAAGTGCAGCGTGTAGTGCATCTGGAGATAATTGCCGAGGGCCGCGGAGCGAAACGTCCCGTAACTTTCGCCGATGAGAAACTTGGGCGAATTCCACCGGTCGTTGCGGCTCAGGTAAGTGACGATGAATTGGGCAAAGGCCTGCACGTCCTCGTCAATTCCATAGAAATCCTTGTCTTGCGCCTTGCCGACCGCACGGCTGTAGCCCGTGCCGATGGCATCCATGAAGACCAGATCGGTCTTGTCGAGCAGGCTCTCGCCGTTGTCCACAAGCTTGTAGGGCGCCGGAGGGGTGAACTCGCCATCCACGGTATAAACACGGCGCGGCCCAAACGCGCCCATGTGCAGCCACATCGTCGCGGAGCCCGGCCCGCCGTTATAGAGAAACGATACGGGTCGCTGGGCAAGATCCTTCACATCGGTCCGCGTGTAAGCTACGGAATACATCAGCGCGGTGGGCTCGTCCTTTTCATTCTTCAGGAGAATCGTGCTGGCCGACGCCCTATAGGGAATCGTCTGCCCGCCGATGCGCATGGTATGCTCGGTCACAGAAGATTCCTCTTTCGGAGGAGCCGCGTCCTTGGCTTCCGCAGCTTTTCCTTCGGCTCTTGCTTCAGGGGACCTCGCCTCTCTTTCAGGCGCTTGCGCCGCCAACGGCGCCGCCGACGCGAACCACAGGAGAATTGCCGCCACTCCGAGAAACAGACCATTTCGCATTGTGCCGCTCCTTTTGGGTCTTCCCATTCGCGCGAATCCGCCAGTGCGAGCGAATTCTATTCGGGCAGCGGAGGGCAAGTCAAAGGTTGTGAGTTGGGATTCGCTGGCGCACCCCCCTCCCCCTACCCTTTTTTTGTAAGAGTGTGAAAACAGGGCACTTTAAGTCCTTTATTTTTGCAAGAGTGTGATTCTAAATGGTTTGCAGACGCGTTTTTTGATAAGAGTGTGAAACTAAAGAGCTTAGTCATTTTCTTGCTGTGCTGGGGCGCTTCGACCTCTAGGGATGTCTCAGCGTGAAGCGGTGTCTGGGGAGGTTTTGAAACGGGGTGCGATCCTCAGTAGCCGGTCCTCAGTCTCCTTTCAGCATTTCCTACACCATAATTGTACCATAAGAGAATAGCCGAAGTCAATGAAATTCTTAAACCGTCAGGAATGAGGAGCTTGCGAAGGAGACAGCACCTCTTCCGGGCCTCGGTGTGAACAGGAATGGGGCAGACGGGTCCGCGATCCCTCGGGTTACGGAGAGAACAAACTCTTGCACTCCAGATCGAAGTCCCGGACGATTTCCTTTCCCGCTTTGATGGAAACATCGCCGATAAATACTTGTTCGACGTACCTGCCATTTTCCATAAAGACTGCCACGGT
>WNGH01001628.1_pt1 | contig 21037 bp, 15 predicted proteins | sample 5400631 | NCBI WGS metagenome assembly WNGH01 (sample SAMN13153373, study PRJNA577476) | soil metagenome | isolation source: 115 cm soil or saprolite under Garry oak tree replicate 1 | place: USA:California | collected 2016-06-15
GGCATGGTGTGGCTGAACATGTGGCATCCCATCCTGCTCGCGGCAGTGCTTGGGGCGGCGAGCGCGGCAACCATCCTCTGGACACTGCCACCGGCATTCGTCGCCGCCAGGCTCCGAGGGTGATATCTCCCAGCGGCTCGCCGTGGGACCGCGTCAGGAGCCGGGTGGTGGCCTCGGACCTCCTCTTTGCGGTGGCCGCGGCGTCGTGGTTGGTCGGGATGCGATCGGTGAACGTCCAGTCGATCGGGGAATTCGGCCTGGTGCCCGGGTTCCCGCCGGCTTATTTCGTCGCCGTCGCCCTGCTGATCATCTCTTTCTCCCTGCTGCTGGCACGCGAGAAGCAATCGACTCTGCGCCTGAGCCTTCACCTGCTCGCCCTGGTCGTGGCGCTGCAGGGTGTGATTCCTCTCGTCCTGGCGCTGCCGCAGTACGGCTATGTGTACAAGCACTTCGGAGTCACCGAGTACATCAGCCTCCACGGCGCGGTCAACGACCACGTCGACATCTATCAGAACTGGCCTGGTTTCTTTGCGCTGGCGGCGTGGTTCGACAGCCTCGCGGGGGTGGCGAACCCAATCGGCTACGCCGCCTGGGCACCTGTTTACTTCAACCTGCTCGCTCTGCTGGCCATCAACCTCTCACTGCGCGCGCTGTCGCTTCCGTGGAGGGCTCGCTGGCTGGCCCTGTCCATATTCGTCATCGGCAACTGGGTCGGGCAGGACTACTTCGCCCCGCAGGCGTTTGCCTTTGTGCTCAGCCAGTCGGTCCTGGCGATCCTCCTGACGTTGTTCCGCGCCGCGCCGGCGGCATGGATCAGCCGGGCGGAGGAACGCATCACGTCGGCCGTCGGCGGCACTTACCGATGGGCGAAGCCGCTGGTCACGTCCCACCTGACGAGACGCCAGCGCTTACCCGCCCTTATCGCGATTTTCGTGACGTTCGCCGTGATCACGTTCAGCCATCAGCTGTCCCCGTACATGGTCATCGTCGCTGCCGGCGTGCTCGCAGTCCCCGGCGCGCTACGGCCGCGCTGGATCGTAGCTGTGCTGGTGGTGATCGCCGGCACGTACCTGCTCACCCGGCTGGGCTTTCTGCACACACACGAGGACCTGCTCATCTCCTTCAACCCGTTCCGGAACGTGGAGAACCCGGAGGCGACTCCAAACGATGGTGTTCTCGGGCGGGTGGTGACGGGCTACGCGGCGAGGGTGTTGAGCGCGGTGATCTGGGCGCTCGCCCTGGTCGGCGCCTACCGGCGGAGCCGAGCAGGTGCGTCCGTGCTTGTGCCCCTGGGCCTCTTCCTCGCGCCCTTCCTGATCATCTTCGGACAGGAGTACGGCGGCGAGGCGATCTACCGCGTCTACCTCTTTTCGCTGCCGTGGGCCGCGGGCCTGGCCGCGGTCGCGATGGCTGCGTCCGGATCGTGGAGCGGCTGGTCGACCGCACGCGTGGCCTCGGCGCTCGCAGTCATGGCGCTGCTCTTCATGCAGTCCTACTTCGGTCTCGCCGAGATCAACCAAGTCAGGGCTTCGGAGCTCACTGCGAGCGAGTACTTCTACGCCCACGCCCGGGCCGGATCGGTTCTCATCCTGGCGGCGCCAAACTATCCCGAGCGCGGGTCCGCCTACTACGACAGGTTCGTCGTCACCTCGGGAGCATTCGATCCCAAGCTCGTGCCCAACAAGGCCTTCACGCATCGAGTTCTCGGCACCGACGACCTACCAGCGATCGAGGGGCTCATCAAGGTGTACGCGCCGCGCGGCTACTTCGCGATCACGACCGGGATGAAGATCTACTGCCACGTCTTCGAGCTGCTTCCAGACGGCTCGCTCGATCACCTCGACCAGGCGCTGAGCGCCTCGAAGAGGTGGCAAGTCTTCTTCCGGAACAAGGACGCGGTCATCTACGAGCTGGTCGGGCCCTCCTGACGGCGCCACGGGTCAGGGCTGGATCAAGCCTTTGCGGACGGCGTAAAGCGCCGCCTGCGCGCGATCCCCGACGCCGATCTTCTCGTAGATGTGGCTGATGTGATTGCGGACGGTCTTTTCGCTGATCTTCAGCCGGTAGGCGATCTGTTTGTTGGCCAGACCGGTAGACATCAGCTTCAGGACCTCGATCTCTCGCGACGTCATACCATCGGTGTTCTCGTCCATTGCTCGGGCACCTGACGCGATCTCGATCATGCGGTCGGCTACCTTCTCCGAAAGGACGCGCTCCCCGGCGTCGACGGCCAGGATGCTGTTGATGATCGCCGCGGGCAGCGAATCCTTCAGGACATATCCGCCGGCGCCCCGACGCATGGCGTTCAGGACATCGCCATCGTTCTCGAAGCTGCTGAGCACCAGTACCTTTACCTCGGGTTGCTCGGCGTTTACGCGCTGCATCGCCTCGATGCCGTCCATTTTCGGCATCCGCGCGTCCATGAGGATCACGTCCGGATGGTGGAGTGAGGCCTTTTCGACCGCCTCCTGCCCGTCCGCAGCGTCGGCGACGACCTCCAGCCTGCGGTCGTCTTTCAGCAGACGTGCCAGGCCGAGGCGGAACAGGGCGTTGTCGTCGGCGATCAGGACACGAACGGCGGCTCTTTTCGCAACCATCTCAATCAGCCGCCAGCACCGAGCGCGGAAACGTCACGTGCACGCTCGTTCCGTATCCAGGAAAGGTGTCGATCCAGAGCTCCGCGCCGATGAGGACTGCCCTTTCTCGCATCCCCACCGTGCCCATTCCCGCTGATGTCGCTTCTCGGTCGAAGCCTCGACCGTAGTCCGCCACCGTCATCGACAGGTTGCCGCCAGCGAGCGAGCGGAGCTTGACCGAGACGCGCTTCGCGCCGCTGTGCCGAGCGACATTCTGCAGTGCCTCCTGCGCGATGCGGTACAGGTTCATAGTGGCGCCCGGTCGAGTGGCCCGCGGCCAGCTCGGGTGGAAAACGACGGTGGCCGGGATGCCGGTCCGGCGTTCGAAATCGCTCACCAGCGCCACCATCGAGCCGCGGAAGTCGCCACCCGCCCCCGCCGCCTCGCCGCGGAGCTCCTGGAGCAGATCGCGAAGGCTGCTGAGGACATCCCGCATCGAGCCCTGGACGGAATCGACCCTGGTCTGCACGCTGTTCCGACCTGTCTGCTCGGTCTTGAATACCTCGAGGTCGATGAGAATCGCGGCCAGGGTTTGCGCGACTCGATCGTGCAGCTCGCGGGCAAGGGCACGTCGAACGTCCGGATCCACCAGGCGCAGGTCGTCACCGCCATACCCGACCTCGAAACTTTCCTGTCCTGTGCTCGGCGTCGCGATTGCCAACTAGGTTTCCTCTTCGCTCTTACCTGGATACAAGCGCGCACGGAGGCACCACACGCATCCTCATCGCACGCACAACTCCGACCATCGGCTTGTTCGAGCACCAACCGATGCCGTTCCGTGCGGCCACGATTCGGCCGCAAGACGGAGCCGCGCCGGTTTGGCTCCCAAATCCCTCCCTTGGTTGCGTTTGACACGGCGTTTGACACGCCCCAAACGCGAGCGATCTCGCTCGAAGATCAGTCTAGGAATCGCGCCGTCGCATGGAAATAGGACGTATGTACCTATCCGTGTGGGGAATCCGCTGCGAATTTGGGAACCTATGCGTGCCGTGCCGGACGACCAGATTCGAGGCTTGCGCCGCGTTTACGTGCTGATGGGCGTGGCCGACGGGACGCTGCTGCCCTTCATCCCGCTGTACCTGTTGCAGCGAGGCATGAGGCCGGCGGCGATCGGTCTCGTCCTCGCCGGGTCGGCGCTGGCGGCCCTCGCCGGCGGCCTCGGCTGGGCGTACCTCGCTGACCGGCGCCTCAGCCCCGAGCGGCTCGTCCTGACGGCGACGTTCGTGGCGGCCGCCTTCGCCCTGTTGATGGTCGTCCCCGGCAGCGCGGGTGTGCTCGGCGTGGTGATCGTGGTCCTCACCATCGCGCGGTCTCCGCTCGCGCTCGTCGACCCGATCACGCTGCGCCGCCTTCGCAGCACCAGTCGCACCGACTACGCCCGCATCCGCCTTCGCATGAGCGCCGGCTGGGCGGCGTCGGTCGTCGTCGCCGGCGCCGCCTACCAGACGATCGGCATGAGGCTGATCCCGTTCGTCTACGCGCCCCTGTCAGTGCTCGTCGGGCTGTGGATCTGGAGACATGTCAAGCCCGAGCCGCGCGAGGGAGCGATCGCAACCCCCGTTCCCGCCTTACGGGTGCAGCGCGTTCCGGTCGCGTTGCTCGGATTCCTGGTGAGCTGCCTCCTGCTCGGTATCGCACTGGCGGCGACCCAGAACTTCCTCACCGTGCAGATCAGCGGCCTGGGCGGCGGTGCGCTGCTCGTCGGCGCGGCGGCGGCATTCCAGGCCCTCACCGAGATACCGACGATGGGCTACACGCATGTGCTGACGAAGCGCTTCAGCCACCGCGTGCTGTTCGCCACCGGCTGCGCGATCTACCTCGTCATCTTCATCGCCTGGGCGTTCGTCACCAGCGCGTTCCTCGCGGCGCTGCTCAAGCTCGCGGTCGGTGTTGCATTCGCGCTGACCTTCGTCGCCGCGGTGATGATCGCCAACGATCTCGTGCCCGCCCGACTGCGCGCAACCGGCCAGGCGCTCGTGAAGTCGGTGCTCTTCGGCGCCGCGCCGATCATCGGCGCCTTCGGCGGAGGGGTGGTCTACGGATCGCTCGGACCGCGTGCCATGTTCCTGGCCTCGACCTTCGTGGTCGCCGCGGCGGGAGTCATCGCCCTGGTCGCGGTCCCCGCCCGCAAGCCGGCAACGGCCGAAGAGCCGGTTCTCGCCCCCTCAACCGCCATGCCCTAGCCCGTCACGTCAGTGAGGACCCCGGGACTCCGCGTCCTTCGACCTCTTCAACAGCTCCTCGGCGGCGGCCTTGTCGCCCCGCAGCTCCGCGACCTGCGCCAGGTTGCGCCAGGTCCACGGCGGCAGCTGCCTGTCGCCCAGCTCCTCCGCGATCCTGATCGCGGCGCGCAGGTCCTCCTCCGCCTCGTCGAGCCGGCCCAGGTTTCGCTTCGCGATGCCGCGCGCAGCGCGTGCGTCGGCGATCTCCCACCGCGCGCCGAGCTCGGCGAAGATCGCGACACCGCGGTCGAACCACGGCAGCGCCTCCTCGCCGCGGCCAAGGTCGTCGAGCAGCCGAGCTTTCTGCACCGCCGTGTTGCCGATGCTGAATCGATCGCCTGACTCCTCAGCGAGGGCGCACGCCTGGTCGATGAGGCGCAGCGCCTCCTCGTGGTCCTCCATCTCCGAGCGGTTGATCGACAGCGCTGTCAGCGCGCGCACGCGCGCCCAGTGGTCTTTGGGATCGACCATGTCCAGCGCGCGCCGCCAGATCCTCTCCGCCTCGTCGTAGCGGTTCCGCGTCCATGGCACCCAGCCCGCGAACACCAGCGAGCGGACGATCGCCCATTTGTCGCCGAGCTCCTCAGCAGCCAGCAACGACCGGTTGAGCAGGCGCTCCGCCTTGTCGACGTCGGCCTCGAAGTTGATCGCGATGTCGCCCAGGAACCGCAGCGCCAGGGCGAGCGAAAACGGGTCGTGGTGGCGCTCGCCCAGCTCGACCGCACGATTCAGGGCCAGCGAGGCCGCCGGGTACTCGCCGAGCCAGTAGTGAGATTCACCCTTGCCGGCGAGGATGCGCGCTTCGCGCGCGCCCCAGCCTTCCTCCGGCTCCGCCATGGCCAGGGCGCGCTCGTAGCGGTCGATCGCCGAGCGGCTTTCCATCCGTCGCCGGGCTCGGTCGCCGGCGACCAGCAGCGCGTCCGCGGCCCGGTCGGGGACGGTGCGGTCGTTCGGATCCAGGTCGAGCGCCGCCAGGGCCGCCAGCTCAAGGTGGTCGGCCGCGATCGACGGCCGCTCGTTGGCCAGCAAGTACTCGGCGACCAGCAGGTGCAGCCGCTCGCGCTCGCGCTTGGGCAGGCTCGCGTAGACCACGTCCTTGAGCGTCGAGTGGCGCAGGCGCCACCGCTCAGGCACGCTCGGCTGTGGGTCGCGCACGATGACCTCGCAGTCCTCGAGCTCCTGCAGCTCGCGTGGGGTGGCCTCGGGGTCGACGACCGCCAGCTCGCTCACGTCGAAGGCGTACTTGAACACCGACGCCCGACGGGCAAGCTCGCGCAACCGCGCCGGGAGCGCGTCGATCCTGGCGCTGACCACGGCCTGGACGGTCGGGGGGACGGCACGGATTCGCTGGCCGTCCGAGCCTGCCGGCGGCATGAGCATGCCGGTGGTCTCGATGATGAAGTAAGGGTTGCCGCCCGCCCGCTCCGCGATCTCGATGGCCTCGACGTCGCCGATGCGGCCGCCGCCCGCCTGCCTCGCCAGCTGCACCGATTCGTCGCGCGAGAGCGCCTCGAGGCGGATCAGCACCGAGTTGCCGCCGACCGCGCCCCACGTGGGCCGCTGGTCGAGCAGGTCGTTGCGCGCGAGCACGACCACGAGCGCACGCCGCGGTCCCTCGCCCTTGACCCCGAGGCGCTCGATCAGGTCGAGCATCGGCGCCTTGAGCGTGTGGGCGTCTTCAAAGATCAGGAGCACCGGGTGGTCGCGCGCGAGCCCGTCGATCACCGAAACGAAGCCCGCCTGGACCTCGTGGACGAACGCCGTCTCGTCCTGGCTCTCGCCGAGGCCGAAAAGCTGGGCCAGGCGCTGTGCCGTCCGGCCCGCGGACGACTCGGTGCCGGTCCGCTCGGCCAGATCGCGCAGCTTCACGCGGATCGTCTCCGCGTCGTCGCGTGGCTGAATTCCCGCGACGTCGGCGATGATCGCGGCCGCGGGCGAGAACGTGGCGGTGTCGGTCTGCGCGCGCGACTGGCCGCGCAGGATCACGACCGCCGCGCTGACGCCGGCAGCGAGCTCGTCGGCCAGGCGCGACTTGCCGATGCCGGCCTCGCCCGACACCGTGACCAGGACGGGTCGCCCGGTCGTGCTCGCCAGGCCGAGGCTCTGGCCGAGAATCGCCAGGTCGGCGGAGCGCCCTACGAACGGGATTGTCCGCCGAGCCGAGCGGGGTGAGAGCTCCACGACGGAGTACGTCTCCAGCGGCTCTTCGAAGCCCTTCGCCCTCACCCGGCGCCGGCGCGAGTAGGCGACGCTGGAGTTGGTCAACAGGTAGGTGGTCGGACCGACGAGGACCTGGCCGACCTGCGCCGCGGACTGCAGGCGCGCGGCGGTGTTGACCACAGGGCCGGTGACCAGGAGCTGGCCCGTCGGTGCGCGCCCGACCGCGGCCTCGCCGGTCTCGATCCCAGTTCGCACCTGCAGCGGCCGGTCCAGGGCGAGGGACTCGCCAAGGCGCCGGACCCGGCCGCGGATCGCCAGCCCCGCGCGGACCGCGCGGAGGGCGTCGTCCTCGTGCACGTGCGGCAGGCCGAACACGGCCATCACGGCGTCACCGATGAACTTCTCGGGGCGGCCGCGCAGCGCGGTCAGCTCCTCCGAGGCGGCGTCGAAGAACCGGCCCAGAAGCTCTCGCGCGCGTTCGGCGTCGAAGCGCTGCGCCAGGCCGGTCGAGTCCACCAGGTCGGTGAAGAGGACGGTGACCATCTTCCGTTCCTCGGTCTCGACCAGCGCGCCGACTGCGGCGCCGCAGTTGGGGCAGTAGCGCGCGCCTTCGGGCAGCGGCAGCCCACAAACCGTACAGGCCCTGATCATCTGGCGAGAATATGCTGCACGCGATGGCCGACCAGAAGCTGGTAGCCCTGGGCAGGGTCCCGCTCTTTGCCCTGTGCACGCCCAAAGAGCTCCGCTTCATCGCCCAGGGAGGCGACGAGATCGAGGTGTCCGGCGGCAGGGTGTTGACCACGCAGGGTCAGCCGTCGGACACGTTTTACATCCAGCTGACCGGCGACTCCGAAGTCAAGGTGGACAGCAAGGTGCGTCGGGTCCTGAAGCCCGGCGACTTCTTCGGCGAGATCGGCATGATCGACCGCGGGCCTGGCACCGCCACGGTGACGACGCTGGCGCCGAGTCGGTTCTTCGTCATGAGCCATGCTCAGTTCCGCGACGCGATCAAGGGCAACGACTCGCTCATGGTCAAGGTCCTGCGCGTGATGGGCGAGCGCCTGCGCGACGACCTGGTGGTCAGCCGAGAAAGGCCTTAAGGGCCTACTGGTCGAGCGGGATCCAGAACTCGATCGTCGTCCCCGCGCCCGGTTTGCTCTCGATGCTGTAGCGCCCGCCCGCCATAAGGGCGCGCTCGCGCAGCGCCAGCAGGCCGAGGTGGCCGGGCAGGTTGCTCCGCTCCGCCACGACGAAGCCCTGGCCGTTGTCGCGGATCACGCCATGCACTGTGCCGTCCTCGGTACGCAGCGATACCGTGACCTCGGTCGCCTGGGAGTGGCGCTCGACGTTGCCGACCGCCTCCGCCACCTGGCGAAAGAGAAGGGTTGTGATATCGAGGCTCATCTCGGGCGGCAGGTCGAGGTCCAGGAGCGGCTTGACGCCTGCCGAGGAAAGCATCGCCACCCGGTCCTGGATCGACTGGGCCAACCCGTCCGGGCTCTCCAGCGACGGAGGCCGGACGTCGAAGACGAGGCGGCGCAGTGAGCTCTCGGTTTGCTCCAGCAGCTCGCGCATCTTTTCCAGCGGCTCCGCCTGCCTTCCTTCTGATTGGTCGAGCCGCGCCAGCTCCAGCTCCGCGGCCGTGAGCTTTTGCAGCGCGTCGTCGTGCAGCTCGGCGGCCAAGCGCTTGCGCTCCTTCTCGACCACGGTCGTCATGTTCTTGAGCAGCAGCTGCCGCGCGCTGTCGACCTTGGTCAGGCGCTCGACCGACCGGCGCAGCTCCTCTTCCGCCTGCCTGAGCCGGGTGACCAGGCCCGCCGCGAGTCCCGCCTTCTGCAGCACCCATGCGTCCTCGCGTGAGAACCCACCGGGCCTAGTCGAGTCGTAAGCGGCGACGAGGCCGAGCCGCTCTTCGCCCGCCCGCCAGGGCACGCTGACCGCGCTCGAAACGCCAAGGATCTCGAGCACGAAGTCATGCTCCGGCGGGTCGTCCTCCTTGCTGGCGCGAAAGATCAGGTCGTGGAACACGACCTGGCTTGCGAGGTCGCCTCGTCCAGGTTCGCAAGCCGCCGGTTTCAAGCGCGCCAGGAACTCGGAATCGATCCGGTAACCGCCCTCGATCGGGGTGAGCATGTAGGTGTCGTCGAGCCGCCAGAACAGGACTCTGTTCGCTCCGACCAGCTCGCCCATCGTGCGCGCGAGCCGGCTGTAGAAGTCCGTGAGGGTCTCGCCCTTGACCGCGTGGGAGGAGACGGCGGCGAGGACCTGCACCGACAGCTCGTGGGCGCGTTCGACGCGCTCCACGCTCTGCCACATGTCGTCCCACTGGCTCGAGCTCGCAAGCGCGGTCGCCACCTGCGCCGCGAAGATCTCGAGCGCGACGCGCTCGGCCTCGGAGAACTCGCCCGCCCGGCTCACGGCGACGCCGCCGATGACCTGTCCATGCGTGCGCAGCAAGGTGCCGATTACAGGCCCGCGGACGCTGTCACGTCGTGATGGATCGCCGTGTCGCAGCAGACCCGCCGCCGCGAGCAGGTCGGCCACCTCGTCCTCAGTGGGCGGCCGAGCGCCGTCGCCGGCGCGGGCGAAAAACCTGTCATAACGATCGAGCTCGTGGCCGACGCCGCCCAGGGCGACGACGGCCTGCGCCGAGCGCGTAACCGTCAGCGCCCCCCCGGCGGCTCGCTGCGCCACCTCGGTGGCGTCGCGCGCGCCAACCAGGTCGCTGCATGCGCTGTGCAGCCTGTCGAGCACATCGCTCAGTGCCGCGTCGAACGGGCTTGCCGTGGCCAAAGGCCTTTCCCCCCCGGATCGAAGCTGAACAAAAGTTTACGATGCAGGCACATCCCCCGGGGCCGTTAAGGCGCACGGGGTGAAAGCGAACATTATGATCACGCAGGGTGGCAATGGGGATGGGTCATCCGGGGGTTCCTCAGCGATGATCGAGCCGCGCGCGGGGCAGCTCATGTGGTTCCCGGACTATGGCGGCATGAACGGCGCGGGCGCACCCCCCGCCGTGGAGATCGTCCCGTGGCGGCTCAAGGGCCGGCGCGGGCCGGACATCCACGTCCTGATGATCGAGGACGACAGCTCGATTGCCGAGATGTACCGCCTTCAGCTCGAGCACGACGGATACGACGTGTCCGTGGCGACCACGGGCGAGCTGGCTTTCTCCACCCTGTCGGGTTCGGTGCCCGACCTGGTGCTTCTCGACCTCCTGCTTCCCGACCGCAGCGGCTTCGAGGTCCTCGCGGCGCTGAACGAGCGCTTCCCCAACCATCCGCCGGTGGTGATCCTCTCCAACTACGGTGAGCCTTCGATGATCGATCGCGGGCGGGCGCTCGGGGCGATCGAGTACCTGGTCAAGTCGCGTGTGACGCCGACGGAAATCTCGGAGCAGATCCCTGGCTGGGTGGAGCAGGGGCGGGGGCGCGGGCAGAAGGAGTCTTGACCCAGGCCGCGACGGTTGCCCAGGACCTCACGGCGCTCGGGTTCGTCGCCCTTGGTGTCGCGACGGGCTATCGCTGGTACCGCGACCGGGGCCGAGCCCAGGGGATGCTCGCCGGCGCCCTGATCTCCTTGGCCGCTGTGGCGGCGCTGGGCAGGATCCCGAACCCGCCGCTGCTGCTCTCGATCGCCAACCTCGTCCTCTTCATGCTCTCCGGATTCTTCGTCCTGCTGTTTCGGAACGAGTTCGTCCCGCTCCGACGAACGTCGCTGTACGTGGCGTATGGGCTCCTGGCCTTCGGCATCCTGGCTGGGATCGTCGACGTGGTCGCGTTCAGCAATGCGCCTGCGGCCGTCGTCTCGATCCTGGGCATCCTGATCGTCACGCCCTGGGCGATCTTCGTCGGCGAGCCCATCGTGCGCTTCTGGATCGAGAGCAACAAGCTGCCCGCGGTGCAGAGGGCAAGGATGCGTTTCCTCAGCGTCGGCTTCGGCCTCCTGATCGCGGTCCTTTTCGTCGCAGTCGTCGCCGGCAGTGCCATGCAGAGCCCGACCGCGATTCTGCTCACCCAGCTAGTCGCCTTGCTGGCGGTGCCGGTCATCTACGTCAGCTTCGCGCCGCCATCGCTGCTGAGGAGGATCTGGCGGCTGGCCGAAGAGAACGAGATTCGTTCCGCGCTGCAGGACCTCCTCATCTTCAGCGCCACCCGGCACGTGATGGCAGAGCGGGCCGTCTACTGGGCGGTGCGAATGATGGGCGCGACGTCCGGGTTCGTCACCGACGCCGAGGGCAAGGTCCTCGCCACCGCCGGCATCGACGCCGACCGCGCGTCGGCGCTCTTCGACAGCCCTGCCAAGTCCGTCATCTCTGCCCCGCTCCATCTCACTGAGGGCCAGGGCAAGCTGGCGGTCGTCGCCGGGACGTTCACCCCGGTCTTCGGCTCTGAAGAATTTTCGCAGCTCGCCGGCTACGCCAACGCGGTCGCTGCCGGGCTCGAGCGCGCTCGCGTCACCGAGCGCATGGCCGCTCTCGAAGACAACAAGACGCAGTTCCTCAATCTCGCGTCCCACGAGCTGCGCGGCCCGGTGACCGTGATCCGGGGCTACGTCTCGATGCTCGAGAGCGGGCTTTTCGGCAACCTCAACGACAGCGGCCGCAAGGCAGCCGGCGTGATGGCGGCCAAGGTCTCGGAGATGAACGAGCTGATCGAGGAGATGATCGAGGCGGCCCGGCTCGAGGAAGGCGGGGTCACGCTGCATGCGGTCGAGACGGACCTGCGCGACATCGCGCGCTCGGCCGCCGAGATGATGGTGCCGCTGCTGGATGCCGATCACAGGTTGGAGATGGACCTTCCCGATCGACGGGTGCCGGTCAAGGTGGACCCCGACCGCACCAAGACGATCGTCGCCAACCTGCTGAGCAACGCGATCAAGTACTCGCCAGACGGCGGGACGATCACATGCGAGGTCCGCTCCCGCACCGGGGTGGCACGGGTCTCTGTGACCGACGAGGGCCTGGGCATCCCGCGCGAAAGCATGCCCAAGCTGTTCACGCGCTTCGGCCGGATCATCACGCCGGAGACGGAGCACCTCAAGGGGACCGGGCTCGGCCTGTTCCTCGGCCGCCAGCTTGCCCGGCTGCAGGGAGGCGACATCACAGTCGCTTCGGTCGAAGGCACGGGGAGCACCTTCACGCTCCAGCTGCCGCTCGCGGGGGTCGCATCGCTCGACGGCGCCTCCGACAGCGGCCATGAGGTCGCCGACGCGGCGCAACCCGCCGTGAGTCCGACGGGGAAATCGCCGAGTACCGATTAGTTCTAGGCTTGATTTCGGTCTGACCTGAGAAGAGGTGTCCGCCTGATTACCGAGCAGGGGTGAATGCATGAGCGGAGTTCGATTACTCGTCGGCACGCGCAAGGGCGCGTTCGTCCTCACGTCAGACGGCAGCCGCAAGAAGTGGAAGGTCGAGGGCCCGCACTTCGCGGGTTGGGAGATCTACCACCTCAAGGGCTCACCGGCGGACCCCGACCGGATCTACGCCTCGCAGACGAGCGATTGGTTCGGGCAGGTGCTGCAGCGTTCGAGCGACGGCGGCAAGACCTGGGAGGCGGCCGGCAACCAGTTCCTGTACGACGGCCCGACCGGCACCCACAAGTGGTACGACAACTCGGACCACCCGTGGGACTTCAAGCGGGTGTGGCACCTCGAGCCCTCGCTCGACGACCCGGACAGGGTCTACGCCGGCATCGAGGACGCCGCGCTTTTCGAGACGAAAGACGCCGGCCAGACGTGGACCGAGCTCCCGGGGCTGCGCAACTATTCGACCGCGTCGACGTGGGCGCCTGGCGCCGGCGGCCTTTGCCTGCACACGATCGTCCTCGACCCCACGCAGAAGGACCGTATGTACATCGCCATCTCCGCGGCGGGCGTCTTCCGCTCGGAGGACGGAGGCAAGACCTGGCAGCAGCGCAACTACGGCCTTGTCTCAAACCACATCCCCGACCCTGACGCCGAGTCCGGGCACTGCGTGCACCGTATCGCCATGCATCCGGCGCGGCCTAACGTACTTTTCATGCAGAAGCACTGGGACGTGATGCGCAGCGACGACTGCGCCGACACCTGGCACGAGGTCAGCGGCAACCTGCCGACCGACTTCGGCTTTGTGATCGATGTCAACGCCAACGACCCCGGCACGGTCTACGTCATCCCGATCACGAGCGACTCGCATCACTTCGTGCCCGAGGGCAAGCTGCGCGTGTACCGGAGCAAGACGGGCGGCGACGACTGGGAGGCGCTCACCAAAGGCCTGCCGCAGAAAGACTGCTACGTCAACGTGCTGCGCGACGCCATGGACGTCGACTCGCTCGATCCGTCCGGGGTGTACTTCGGCACGAGCGGCGGCCAGGTCTACGCGTCGCCGGACGGCGGCGACAACTGGACCGCGATCGTGCGGGACCTGCCGGCGGTGCTGTCGGTGGAGGTGCAGACGCTGGCGTGATCCAGGTCGTCCTGCCCCGGAACCTGCAGATCCTCGCGGGCGTCGGGCGGTTGGTCGAGGTGCGCGTCGACGGCCAGGTCACCCAGCGCTCGGTGCTGGATGCCCTGGAGGCGGACCATCCCGCGCTCCTGGGCACGGTGCGCGACGCGGTGACCAAGCAGCGGCGGCCGATGATCCGCTTCTTCGCATGCGAGGAGGACGTGTCCAACGAGACGCTCGACACGCCCCTGCCCGAAGAGGTCGCCTCGGGCAAAGAGCCGCTGCTGATCATCGGCGCCATCGCGGGCGGCGGCGCCTGCGGCACGACAGCTTAGAAGCCGGCGTGGAAGACGAAAGGCGCTCGCGGCGGTGGTCCATGAATCGCCGCGGCTGCGGCTGTGGGTCTGGAGGCTGCGCGAGCGTGCTCGTCGTGCTCACCGCCGGCCTGCTCCTGAGCTTGTTCAGCGCGGCGATCGGCATAGGCGTGTCGGTCAGGATTCCTCTCACCCAGGCGAACATCACACTGGCCGGTTCGGTTGGCAAAAAGGAGAAGGCGCCGGACGCGTTGCCTCAGTACGTACACGGCAAGCTGGGGGGCAACCAGAACTTCGTCAACGGCTCGCAGTCGCTGACCATCTGGGTCGCGGAGGGCACGGTGATCTTCGTGGTCGGGCAGCAGGAGGGCGCGCCCCTGGTGGACCTGCACCTCGAAGCCCGTTAGTTCAAGGTCAGGTATACGCGGGGCGGATCGGCACCGGCCACACCTGGTCGGTATGGATCACGTAGCGCTGCGTGGCGAATGCGCCGGCCCACAACGGCCAGCACGTCGTCAGCGTCAGGTGATAACCGTTCGAGTCGGTGACCAGCGCCGTGCGGTTGTCCGGGTTGACGATCTCAGCCCAGGACACGCTGTAGCGGTACGCGCCGTAGCGCGTTTCCAGGTCGACCTCGTCGCCCTTCGTCAGCTGCGGAAAGTTGATCCAGTACACGTTGTGCGCGGCGACCCCGACCGTCCCCGGCTGGCCGGGCCAGCGCGTTGCGGGATAGTGCCCCGGGCCTGAGTACAGGGCCCCACTGTCCACGCCCTCCTTGATCGCGGCGTAGTAGTTGAGCTTCGGGATCCGGATGGCGAAATCGACGCCCCCGACCGGCTGCATCAGCCTGGGGTCGACGGCTCGCGGCGCGGCGTCGCGGGGGTTGCCGATCGTGTACTGCTGCCACTGCTGGTTCAGGTGGCGCTGCTCGGCCTGGCCCTTCCACGTGCCGTAGCCGAACGTGGCCAGGAGGACCAGGCCCGCGACCATGCACACGGCCCAGAAGATCGACATCGGATGCGCCCGGCGCGGTTTCATCCCCAAAGATAGAACGCGCGGGCCTGACTAGATCACGAAGTAGAAGGTCGCTCCATCGCCCACTGCGCCCTCGGCCCAGATCCGGCCGCCGTGGCGGTTGACGATCCGCCGGGCGGTGGCCAGGCCGATGCCGGCGCCGGCGAACTCGCTCTGGCTGTGCAGGCGCTGGAAGGCGCCAAAAAGGCGGTGCGAGTCGATCATGTCGAAACCGACGCCGTTGTCCTTGACGAAGACCCGGGTCTCGCCTTCGACCACCTCGCTGCCGACTGAGATCCGCGCCGGCTTCTTGCTGCCGGAGAACTTCCAGGCGTTGTTGATCAGGTTCGCAAGCAGGATGCGCACCAGGCGCCTGTCACCGCTGAGGATGACACCCGGTGCTATTTCAACCTCGACCTTGCGCGCCGGGCTCGCCGCCTGCAGCTCGCCGATGAGCTGCCCGGACAGGGCGCTGACGTCCAGCTCCTCGCGCCGGATCTCGCCGCTGCTGAGTCGGAACAGCATCTGCAACCCGTCGAACACCGAGCTCATCCGCTCGCTTGCTTCGCGCATCTTCTTGAGGTTGGCCGTCGTGCGCTTGTCGAGCAGCTTCCCGTTGTTCTCGAGGAGCGTCTTGCTGAGGCCGTCGAACTGCTTGAGCGGCGCGCGCAAGTCGTGCGAGACCGCGTAGCTGAAAGCCTCCAGCTCCCTGTTGATCGCGGTCAGGGCGATGGTGCGCTCTTCGACCAGCGTCTCGAGCTGCGTTCGGTAGCGGCGCAGCTCCTGCTGGGCGCGGTACAGCTCGACGAACACGCCGACCTTGGCGCGCATGATCGCCGGCACGACGGGGGCGAAGACGAAGTCGACCGCGCCGAGGTTGTATCCGCGGCCCATGTCGGTCTCGGCCTGGTCGAGCGCGGTGACGAAGATGATCGGCGTCACCTCGGAACGCGGCCGCTGTCGGATCAGCTGCGCGGTCTCGAAGCCGTCCATGATCGGCATGCGTACGTCCAGCAGCACGACCGCGAACTCGCTGCGGAGAAGCTGGCGCAGCGCGTCCGCGCCCGATGACGCTTCGACGATGTCTTCGTCGAGCGGCGAAAGGATGGTGCGCAGCGCGAACCGCTTGGTTGCGTCGTCGTCGACGATGAGAACGCCCACCCTCGTCTTCCGCTTGACAGGCATGGTCGTAGCGCCGGCGGCTTCGCGCATCTTCGTCACCATCTGGTCTTCCGGAAGAGGTTGACTCCGTCTCCCACCTGTTCGTAGTGGTCGCGATCGGGGCAGTAGACGAGCGACTCGCGCTTGCCAAGCGCCAGGAACCCGCCGCGGACCAGGCTGTCGTACAGGAGGCGGTGCGCCCGCATCTGAAGGGACTCGCGGAAGTAGATGAGCACGTTCGCGCACGAGATGAGATGGAAGTCGTTGAAGGACCCCTCGCTGACGAGGTTGTGCCTGGACCAGGTGATGCCGCTCGCCAGCTTGCGGTCGAAGCGCGCGGTCCGGCCAGCGACGGTGTAGTGGTCGGACAGGCTCCCTTGGCCACCGGACGCGCGGTAGCCGTCGTCGAACCGGCGCACGCGGTCGAGGGCGTAGGAGCCGGTTTGAGCGATGGCAAGCATGTCCTCGTTGAGGTCGGTGGCATAGAGGGCGCAGCGATCGAGCACCCCCTCCTCTTCGAGGATGATGGCGAAGGCGTACGCCTCCTCGCCCGTCGCGCAGCCCGCCACCCAGATGCGCGAGGAGGGATAAGTCCGCAGCATCGGGACGACGTCCTCGCGGACGGCGCGCATCGTGTCGGCGTCACGGAACATGCCGGTGACGTTCACGCCGACCGTGCCCAGGAACCGCTGCATGCAGGCTGCGTCGTGGAGGATCCGGTCCTGGTAGGCCGAGATAGTGCTCACGTGCTCCCGCGCCATCGCCGAGTACAGGCCACGGCGCAGCGGGCTCAACGAATATTCGCGAAAGTCGTAGCCGTAGTAGAGATGGATGCCGTCGAGGAGCAACTTGATCTCGATCTCCTCGACCTGTGAGTCGGACGCATCGAGCCGAGCCGCCGATTCCTGAAACCGGCTCACGACACCAGCCAGGACTTCAGCATCGAGAGCAAATGGGCGTTGTTCACCGGCTTGGCGATGTAATCGGATGCTCCCGCTTCGATGCATTTCTCGCGGTCGCCTTTCATGGCCTTTGCGGTAAGAGCGATGATCGGTTTGTCCGCAAAGGATTTGAGCTCGCGCATCCTCGACATCGTCACGTAGCCATCCATCTCCGGCATCATCACGTCGACAAGAGCTATGTCGATGTCGCCCGTCTGCAGCAGAAGGTCTAACGCCTCCTGGCCTGAGTCGACGGAGACGACCTCCATTCGCTGACGCTCGAGCAGAGCCGTCAGGGCAAAGATGTTGCGAATGTCGTCGTCGACCACAAGCGCTTTCTTGCCGGTGAGCTCGCGGCTCGCCGCCTCTGAACCGTTCATCCGCACCTCGGCGCCGGCGCCGTTCTGGGGCGCCGCCTCGTCGAGGATGGCCGTGATCTCCTGCTTCAAGCGTTCGGGCGAGCGCGCGTCCTTGATCACGATGCTCCGGGCGGCCTTGCCCAGCCTGATCTCCTCCCTGCGCGTCAGGTCCTTCGCCGTGTAGACGAGCAGCGGAGTCGACCCGAGCGCCTGCGACGACTGGAGCTCCTCGATGACCCGCCATCCGGACATGCCGGGAAGCCCAAGGTCCAGGACGACGCAGTCGAACTTCTCCCTCTGCAGCAGGTCGAGCGCCTCGTCGCCGCTTCCCACCGAGACCGTCCGCGCGTTGCTGGGGGCCATGAGGTCGGCGATGTACTGCCGCTGGACCGGGTCGTCGTCGACCACGAGCAGCGTCCTGGAGGCCTCGATGTGCGCGGCCTCGCCATTCGTCGCCGAAGAGACGAGGACTTTCAGCTCGTGCTCGGCCGGTTCTACGGGTTCGATCGATTCCGCACGCCTCGGCGGCTGTGAGATCACGGGCAGGTAGACCGTGAAGATGCTTCCCACGCCCGACTCGCTCTGGACGCGGATCTCGCCGCCGAGCAGCCGCGTCAGGTCGCGGCAGATCGAGAGGCCGAGGCCGGTGCCGCCGAACTTGCGGCTGGTCGAACCGTCCGCCTGTGTGAACGGCTCGAAGATCGACCGCTGCTTCTCGACGGAGATGCCGATGCCCGTGTCCAGGACCCTGAATGCGACGATCTGCGATGCCTTGTTCAGCGACTCGTTGGACGGGCTCCAGCCAGAGGTCGCGGGCTCGGCGATGAACTCGACCCTGCCCCGCTCCGTGAACTTGAAGGCGTTGCTCAGGAGGTTGTTCAGGATCTGCTGGAGGCGCTGGGGATCGGTCGGCATGGACTCCGGCAGGCCGGCGCGAAGCTCGATCTGGAAGGCGAGCTTGGTCGCCTCGGCGACGTGGCGGAAAGTGCGCTCGAGCATCGGCCGCAGCTCTTCGAGCGGCCAGTTGCTGATGTCGAGAGCGACCGTGCCGGACTCGATCTTGGACAGGTCGAGGATGTCGTTGATCAGCTTCAGCAGGTCCGTGCCAGACGAGCGGATGATCGTCGCGTATTCGATCTGCTTGGACAGCAGGTTGCCGTCGGGGTTCGCCGCCAGCTCCTGGGCCAGAATGAGGAGGCTGTTCAGCGGCGTGCGCAGCTCGTGCGACATGTTGGCGAGGAACTCCGACTTGTAGCGCGACGTGATCTCGAGCTGGGCAGCCTTCTCCTCGACCAGCGCCTTGGCCGACTCGACCTCCAGCCTTCTCTGCTCGATCTCGGCGTTCTGCTCCGAAAGCTGGCTTGCCTTTTCGGCCAGCTCGTCGTTCGTTCGCTGGAGCTGGTCCTGCTGGCTCTGCAGCTCGGTGGCCAGGGACTGGGACTGCTTGAGCAGGTCTTCGGTCCGGCTGTTCACCTCGATGGTGTTGAGAACGATGCCGATGCTCTCGGCCAGCTGGTCGAGGAAGTCGACGTGGGTTGCGCTGAACGCCTGGAACGAAGCAAGCTCGATGACCGCTCGCACCTCGCCCTCGAAGAGGACCGGAAGGACGACCAGGTTCGCCGGCGAGCCTTCGCCCAGCGCCGAGTTGATCTTGATGTAGTCACGAGGCACCCCCGTGACGACGATCCGCTTCTTCTCCAGCGCGCACTGGCCGACGAGGCCTTCGCCGAGCGCGATCTCAGTCGCAATGCCCCGGCGCTGTTTGTACGCGTAGCCCGCCTGGAAGGCGAGGTACGCGGGTCGGCCGTTCGCGGGGACGAGGCCGTAGAACACGCCGTGCTCAGCGTGAACGAGCGGCGCGAGCTCGGACAGGATCATCTTCGACACGGTCATCGGGTCGCGCTGGCCCTGGAGCATGCGGCCGAAGCGGGTCAGGTTCGTCTTCAACCAGTCCTGCTCCTGTGTCTTCTCCGTGGTCAGGCGGAGGTTGCCGATCATCTCGTTGATGTTGTCCTTCAGGTTGGCGACCTCTCCGGACGTGTCGACGCGAATCGACCGCGTGAGGTCACCCTTCGTCACCGCGGTTGCCACCTCGGCGATTGCGCGCACCTGGGTGGTGAGCGTCGCCGACAGCTGGTTGACGTTGTCGGTGAGGTCGCGCCACGTACCGAACGCACCGGGCACGTTGGCCTGGCCGCCCAGCCGGCCCTCGGCGCCAACCTCGCGGGCGACAGTCGTGACCTGCTGGGCGAACACTGCGAGGGTCTCGGTCATGCCATTGATCGTGTCGGCGAGCTCAGCGATCTCGCCCTTCGCCTCGAGCGTGAGCTTGCCCCTCAGGTCGCCGTTCGCGACGGCGGTCACCACGCGCGCGATGCCGCGCACCTGGTCGGTGAGGTTGCTCGCCATCGTGTTGACGTTGTCGGTGAGGTCCTTCCAGATGCCGCCGACGCCTTCGACGTTGGCCTGGCCGCCGAGCTTGCCCTCGGTGCCCACCTCGCGGGCCACGCGCGTCACCTCTTTGGCGAAGGCGTTGAGCTGGTCGACCATCGTGTTGATCGTCTGCTTGAGCTCGAGGATCTCCCCGCGTACGTCGACGGTGATCTTCTTGGAGAGGTCGCCTTGCTGGACGGCGGTGGTTACCTCGGCGATGTTGCGCACCTGGCTGGTCAGGTTGCCGGCCATGATATTCACGTTGTCGGTGAGGTCCTTCCAGATGCCGGCGACACCCTTCACGTCTGCCTGACCGCCCAGCCGGCCTTCGGTGCCCACCTCGCGAGCCACGCGCGTGACCTCGTTGGCGAAGGCGTTGAGCTGGTCGACCATCGTGTTGATGGTGTTCTTGAGCTCGAGGATCTCGCCCTGGACGTCGACGGTGATCTTCTTCGAGAGGTCGCCCTGCTGGACGGCCGTCGTCACCTCGGCGATGTTGCGCACCTGGCTGGTCAGGTTGCCGGCCATGAAGTTGACGTTGTCGGTGAGGTCCTTCCAGATGCCGGCGACACCCTTCACGTCCGCCTGGCCGCCGAGCTTGCCCTCGGTGCCGACCTCGCGGGCCACTCGGGTCACCTCGCCGGCGAAGGCGTTGAGCTGGTCGACCATCGTGTTGATGGTGTTCTTGAGCTCGAGGATCTCGCCCTGGACGTCGACCGTGATCTTCTTCGACAGGTCGCCCTGCTGAACGGCCGTCGTCACCTCGGCGATGTTGCGCACCTGGCTGGTCAGGTTGCCGGCCATGAAGTTGACGTTGTCGGTGAGGTCCTTCCAGACGCCGCCCGCACCACGCGCACGGGCCTGGCCGCCGAGCTTGCCCTCAGTCCCCACCTCGCGGGCCACGCGCGTGACCTCGCCGGCGAACGCGTTGAGCTGGTCGACCATCGTGTTGATGGTGTTCTTGAGCTCGAGGATCTCGCCGCGGACGTCGACAGTGATCTTCTTCGACAGGTTGCCGTTGGCGATGCCGGTGGTGACCTCGGCGATGTTGCGCACCTGGCTGGTCAGGTTGCCGGCCATCAGGTTCACGTTGTCGGTGAGGTCTTTCCAGACGCCGCCGACGCCTTCGACGTCGGCCTGGCCGCCGAGCTTGCCCTCGGTGCCCACCTCGCGGGCCACGCGCGTCACCTCTTTGGCGAACGCGTTGAGCTGGTCGACCATCGTGTTGATCGTCTGCTTGAGCTCGAGGATCTCCCCGCGTACGTCGACGGTGATCTTCTTGGAGAGGTCGCCTTGCTGGACGGCGGTCGTGACCTCGGCGATGTTGCGCACCTGGCTGGTCAGGTTGCCGGCCATGATGTTCACGTTGTCCG
>WNGH01001629.1_pt1 | contig 21036 bp, 19 predicted proteins | sample 5400631 | NCBI WGS metagenome assembly WNGH01 (sample SAMN13153373, study PRJNA577476) | soil metagenome | isolation source: 115 cm soil or saprolite under Garry oak tree replicate 1 | place: USA:California | collected 2016-06-15
ATCCTCGGGAACGCGGTGCGGATCGTGGCGATCGAGCTGCTGGCGGCGGCCCAGGGGCTCGAGTTTCTGAAGCCGCTCACTCCCGGCCGCGGCGTGGCGCGTACCTATGCCGCACTGCGGCGCGCGGCGGCGCCGCTCGACGGCGACCGACCGCTCACGGGGGACATTGAGCGCGTGGCAGGGGAGATTCGCGAGGGGACGTTCGATCCGGAGGGGCGATGATAACGCGGAAGGGGGAACGCGGAACGCGGAACAGCAAGGCGAGTTCGTTCACCACGGGGCCCGCCCATCTGTTCCGCGTTTCGCGTTCCGCGTTCCGCGTTCTCATGGAGGTCCGGGCCCCGTGACCGCTCCCCGCACCGTCCGCGCGCCGCGCGGTCCGGAGCGATCGTGCAAAGGCTGGATCCAGGAAGCCGCGCTCCGCATGCTCATGAACAACCTCGACCCCGAGGTGGCGGAGCGGCCGCAGGACCTCGTGGTGTACGGGGGCACGGGGAAGGCGGCGCGCGACTGGCCGTCGTTCGATGCCATCTGCCGCACGCTCGTCACCCTCGGCGACGACGAGACGCTGCTGGTCCAGTCGGGCCGGCCGGTCGGCGTGTTCACGACGCACGCCGAGGCGCCGCGCGTCCTCATCGCGAACGCGAACCTGGTCGGTCGCTGGGCCACCTGGGAAGTGTTCCGCGAGCTCGAGCGCAAGGGCCTGATCATGTACGGCCAGATGACCGCGGGCTCGTGGATCTACATCGGCACCCAGGGGATCCTGCAGGGGACCTACGAGACGTTCGGCGCCGTGGCCCGGCGGCACTTCGGCGGATCGCTGCAGGGGCGCGTCGTCCTCACGGGGGGACTGGGCGGGATGGGAGGCGCGCAACCGCTCGCCGCCACGCTGAACGGCGGCGTGTGCCTCGCGGTGGAGGTGGATCCCGCGCGCGTGGAGCGACGGCTCGCGACGCGCTATCTCGACCGCTCGACCGCGTCGCTCGACGAGGCGCTGCGCTGGTGCGACGCGGCGAAACGGGCGGGCGAAGCGCTGTCCGTCGGGCTGATCGGCAACTGCGCCGCGGTGCTTCCGGAGCTGGTGCGGCGCGGCTGGGTCCCCGACGCCCTCACCGACCAAACGTCGGCGCACGATCCGCTGCACGGCTACATCCCCGCTGGCCTGTCGCTGGACGAGGCGGGCGCGCTGCGGCGGCGGGATCCGGACGACTACCTGCGTCGCGCCACCGCGAGCATCGCGACGCACGTGCGGGCGATGCTCGCGCTGCGGCGGCTGGGGGCGGTCACCTTCGACTACGGCAACAACATCCGCGCCCAGGCGAAGGATGCCGGTGTCGCCGACGCGTTCGACATCCCGGGCTTCGTCCCCGAGTACATCCGGCCCCTGTTCTGCGAAGGGAAGGGGCCGTTCCGTTGGGTCGCGCTGAGCGGCGACCCGAACGATATCCGCCGTACCGACCGCCTGGTGTGCGAGCTGTTCCCCGAGAACGAGCACCTGGCGCGCTGGATCCGGCTCGCCGGGGAGCGCGTCGCCTTCCAGGGATTGCCCGCCCGCATCTGCTGGCTGGGACAGGGCGAGCGTGCCGCGTTCGGTTGCGCGCTCAACGACCTGGTGAAGCAGGAAGAGGTCGGCGCCCCGGTGGTGATCGGCCGGGACCATCTCGACACGGGCTCGGTCGCGTCGCCGTTCCGCGAGACCGAAGGGATGCGCGACGGCTCGGACGCGATCGCCGACTGGGCGATCCTCAACGCCCTGCTGAACACCGCGTCGGGGGCCGCGTGGGTGGCGTTCCACCACGGCGGCGGCGTGGGCATCGGGAACTCGCTCCACGCCGGGCAAGTGAGCGTAGCGGACGGGACGGCGGCGGCGGGCCGCCGGCTCGAGCGGGTGCTCACGAACGACCCGGGGATCGGCGTGGCGCGGCACGCCGACGCGGGCTACCCCGAGGCACTCGCGACCGCGCGACGCCACGGCATCCGCTTGCCGATGCGCGAGGCGGGCGACTGAGCACGCTGCTCGTCGGCGCCCGCCAGATCGTCACCTGCCGCGGGCCGGCGCGCGCGCGTCGCGGGCGCGACATGGCGCAGGTGGAGGTGCTGCGCGACGCGGCCGTGCTGATCGACGGCGGGTGCATCCGGACGGTGGGGACGTACCGCGAGCTGCGCGACGCCCACGCGAGCGCGGTCGTCGAAGAGGTGCGCGGGGTGCTCTTCCCGGGCTTCGTCGACTGCCACACGCACGCCGTGTTCGGGGCCCCCCGCCTCGACGATCACCAGCGTCGAGCCCTGGGCGAGGACTACAAGACGATCGCATCCCTGGGCGGCGGCATCCTCCAGTCGGTCCGGGACGTGCGCGCGCGACCGGAGGCGGAGCTCACGGACCTGACGCGCTCCCGGGTGGAGCGGCTGCTGGCCCACGGCAGCACCACGATCGAGGCTAAGTCGGGATACGGCCTCGACCCGGCGACCGAGCTGAAGCAATTGCGCGCGCTCGCCACCGTCGCGGCGGACGCGCGCGCCGCGCTCGTTCCCACCTTCCTGGGCGCCCACGAGGTGCCGCCCGAGTTCCGCGACCGCCGCGCCGACTACGTCCGCTTGCTGTGCGACGACTTGATTCCGACGGTGGCACAGGAGCGCCTCGCCGTCGCGTGCGACGTGTTCTGCGAGCCCGGAGTGTTCGACGTGGCGGAGACGCGCGCGATCCTCACTGCCGCCCGGCGCCATGGCCTGGGCGTCAAGCTGCACGCCGACGAGCTGGAGGGCTCGGGCGGCGCGGAGCTCGCGGTCGAGCTGGGCGCGCTCTCGGCGGACCACCTCGCGGGTGTGTCCGCGGCAGGCGTACGCGCTCTCGCGGGCAGCGACACGGTCGCCGTGCTGCTGCCCGCCACCATGATCTTCCTGGGCACGCACCGCCAGGCGCCCGCCCGGCGCCTGCTCGAAGCCGGTGCCGCGCTGGCGCTCGCCACCGATTTCAACCCGGGATCGTCGCCGACCGTGAGCCTGCCGCTCGTGATGGCGCTGGGCGTGTCGCAGCTCGGCTTGCGGCACGCCGAGGCGCTGTTAGCGGTCACGGTGAACGCAGCGGCGGCGCTCGGGCTGGCCGGGGACCGGGGCCAGATCGCGCCCGGGCTGCGCGCGGACCTGGTGTCGTGCGAGGTGTCAGATTGGCGCGAAGTGGCGTACTGGATGGGCGCGAATCTCGTAACCGCCGTGTGGACAGGAGGTTCCGCTTGTCCCCTCCCCACGCGGTCCGTATCTTTAGGGCTCCATGGCGAAGCTTGAGAAGCAAAAAGACAAGGCTCGCAGCCTCGAGACCAAGGACCCCAAGGGGGCCATCGAGGCGTGGCAGGAAGTCCTCAAGGATCAGGAGGGGGAAGGGGAGGCGAACCCCGACCTCTCCATCTTCAATCGCATCGGCGATCTCTACCTCAAGGTCAAGGACCCGGCCCAGGCCGCCGACTACTACGATCGGGCCGTCGACAAGTATGCCGAGCTCGGCTTCCACAACAACGCGATCGCGATGTGCAACAAGGTGTTGCGCAACGCGCCCGGGCGGCAGACGACGTACCTCAAGCTCGCCAAGCTGTACGCCGCCAAAGGCTTCATGGCCGAAGCGAAGCAGAACTTCGTCGAGTACGCCGAGCGGATGCAGAAGGCGGGGAAGATTCAGCAGGCCTTCAACGCGCTGAAGGAGTTCACCGACATCTCGCCTGAGAGCGCGCACCTGCGGCACATGCTGGAGGAGCACCTCCGCATGTATGGCGAGCCGGCGCGCCGGACGAGCAGTGTGGCCGCGCCGGCCAAGCCGGAGCCGAAGGAGGATGTCAGCAAGTCGGGGAAGCGCAAGACCTCGAGCCTCGTGTTCCTCGATGTGGACGCGCCGCCGACGCCGAAGGTGAAACCCGGTGCCCGCCCGATTTCGCCCCCGCGCCCGCCCCTCCACTCGGTCCCGCCGCCTGTGCGGCAGCCGGAGCCGGTGGCGGAGCCCGACACGTCGCTCGAAATCGAGTCGACGAGCCTGGTCGAGGGTCTCGAGCCGACGAACGTGCAGCTGGAGGGGTTCGAGACCACGAGCGCCGACTTCGGTGAGGTACGGCTCGAGGCGCCCGAGATGGAGTCGCTGCGCGAGGAAGTGAAGGCGGACGACGTGCGGCCGATGGCGGAGCTCGAGCCGACGGTGCCGAGCGAAGCGGAGACGGCGGCGTCCGAGCTGGACCTCGAGCCACTGCTCGACACCGAGATCGAGATCGAGCAGCCTGGGGCGCCTCCCGCGGCTCGCCCGCCCGCGTCGCCACCGCGCGCGACGTTCCCGCGCGTGGCCCCGCCCCCTTCCAAAGGCGGCGGAGTCGCGCCGAAGCGGCCGGCGGCAGCGCCCAGTCCCAAAGCGCCAGCGCCCAGGTTCCAGCCGCCGGTGCCGGCGGCGCCGAAGGTGAAGCCGGTCGTGCCCAAGCGCCCGCCGCCATCGCCGCTCGCGCCGCCCAAACGCAAGACCATGGTCGAAGTACCGCCGCTCGAGCTCGAGCCGGACTTTGAGACGGAGGAACCTACCGCGCCCGGGGGCCGGCGCTCCGGCGCGATCGATCTTAGCCTCGACGATCAGGCGGGCGACGCCGGCGAGCGGAGCTCGCTCGTGTTCGGGGGCATGGACGCGACGTCCGCGCAGCCGACAATCCAGGACCTCGAGGCGCGGGTCGCGGACGACCCCGACGATCCCGAGGCACACCAGGCGCTGGGCGAGGCGCTGATCGAGGAAGGCGAGCGGGAGCGCGGGATCGAAGAGCTGGACCTCGCCACGACGGGGTTCGAGAACCTTGGCAACCTCCCCCAGGCACGGGACCTGGTGGACGAGATCCTGCGGCTCGACCCCAACAGCGTGCGGCACCGCCAGAAGCAGGTGGAGTTCGCGTTCAAGTCTGGGGACAAGGCGAAGCTGATCGACGCCTACCTCGAGCTGGCGGACTCGCTGCTGCGCAGCGACCTGCCGGACAAGGCCCGATCGGTCTACCAGCGGGTGGCGGAGCACGATCCCAGCAACGAGCGCGCGCAGGCCGCGCTCGGCATGCTGGCGCCGGTGGCGCCCGCGTCCCGGGCGCAGGCGCCCGAAGGCCGGGTGGCGCCCAGGGACGCCAAGATGAAGGTGCGCGACGAGGCGGCCGTGGACGAGGGCGACTTCGTGGACCTGGGCGCGATGATCCTCGACGAGGAGTTGCCTCAGCGCGACACGCGCATGAAGGTGGCCGACGAGGAGCCGACGGGGGACGAGGAGCGCGATTTCCAGGAGATGCTGGCGCGCTTCAAGCAGGGGATCGACGAGAACATCGACGAGGCCGACTTCCAGTCGCACTACGACCTCGGCATCGCCTTCAAGGAAATGGGGCTGCTCGACGAGGCGATCGCCGAGCTCCAGAAGGCGCTGCGCGCGCCCGAGGGCAAGCTGAAGAGCTCGGAGGCGCTCGGTCTGTGCTTCATCGAGAAGGGCGCGCACGTCGTGGCGGAATCGATTCTGCGGCGGGCGCTCGACCTGCCGGCGTCGGGCGAACAGGAGCGGCTGGCGATCCTCTACTGGCTCGGCCGGGCGCTCGAGGCGCAGGGCAAGAAGACCGAGGCACGCGAGCTGTACGGGCGCGCGTTCGCCGTCGACATCCGCTTCATGGACGTGGGCGAGCGCGCCAAGGCGCTCGCCCGCGCCAAGTGACGTGAGCCAGCAGGTCGCGCCCGTCACCCTGCGGGACGTGCAGCAGCCGGTGGCGGCGCAGCTGGATCGCGTCGCGGGCGAGCTGCGGCGCATCATCGCCGCGGACTTCTCGATCATCGCGGCGGTGAACGACCACCTGCTGCGGATGAAGGGCAAGCTGTTCCGTCCCACGCTGCTGCTGCTCAGCCACCAGGCGGCCGGCGGCGACGACCCCCGCGCCGTGACGCTCGCGGCGGTGGTGGAGCTGATCCATCTCGCCACGCTGGTGCACGACGACTCGGTGGACCATTCGGTGCTGCGCCGTGGCATGCCCACCACTAACGCGCTGTTCTCGCACCAGATCGCGGTGATCATGGGCGACTACCTCTACTCCCGCGCCATCATCGAGCTGGTGCGGCTCGACGACCTCGAGCCGCTGCGCGTGTTCGCCCGGGTCACGAACGCGATGACCATCGGCGAGATGCGGCAGCTCGAGGCGCACGACAAGCTGGCGTACGGGGAGGAGGAGTACGACGAGCTGATCCGGGCGAAGACGGCGTCGCTCTTGTCGGGGGCGTGCGAGGTGGGGGCGCTGCGGGCTCCGAACGCGTACCGCGAGGCCTTGGCCCGGTTCGGGCTGCGGCTCGGTATGGCGTTCCAGATCGCCGACGACCTGCTGGACTACACGGCGCCCGAAGCCGTCACCGGAAAGCCGTCGGGGCTCGACCTGAAGGAGCACAAGATGACGCTGCCGCTGATCGCGGCGCTCGGGGGGGGGATGGGACCGGAAGACCGGCGCCTGGTAGCGGAGTTGCTGGCGACGCCGGAGCCGGACGACGGCCTGGTCGGCGACGTGATCCGGCGGGTGGCGGCGGCGGGCGGCCTCGACTACGCGCGCCGCCGGGCGCTCGAGCTGGCGCAGCAGGCCGAGGCGGAGCTGGAGCTCCTGCCGCCGTCGCGGGCGCGGGACGCCCTGCGCGACAGCATCGCGTACGCCGTGGAGCGGCGCAGCTAGACCGTGGCGCAGGGCCCGCGCAGGCCGCTATTTTACTTCGGGGTGCTCGCCACCGGGTTCGTGCTCGGCGGCTTCACGCACTCTCTGCTGCGGCGGTTTTTGCCGCAGGGACCGGCGAAAGAGATCTTCACCTGGGCCGTGACGCCCACGCTCGGGCCGGTGCATCTCGATCTGCTGGTGGTGTCGATCACGCTGGGGCCGATCGGGTTCGACGTGTCGCTGCTGGCGCTGGTGGGCGTGGCCATCGCGTACTACTTCGCCCGGTCGATCTTCTGAAGCGAGGCGCGTATGTTCGGGGACCTGTCGTTCAGCCACATCCTGATCCTGCTGCTCGTGCTCGTGCTGGTGTTCGGCGCGAAGCGGATTCCGGAGATCGGCTCGTCGCTGGGGAAGGGGATCAAAGAGTTCCAGCGCAGCCTCAAGGACGCCGCGAGCGGCAACGATCAACCCCCGCCGGCGTCGCCGCCGCGCGCCATGCAGCCCCCGGCGTCCTCCTCCCCCCTCTCTTCGGGCGGCGATCCGAAGCGCTTGAGCGACTAGGCGCCGCTCGGCGTCGTCGGGCGGAACAGCTCCTTGCGCCGGTCCACGACCTTCGCCTGTGCGCGCAGCGCGGCGAGGTACTGCTGGATGCGCGCCTGCGCCACCGGCCGGAGCAGCGCTTCCCGCTGCTGATCGCGCTGCTTGAGCCAGACGCCCGAGTCCGCTGCCGTGCGGGCGATTCCCTGCAACACGAAGAACTCTCCTCCCTCCCCCGGGAGCAGCCCGGTCTTCTGTCCGGGCCGTAGGCCGAAGGCGGTGCCCAGCACGACGGGATCGCGCGCGAACTCGGGGGGTGCGTTCACCCGGGTGAACGGCCCCAGCTTCTCCACCCGGACGCCTCGCGCCCGGCCGGCGGCCAGCAGGTCGGGGGCGTCGCCCAACGCCGCGACCGTCTGCTGCGCCCGCTCGCGCGCCACCAGCTTCTTCTTCTCGTAGCGCGCGGCGTCCTCCACGCGCCGCCGGATCTGCGCGAGCGGTGGCACGCCTTCAGGAAACAGCGAATCGAGCCGGAACACGTAGGCCGCCCGCTCCCCCTCGATCACGGGACTGGTTTCGCCCGGAGTCGCCTCGAAGGCCCACACGCCCACGTCGGGCACGACGTACTTGCCGAGCGTGAGGCGCTCGCCGTGGAGGAGCCGGGGCGCGTGCGCGAGCGGCAGGTGGAGCACCTGTGCCGCGCTGTCCAGGCGCCGTCCGTCGGGCTGCTCGGCGGCGAGGCGGTCGAGCGTGTCGGTGCGGGCGTCCACCGCGTCGAGATGCTTCCCCTGGAGCGCGACGGCGACGAGAATGTGACGCGCGTGCACGGAGTCACCCTTCGCGGCGTCCACGCGGATCAGGTGATATCCGAACTGGGTCAGCACCGGTTGGCTCAGCTCGCCCGGCTTGAGGCGCAGCATGGCCGTGACGAACTGCGGGTCGAAACCCGACCCCACGCGCTTCACCCAGCCGAGATCGCCGCCCTGAGGGCCGGAGCCCGAGTCCGCCGATTCTTTCTTGGCGACGTCCTCGAACTTCGCGTGCCCGGCCGCAAGCTCGGCGTGCAGCCGGCGCACTGTGGCAAGCGCCGACGCGGTGTCGGCCACGTCCGGGACGCGCGGCTGCGCCACGAAGCTCAGCCAGGCAGTCGCCGGCCGCTTGAAATCCTTCTGGTGCGCCTCGTAGTAGCGCTGCAGCTCCGCATCAGAGAGCGGCGCGAGCGAATCCGGGATATCGCTCGCCCCCAGCATCAGCGCCGCGACCGTCGCCGTCTCGTGCTGGTCGCGCCAGATGCGCCACAGCTTCGCGTCCGAGACGTAGATGTCGGCCGTCAGGTACTCTTGCAGCTTCTGTTGGGGGAGATAGTCGCGGTACAACGCCTCGATCTGCGAGGTGAACTCCGGACCGGCGCTCGCGAGGTAGCGCTGCCACTTGCTGATGTCGAATTGCCCGTTGGTCTGGAACGTGGCATCCCGGATCACCTGCTGCACGATCTGCGGCGGCGGTGAGCTCCGGGCCGCCTCGATGATCTCGTCGTCCGACACCGTGATGCCGAGACGACGAAACGCGTGGTCCAGGAGAATCTTCTGAATGAACTGGTCGGCGACCTGGTTCTGAACCTGCTGCTCTTCCTCCCGGCTGAGCCGGGCGCCGCCCTGCTGGCGGCGATACTGCTCCAGTGCCGCCTGGTATTGCAGCTGGAACGGCTGCGACCGCACGATTTCGCCGTCCACCTTGAGCACCACGTCGCGCCCGCCGGCGATGAAGTCCGTGACCTGACCGTAGGCGAGCCAGCCGATGAAACTGATCGCGACGACCCAGAACACCGGCTTGGTGATTTCGCGCATCGCGCGCATCATAGCGGACTAGACTCCGGCGCAGAGCGGGTGAGAAGGGGCATAAGTCTAAAAACCACAACGCGAAAACTCAAGCGAACGGCGGCGTTTCCGATTGACAGCCCGCCCGAGCGAACACTATCTTCGTTCAATTCTCCCAAGCACTTAGGCCGTGTACACCAGCGAAATTGAAAAGCTCGAAAAGCGCTGGGCTGAAAACCCCAAGGGACGCAATTTCGCGCCCCTGGCGGACGCCTATCGCAAAGCGGGAGAACTAGATAGGGCCATCGAGCTCTGTAAGGCCGGGCTCGAGCGGCACCCCGATTACGTCAGCGCCCACATCGTGTTCGGCCGGTGCATGCTCGACCAGAAGAACGAAGCCGCCGCGTCCGACGTGTTTCGCAAGGTGCTGACGCTCGACCCCGAGAACGTACTCGGCCTCAAGATGCTCGCGGAAATCGCCGAGCGCGGTAAGCGCTACGACGAGGCGGTGGAGTGGCTCAGCCGGTTGCTGTCTGCCGATCCCATGAACGGCGACGCGGCCGAAGCGCTGGCGCGCGCCAAGGGCAAGGCAGCACTGGCCGGGCAGGCGGTGCAGGCCGTGGCGACGCCGCCCACGGCACCGGTGCGGGCGGTGTCGGCGGCGCCCCCCGCGCCGCCCGCGCCCCCCGCGGCTGCCGCGCGCCCGGCGCCCAGGGCGACCCCCGCACCATCGGCGCGCCCCGCGCCCACTCCGTCGCGCCCCGCGCCCGCCGCACGCCCCGCGCCCCCCGCGCCCCCGGCGCCCCCGGCGCCCCCGGCGCCCCCCGCGCCGCCACGAGCGACGCCTGAGCCGGTTGTGCGGCTCGTGCCCGAGGAGAAGACCGCCCCGATGGCGAAGCCCGACCTCCTGGTCGAGCACGTGTCGGAGCGACCGTCCGCCCCGGACATCGCCGCCGCGGGTACGCCGCAGGATATCGAGACGTTCGACGGTACCATCGACATCGATGCGGCAGCGCATAGCGCGGCCAGGGCCGATGGGATCGAGGTGCAGGAAGAGGTGGTGCTCGAGCCGCGCGCGATGGAAGTCGAGGGGCTGGCGCATACGCAGTACGAGAGCGGCATGTTCGCGCCGCCACCCCAGGCGGCGGAGCCGGAGGAAGATCTGCCGACGATCGACTTGCCGCTGATCATGCCCGATGACTTGGTCGAGCCGCCCCCACCTCCCGTCGCAGCAGCCCCCGCGGCGGCTCCGCCGCCGGCGGTGCGGCTCTCCGACGACGACGGCGCCGCGGACACGGCCACGCTGTCGCGCGCCGAGCCGGTGCTGACCGAGACGATGGCCGAGCTCTATCTAAGGCAGGGGCACCAGGAAGACGCGCTCCGGGTGTACCAGGCGCTGCTGACGCAGCGGCCGGGCGACGCGCGCCTGCGGGCGCGGGTCCAAGCGCTTTCCCCGGGCGGCACGGGGAGAGGGAGAACGGGTGAGTCGCTACCCAGTTTCTTGAAGCGGATTCTGGCCGGCCGGCTGCCTGCGGCCGCGCCGGATCCGATCGCTCCGGCTCCCACGCTGCCTCCCCTTCCGCCGTCCGATCCGACGCCCGAGGTGGGCGGTGGCTCGCCGCTCGCGGGCGCGTTCGCGTCGCTCGGGCTCGAGGCGGAGCCCGAATTCACCGCGCCGGGTGAAGCGACGCGGCCGTCGGCGGACAGCATCTCGCTCGATGCGGTGTTCGGCGAGGCGGCGCCCCCTCCGCCCGCGGCGCCGTCCGTCGCCGCGACAGCGTCGCCCCCGGCGCCGTCGCCGCCGCCGCAGCCTCCCCCGTCCCCGTCACAGACGGGTGGGTTCTCGTTCGATCAGTTCTTCAGCGGCGCTGCGGCGCCCCCCACGCCGCCGGCCCGGGCTCCTGTTGCGCCCTCCGCCCCCCCCGCCCCCCCCGCGCCCCCCGCGCCGTCACTGCGGCCGCCGGGCCGCACGTCTGGTCCCAGGCCGGCCGCGCCCGGGGAAGATGAGGGCGAGCTCGATCAGTTCCAGGCCTGGCTGCGGGGCCTCAAGTCCTAGTGCCCCCCCACATCGCGGTGCTGAACGGCCCCAACCTGAACTTGCTGGGGGAGCGCGAGCCCGAGGTGTACGGGCGAGCGACCTTGGCGGAGGTCGAAGCCCGCACCCGCGAGCGGGCGCGCACGCTCGGCGTGGAGCTCGAGTGGTGCCAGACGAACCACGAGGGCGAGCTGGTGGAGGCGATCCAGCAGCTCGCCGGGAAGGCGGACGGCGCGGTGATCAACGCCGCCGCGTTCACGCATACCAGCCTCGCGGTGCGGGACGCGCTGCTCGCCGTGCGCGTGCCGTTCGTCGAGGTGCATCTCTCGAACATCTTCGGGCGCGAGCCGGAGCGGCGCCGTTCGCTGCTCGCGGACGTGGCGGTGGGCGTGGTGGCGGGGTTCGGCGCCGAGAGCTATCGGCTGGGACTCGAGGGCCTCGTGGGCTATCTCCAGTCCCGCCATGGGCGCTGATCGGCGGCGCGCGCGCCAGGAGGCGCTCGTGCGCGCGCTCGCGACCGAGGAGCTGGACGGGCTGCTCGTCACCTCGCGCGCCAACATCCGCTACCTGACGGGCTTCAGCGGATCATCCGCGCTGGTGATGGTGACGCGCGCCGACGTGCTGCTGGTGACGGACTTCCGCTACGACGAGCAGGCGCGCGCGGAAGCCGGCGCGGTGGCGCGCGTCGAGGTGGAGAGTACCAGCGTGTGGGACCGGTTCTTCAAGGAGCTGGCCACGCTCGGGCCGCTCACGTCGCTCGGGTACGAGGCGCACGCGCTCACGGTCCACGACGCTGAGCGGCTCGGGGGGGCGGGCGGCGCGGGGAAGGCGTGGCGGTGGCAGGCGACCACCGAGCTGGTGGAGCGGTTGCGCGCGGCGAAGGACGCCGGGGAAGTGGCGGCGATTCGGACCGCGGCGACGCTCGCCGGCGAGGCACTGCGTCAGACGCTCACGCTCGTGCGCCCGGGGATGACGGAGCTCGAGATCGCGGGTCTGCTCGAGGGCGCGCTGCGGCGGCTCGGCAGCGAGGGGCACCCGTTCTCGACGATCGTGGCCTCGGGCCCGCGGACCGCGCTGCCGCACGCGCGTTCGAGCGCGCGCGCGGTAGCGACAGGGGGAGGGGGAGGGGAGGGGGAGTGGTTGCTGCTGGATTTCGGCGCGCAGGTGGACGGCTACTGCGCCGACATCACCCGCACGGTGCTGGTCGGCGGCCGGGCGACCGAGCGGCAGCGGACGTTGTACGGGCTGGTGTACGACGCGCAGCAGCGGGCCCGCGCCGGCGTGCGTGCGGGGATGAGCGGGCGGGACGCCGACGCGCTGGCGCGCGAGCTGATCGCGGCGCGCGGCCTGGGTGATGCCTTCGGCCACTCGCTCGGCCACGGTCTGGGGCTGGAAGTGCACGAGGCCCCCCGGCTCTCGAAGACGAACGCGGAGCCGCTCCCCGCGGGCGCCGTCGTCACCATCGAGCCGGGCGTGTACGTGGCGGGCGACGGCGGCGTACGCATCGAAGACGACGTGCACCTGGCCCCTGAGGGGCCCGTGCTGCTCTCGGACGGCCGTACGGAACTGCTGGAACTCGTGTAGATTCTCTACCTTATGAACCTCGACATCATCGCGCAGCTGGTGCAGATCCTGAAGGACGCGCCCGAGGTCGGCGCGATCGAGGTGCGCCGAGGCCTGTTGGGGCGGTGGTCCACGATCCGGGTGACGAAAGTAGGCCACGCGAGCAATGCGGGCAGTGGGGGAGGGGGGGGGCAGCACATGGTGATGGCGCAGCCGGCGGCGGCCACCCCGACATCGGGTTCGGTCGCCCCGCCCCCGGCGACCCACCTCGTGGAGATCAAGTCCCCCATGGTGGGGACGTTCTATTCCGCTCCCGAGCCGGGTGCGGAGCCCTACGTGAAGGTGGGGACCCGCGTCGCCGCGGGACAGGTGGTGTGCATCATCGAAGCGATGAAGATCATGAACGAGATCGAATCCGAGGTCACCGGCGTGATGCGGGAGGTGCTGCTGGAGAACGCCCAGCCGGTCGAGTTCGGGCAGGCCCTCTTCCGGGTGGATCCCCATGCCTAACGCCCCAACCACGTTCAACTTCAAGCAGGCCATCACTCTGATGGTGCAGCGCAACGCGTCCGACCTGCTCCTCAAGGTGGGGCGGCCGGCGACGATCCGCTTGAACGGCGAGCTGGTGCCGCTCGACTCGAACCCCATGAAGCCCGAAGAGCTGAAGTCGCTGGCGGAGCAGATCATGACGCCGCGGCAGGTGAAGGAGTTCGCCGAGCACAAGGAGGCGGATTTCGCGATCGGGGTGCCCGGGGTGGGCCGGTTCCGGACCAACGTGTACCAGCAGCGCGGCACGGTGGCGTTCGCGTTCCGAGCCATCCCCTACGAGGTGAAAACGATCGTCGACCTGAACCTGCCCCAGGTGCTGGAGGAGATCGCGCTGCGCCCACGCGGGCTGGTGCTGATCACCGGGGTGACGGGGTCGGGGAAGTCCACCGCGCTCGCGGCGATGATCAACCACATCAACGCGACCCGGCGGGTCAACATCATTACGATCGAGGACCCGATCGAGTTCCTGCACCGCGACAACCTGGCGAACATCTCACAGCGCGAGGTCGGGAACGACACCTTGTCGTTCAACTCGGCCCTGCGCCACGTGCTGCGCCAGGCGCCCGACGTGATCCTCATCGGCGAGATCCGCGACATGGAGACGCTCGACACGGCGCTCAAGGCGGCGGACACCGGGCACCTGGTGTTCTCGACGCTGCATACGACCGACGCCACGCAGACGGTCAGCCGCGTGATTTCCTTCTTCCCGCCGCACCAGCACGACGAGGTACGCCACCTCCTGTCCAGTGCGCTCCAGGCGGTGATCTCGCTGCGGCTGGTGCCGCGCAAGGACGGCCAGGGCCGCATCCCGGCGGCGGAGGTGCTCATCAACACGGCCGCCGTGCAGGAGAACATGCGCGACCTGACGAAGACCCTCAGCATCCCCGACCTGATCGCGCAGGGCTCGGTGCAGTACGGGATGTTGAGCTTCGATCAGTCGCTGCTCTACTGGTATCAGCAGGGGATGATCAGCTACGAGAGCGCGATCTTCTACGCCTCCAATCCCAGCGAATTCGCGCTCAAGGTGTCCGGCGTCGAGTCGGGGGAGAGCCGGGCCTTCGGCGGCAGCACCGCCGCGGCGGGCCTGCGCGGCGACATCGAACCCTGATGTTCAAGAAGGTGCTGGTCGCGAACCGCGGGGAGATCGCCCTGCGGGTGATCCGCGCGTGCAAGGAGCTGGGGATCGAGACCGTCGCGGTGTACTCCGAGGCGGACCGCGACAGCCTGCACACCCGGTTCGCGGACGACGACGTGTGCATCGGCCGCGCCCCGTCGCGGGACAGCTACTTGAACATCCCGCGCATCATCGCGGCGGCCGAGATCACGGGCGCCGACGCCATTCACCCGGGATACGGCTTCCTCGCCGAGAACGCCGAGTTCGCCGACATCGTGAAGGCGTCGAACATCACCTTCATCGGCCCCACCGGAGACCAGATCCGGCAGATGGGCGACAAGGCGGCGGCGCGCAAGCTGGCCCAGAAGCTCACCGTGCCGACGGTGCCGGGCTCGCCTGGGCCGATTGGCGACGGGGACGAAGGGGTGAAGCTCGCCGAGACGATCGGCTTTCCCGTGATCATCAAGGCCGCGGCCGGTGGGGGCGGCAAGGGGATGCGGGTGGCGACCGACGCGGAGCAGTTCACGCAGGCCTTCGCGCTCGCCAAGCAGGAGGCGCTCGCCGCGTTCGGCTCGGACGAGGTCTACATCGAGAAGTACCTCGCCCGGCCGCGCCACGTCGAGTTCCAGATCATGGGCGACACGCATGGGAAGCTCATGCACCTGTGCGAGCGCGATTGCTCGGTGCAGCGGCGGCACCAGAAGCTCATCGAGGAGGCGCCGAGCCCGGCCGTGGATGAGACGTTGCGCCAGGACATCGGCGATGCCGCGGTGCGGCTGGCGGAGGCGATCGGCTACGTCGGGGCCGGGACGGTCGAGTTCCTGCTCGACGAGGACGGCGCGTTCTACTTCATGGAGATGAACACGCGCATTCAGGTCGAGCACCCGGTCACCGAGATGACGACCAACTTCGACCTCGTGAAGGAGCAGATCCGCGTGGCAGCCGGGGAGGCGCTCTCCCTCGTGATGAACGGTCACCGGCTGCGCGGGCATGCGATCGAGTGCCGCGTGAACGCGGAGGACCCGGCGCGCAACTTCCAGCCCAGCCCCGGGACGATCACCGCCTACCACCCGCCGGGGGGGCCGGGCGTGCGCGTCGACACCCACATCTACGCCGGCTACACCGTACCGCCCTACTACGACTCGCTGCTCGCGAAGGTGATCGTCCACGGCAACAGCCGCGGGGAAGCGCTCGCCCGTATGCGCCAGGCGCTCGATTCGTTTATCATTGAAGGCGTGACCACGACCATCCCGTTTCTCAGTCGGGTCATGCGCCACCCCGACTTCATCGCCGGCCGCGTGGACACGAAGTTCCTCGAACGCGAGCCCCAGCTGCTGCAACCGTCATGAGAATCGACGTCTTCTTCACACCGCTCGGCCTGAACCCAGGGGACCTGACCGGCCGGGGCGTCGTGGTCGTGGACGCGCTGCGCGCCTCGACGACCGTGATCACCGCCCTCGCCAACGGCGCCAAGGCCGTCATTCCCGCCGCGACCGCGGAGGAAGCGGTCCGCCTCGCCTCCAACCTGGAGAAGGACGGGGTGGTGCTCGCCGGCGAGCGCAAGAGCCTCAAAATCGAGGGGTTCGCGCTCGGCAACTCGCCGCGCGAGATGACCGCGGCGGCGGTGGGCGGCAAGACCATCGTGCTGGCGACCACGAATGGCACCCCGGCCCTGGTCGCGGCCCAGGGCGGCGATCCGGTGCTGGTCGGCGCGCCCGCGAACTTCCGGGCGCTCGCCGCTCGGGCGCGCGCCGTGCTCGAGCAGCGCGGCGAGTTGGTAGTGCTGTGCGCGGGGCGCGACAAGCAGTTCGCGGTGGAAGACGGCTACACCGCGGGCCGGCTGATCAAGGCCGTGCGGCGAGGGGTGAAGCGGCTCGAGCTGAACGATGCCGCCCGCGCGGCCATCGCCCTCACCGACGCCGTCGCGACCTGGACGGAGGCGCTCGAGGGCTCCGACGCGGCGCGCCAGCTCGCCGAGGCGGACCTGGCAGAGGACGTGCGCTTCGCCGCCAAGCCGGACCGCTTCACCGTCGTCCCCAGCTACGCAGACCGCCGCATCACATGAACCGGAAGGCGCGCCAGGAGTTGGTCGGGATCGGCGCCCTCGTCATTGGGCTGTTCCTCGGACTCACCCTGCTGCGGCTTCCTCTCACGGGGAGCTGGGGTGGCACCGTCGGATCGCAGCTGTGGCGCGTGTTCGGCGTCGGCGCCGTGCTGCTGCCGCTGCTCGGCATCGGGTGGGCGCTCGCCGCGTTCGAGCGGCTCGGCAGCCTGTCCGCCGGGCGGGCCGCGGTGCTGGGTGTGGGACTCGTGCTGCTGCTGCCCTACGGCATCGGCACCGTCACCGGCGCCACCTTCCCGGGCGACTCCACCGCCTGGACGCCGACGCAGCAGCTGGTGGGCCGGGTCCCGGGGCTCCTCGCCCGGGGCGTGCACCAGACGCTGGGCACGGCGGGCGGTGTGCTCGTGGGGCTGTTCGCGCTGTCGGCCCTGGGGATCCTCACCGTCGGGTGGCATCCGCTGGCGGTCCTGCGGACCGAGGAAGTGGCCGGGGGAAAGGCCGGGGAAGGGGGACGGGTGAAGCGGGAGGCGGAGAGGCCGCTGCCCAAGCCGAAGCCCGAAGCACCCCTCGCCCTTCCCCCTTCCCTGAAAGCACGGAAACTGAAGACGCCGCCGTCGGCTCGACCGGTCTTTGTACCGGAAGGCGTCCTGATTCCTCCCATCGATCTCCTGACCCCCGCCCCGCCCGAAGACGCCGACGCCGGGCTCGCGCAGATCGAGCAGATGGGCCAGAAGCTGATCGAGACGCTACAGACGTTTCGCGTCGAGGGGGCGATCGCCGGCCGCACCGTGGGGCCCGTCGTGACGCAGTACGAGGTCGCGCCGGGACCGGGGGTCAAGGTCGGGCGGATCGCGGGGCTCGCCGACGACCTGGCTCTCGCCATGCGCGCCCAGAGCTTGCGCATCGTGGCGCCGATCCCGGGCAAGGCGGCGGTCGGGATCGAAGTCCCGAACCCGATGCCGCGGATGGTGCACATCCGGGAACTGATCGAGGGCGAAGACTACCACCGGACGAACCGCGTGCTCCCCGTCGCCCTGGGCAAGAACCTGGAGGGCGAGCCCGTCGTCGCGGACCTCACCAAGATGCCTCACCTGCTGATTGCCGGCGTCACCGGGTCGGGGAAGTCGGTGTGCATCAACACGATTATCACGAGCCTCATCTACACGCACCCGCCGGAGCGGCTCAAGCTCCTGATGGTGGACCCCAAGATGGTCGAGCTCTCGATGTATGGGGCGCTGCCGCACCTGGGCCATGACGTGGTCACGAGCAACCGCCGGGCGGCGAGCGCGCTGAACTGGGCGGTGAAGGAGATGGAGCGGCGTTACCGGCTGCTCCATGCGAACCACGCGCGCAACATCGCGGACTTCAACCGCAAGGTCGAGCAGAAAAAGTCGCTGAAGGGGCCGAGCGAAGTGCCTGCCGCTCCTGCCGGACCTCAGAAGGAGCTGCCGCTGGACGCGGAGTACTCGGGCGGCGTCCTGCCTTATGTCGTGCTCATCATCGACGAGCTGGCCGACCTGATGCTCACCGTGCAGGGAGAAATCGAGACCCCCCTTGCCACCCTCGCCCAGAAGGCGCGGGCGATCGGGATCCACCTCGTGCTCGCGACGCAACGCCCGTCGGTCAATGTCATCACCGGGCTGATCAAGGCCAACTTCCCCTGCCGCATCGCGTTTCGCGTCTCGGCCAAGGTGGACAGCCGCACCATCCTCGACCAGAACGGCGCCGAGACCCTGCTGGGGAACGGGGACATGCTGTTCCTGCCGCCGGGCAAGAGCGAACTGATGCGCGTGCAGGGGGCGTTCATCTCGACCGACGAGACGGAGCGCCTCATGGAGTGGTATCGCAAGCACCCCAGTGAGGCGTCGGAGAAAGCCAAGCACGAGATCACGGAGCAAATCACGGCGATCGACGAGGCGAAGGATCGGGAGGAGCGCGGGGAGACGGGACAGGAGCTGGGCGAGCGCGACCATCTGTTCCGGCAGGCCGCCGAGGTGTGCATCCAAAATCAGATCGGCTCCACCTCGCTGTTGCAGCGGCGCATGAGCATCGGGTACGGGAGAGCGGCGAGGATAATCGATCAGCTGGAATTGGCGGGCATCCTGGGTCCCGCGAATGGGTCGAAGCCGCGGGATGTGCTGGTGGGATTGGAAGAGCTGGATGAGATTTGTGGGAGACAATAAAGTCGGAACGCGAAACGCGGAACGCGGAACAGCAGTGACGGGTCGCTTGCGGAACGACGGTTGGGCGTATGTTCCGCGTTCCGACTTCCGCGTTCCGCGTTGATCGGGCACTGTCGGCGTACATTCGGTTACGTTGCTCGTCCGCGAGCCGCTAGGTTGCGGGGGTGAAGAGCGGCCTTCGCAGCGACCCCGCGTCGTGGAAAGACGAGCGCCACAAGCGCGGGCTCGTCGCCGAGCAGCAGGCGATGCGCTATCTGCAAAGCCAGGGCTGGGTGATCGCGGCGCACCGCTTCCGGGTGGGGCACACCGAGATCGACCTGGTGGCGCGCCGGGGTCACCTGGTGGCGTTCGTGGAGGTGAAGGCGCGGCGCGGCACGGCGTTCGGCAGCCCGCTCGAGGCGGTGACGGGGCCAAAGCGGCGGGAGCTGGTGAAGGCGGCGCGGGTGTGGGTGGACCGCTGCGGGCGGCCGTCGGACGTGTACCGCTTCGACTGCATCGCGATCGTGGACACGAAGTTGGAGCACCTGGAAGACGCGTTCCGGCCGGGATGGCGCTAGTCCCAGCTTCGGTTTATATTCGGGTCTCCCACAGGGAGGGAGGCTCCCAACCCATGTCGAGGACACTTATGGCGGCCGAGAAGGAAGGTCCGAGCCTCACCGAGGAGCGCCGCAAGGCCCTCAATCTCGCCATCACCCAGATCGAGAAGACGTGCGGCAAGGGTGCCATCATGCGCATGGGCGCCGACTCGCCGCGGGTGCGAGTCGAGGCGATCCCGACGGGCGCGATCAACTTGGACGCCGCGATCGGCATCGGGGGCATCCCGCGCGGCCGGGTGACCGAGATCTTCGGTCCCGAGTCGAGCGGCAAGACCACGCTGGCGCTCCACGTGGTGGGGAACGCGCAGCGCGCCGGCGGGGCCGCCGCCTACATCGACGCCGAGCACGCACTCGACGTCGAGTACGCCAAGAAGCTCGGCGTGGATGTGGACGACCTGCTCGTGTCGCAGCCCGACACGGGGGAGCAGGGGCTCGAGATCACGGAGATTCTGGTGCGCTCGGGCGCGGTGGACGTGGTAGTGGTGGACTCGGTGGCGGCGCTCGTCCCCAAGGCGGAAATCGAGGGCGAGATGGGTGACTCGCTCCCCGGCCTCCAGGCGCGGCTCATGAGCCAGGCGCTCCGCAAGCTCGCCGGGGCCATCAACCGGTCGCGCACGGCGGTGGTGTTCATCAACCAGTTGCGCGAGAAGATCGGGGTCATGTTCGGCAATCCCGAGACCACCACCGGCGGGCGGGCGCTCAAGTTCTACGCGTCGGTGCGGCTCGACATGCGGCGCATCGGCCCGGTGAAGGAGCGCGAGGTGGTGATCGGCAACCACGTGCGGGTGAAGGTGGTGAAGAACAAGGTCGCGCCGCCGTTCCGCCAGGCCGAGTTCGACATCATGTTCGACGAGGGGATCAGTCACGAGTCGCTGCTCGTGGACATCGCGGCGGAGGCGGGGATCATCGAGAAGTCGGGGGCGTGGTACGGCTACGGCAAGGAGCGGATCGGGCAGGGCCGCGAGAACGCCAAGCTGTACTTGAAGGACCACGCCGACCTGGCGGCCGAGGTGGAGGCGCGGGTGAAGGAGCACCTCGGCATGAAGCCCACCGCCGTGGCGGCGGACGAGGAGGCTCCAGCCCCCGAGGAGTAGGTGCCCGCGCTCCCTCCGACGCTCACCGCGCTCGCCCCCGATCCCCGCCAGCCGGACTACCGGCTGGTCGAGGTGGATCGGGGGCGATTCGCGTCCCTGCCGGCGGCGGCGCTCGAGCCGCTCCGGCTCCGGGTCGGCGACGAGTTGTCGGCCGCGGTGCTGGCCCGGCTGTGCGACCTCGCCGACATCGAGGCGGCCCAGCGCGCGGCGCTGCGCGCCCTGGCGCGCCGCGCCCACGCGCGCTTCGACCTGCGCCGCCGCCTCGTGCAGAAGCAGCACCCGCCCGACGCCGTCGAAGCCGCGCTCGATCGCCTCGCGGCGCGCGGGCTGCTGGACGACCGCCGCTTCGCCGAGCAGTACGCCGCCTTCCGCGCCGCGCGCGGCAAAGGGCCGGCCCGACTCGTCACCGACCTGCTGGCGCACGGTGTGGAGCGCCGCGTCGCCGAGGAAGCGGTGCGTCGCGCGCTCGCGGACGAAGGCATCGATCCGGCGATCGAAGCGCGCGCCGTCGCGGCGAAGCGCGCCCGCCAGCTCTCGGACCTCCCCGGGCCCGTCCGCAAGCGACGGTTGCTCGCCTTCCTGGTGCGGCGGGGGTACGCGGGGGCGGGGGTGAAGGAGCTCGTGGAGGAGCTGTGTGGGAGCACTATATTCCCCCCATGACCTCCGCCGAAATCCGCCGCAAGTTCCTGCAGTTCTTCAAGGCGCGGGGCCACGAGGAAGTGCCGAGCTCGCCCCTGGTCCCGGCGGACGACCCCACCCTGTTGTTCACCAACGCCGGGATGGTGCAGTTCAAGCGGGTGTTCCAGGGACTCGAGCGG
>WNGH01007392.1_pt1 | contig 21024 bp, 12 predicted proteins | sample 5400631 | NCBI WGS metagenome assembly WNGH01 (sample SAMN13153373, study PRJNA577476) | soil metagenome | isolation source: 115 cm soil or saprolite under Garry oak tree replicate 1 | place: USA:California | collected 2016-06-15
GAGACGGGTGGTGGAGCGCCCGTTCTCCGTAGTGGTGCACAGGACGAGGCCCGCCCGTTGCGCTTGCCCGCGACTGGGAACGTGGCTGAGATAGTCCAGAAACGCGAGTGAGTGCACTGGAGTAAACTCCTCAAAGGTCAGGAGCTGTTGCGAGAGGAATCGGGTGAGATGCAGCAAATCGTAGGCGTAGGCAGAGATCGTGTTGGGAGAGTACCCACGGGCGCTGAGATGATGCAGAAACTGAGATACCACAACAAGAGGTTGGTCTGCATCGTCGAGAAGTTCGACGGATACTCCCCCACTTGCTTGGACATGCCGTACTCGCATTGGTTCCCTCATTTCTTAAAACATATGTTCTAGAAGGAAGGATACCATACCGCCTGCTTTTTGACAAGTGTCTACATAACGGAATAGGGAATAGCATCATAGTAAGGAGGATCAGTAATAATAGCATCTATAGAAGTATCTTCTAAGGGGAGCTTTGTCGCTGATGATCTCATAACTTTTGATAGAGTAGACGTAATTTTAGTGCAATTCTCTACTGCTTCCAAACCACGATTTAAACTATCCAAACTATTACCCGAACCATTGCCAAATGGATTGATCTCAGCAAAATCCCATATCATCGGGAGAGCTTGTCGTGCGTAAGTGTCGGCGACAAAGTCGCCGACACTTACCCATCTACAGAGACTACTATTAAAGTCAGCTAACCTATCAATCATCAAACCCAAATATGTAGTGATAGCTGCAGCTTTCTCAAGTACTATGCCTTCTTCAAGCATTGTGTTGTAGGCATGTTGTACCTCAGAAGTAAAAGTTAGAAGCGCAAGAAGTTGGCGTGGCGTGAAGAGATTTATATAGTGAGTGAGACCATATTCAATTGTCCAGAAATTTTTACTGTCTTCCTTTGGGAGTGGCTCGTCAGGTGATGTCAGATGCTCATCCCGGCAAAGTTCTATAATACATTCTTGTGTGTGTTTTTCTAAGGGTACCCAGGATTGAAAATCATTTACGTCTAAATATGTTTTCCCTTTACCATTATCTCTGGTTGCAATTACTGCTATTAATTGATGACTCATATGACCAGTGCGTCCCTCTTGCTTCACATATTCAGAGTTGACGGTAGCACCACAGTGCAGGCAGGCAGTATTTCCTCTTCTACTTTCTGTCTCTGGATCAAAGCCCAATCCTTGAAGGGTCGGAGACTGTACCCGTTCAAAGCGCACTTTCCTGGTCTCATAATCTGGAGTCATCCGTAGTGCAACGTAATTTCCCTCTTTCTTCCGTAGCCATGCCTGTCGAACCAGCGGAACGGTTGCACCACAGGTGGGATTAGAGCAGGGAACAGTGCGTGTCCAGAGATAGGCGATAGGTGTAAGTGTGCCGTTGGATTGGGTAGCGTGCTGTTCACCAGCGAGCGTAATTTGTACTATGTTATCATAAGTGTGCTGTTTGTTTTGTGAGGGTGGAGAGGGATAAAATTCGGCTAGTTGTGCTTTAGCCCGTGCGATAACCCATTCTCCCCACTTCTTCACGTCAGCTACCAGTGATGGACCATATTTCTGTGGGTAGACCAGCGTGCAGAGTTCGATGATATGCGCGACGGGGTTGAGTTCGACAGCGTAAGCTTCGCAGCCCAGGCGCAGGGCTTCGAGTGGGATGGAGCCTCCGCCTGCGAACATGTCGAGGACACGCGGCGGTTGACCACCGTTGGCATCGAGGATGTCTTTGCGCGCCTGCTCAAGTATGCCGTTGGGAATATCCCAGGAGCAGAGTTTGCGCATACGCGCCATGTAGATATCACGCTCCTGGGGGTCAGCTGGTGCGGGTACCAGTGCGCCATAGACAGCAGCGCGTGCCGCAACAATAGGACGACGCGCCCACCAGAGATGTAGTGTGGAGATGTTGCCGTGACGCAAGCTTTTTTCACGCGAGGCTTCGGCACTGATCTCGCGGATGGGGATGAGGTCTTCGATGAGGCGGCGGTCGTTGTTGGGCATGGGTGGTGATGTCCTTTACTAACACTACTTTTTTAGCATGCGACCCATCAAGCGGAAAAATTTCATTGGGCCACTATAATAGCCAGCACGTCGTAGGAAACGGCGTTTCATATTGCCTGGCGCACGAAATGGTCGCTTAACAGCAGTGATACCTAGCTGGCGATTTAAACGTTTCTTAGCGCGGGTGACGCCTAGCATCGTACTCAGGCTTGGACGCCTGTAGCGAATGAAGTGTGGTCTTGCCATGGAAAGTTCCTCCGATCTGCTTATGTGAGATGGGTCATTAGGCTGTTTCCCCATATTCTGCATTATCGACAACATGCAACAAGTTGCTGTACATGAGTAGTACTCCAATTATTGGGAATAGAACTTATTTCTCATTTTGTGGTCGCTCATGGCTCTTACTCCTGTTTCTTGGGTCTTTCTCGCTTCAGGCGCTTGTGCTCCTTTCTTGTATCGAGGTAGTTCTCTCGACTAACCACAGGCTTTCCCATATCCTCTTCAATTCTCCGTTTATGAACTATTCAATCGTTGACAATTTGTCAACAGTTGGTTTTGTGATGACCTACGTCCTTGTGGATGTAGACCCTCAGATTGTACTCATTCAATCTTCAACATTCAACTTCGCAATCGCTTCCCCAGGTACGCGGTACCCCTCAATCACGACCTGCTCTTGTATCACATGCGCTAACGCCTGGGCGGGATTCTGGATAGTGATCAGTTGTGGTGTATTGGCACAGTTCCACACGACATAGAGCCAGTAGCTTTCACCATGACGGTGCGCTTGCAGCCACTCGTTGGGGGTCAGTTCGACAAACTCTCCCTGGCGAGCACGCGCTTTGACCTCGATACGGCGCATGTCACCGGATAGAGGGTCTGTGCTGCGAATGTCGAAGCCGCTGCCATCATGATTTTTGCTGATGTCCTCAGGCTGCCAGCCGCGATCCCGCTCGTAATGCATGACGTAGTCCATGCCTATCAGTTCAATCCTGTCGTCGCGTACCAGTTCACCAGATGTGATATTGCTGCGTTCCTCTAACTGGGCGGCGAGCGAGGTTTGAGCTATTGGCAGTACGCAGGCGGTGCCTATGTAGCGCACTATGCCCTCACGTACTACCTGTAGACGGTCCAATTCCTCCAGCTTCTCTCGTTGGTGGTTGCGTAGCTCTTTCTGACGGCGGTCGGCTTCGTCACGTGCTAAGCGTGCCGCTTCGTCACCCTTCTGCACACGCTTATACAACTGCATATGGCGGTGCTGTACACGCTTGATCTGTTCGGCAAACATGTTGTTGGTGTATTCACGACGAATCTGCAAGAGCCGTTGACGCTCGCTGGCCTGCTGCTGTTTCAATGGGAACTGTACTTTGACGCGCACCCATTGTTCCAATTTGACGATGGTCTGTGGGTCGGGAGCAGCTATCTCTATCCCTGAAAGCAGCGTTGCATCCTCCGGTAGGGGTGTCAAATCGTGGAGCAGATCCGCGGGAGCGAGTTCCTTTCCTTGCGGTCCATCCATGATGGCTGCCAGGGTTGCGTAAAGAACCTGTGTATAGGCATCTCTAGAACCACCTCGTCTGGTATCAGCGATGGGTTCCTCACTGACAATCTGTACCTCAAAGAAATGCACCTGGTAGCTCTCGGTGACACGCGGGTCAACAAAGATCGCTGACTGGCCTTGCAACGGTCCCAGTTCGGTCAATAGCACCTCACTGAGTGCTGCGAAGAGGGGATGCCCAGGTGAGAGCAGTACCGCGTCCTGGTGTTCGGGTTTTTGCTGCATCGCTTTGTCGAAGGTCAGCTTGCGATACTCCTGGGCAGGCACCCCATAACGGCGGGCCGTGGAGAGATGCTGATCGCGTAGACGGACCGGCACGCGCTCGATGCTATAGAGACCATCAGCACGCTGGCGCATCGTGATCTTCTCGCGTTCGGCGGCGCGCAGGAAAAATTTCTCGACATATTCAGGCATCAAGCGTCGCTCCTGCGAACGTACATCTGTTCCGCGCACCCACGCCAAATCTACCTGTGAAGTGGCCAGCGCGACGCCCGTGGCCTGTTCCAACTGAGTTAACTGCTCCGTATCGAGCTGTGCTATCAGCCCGGTATATTCTTCGATGCGGGCTGGATTGATCGCCGCCTCACGCAGCATATCCTCTAACCGTATCTCGTTGAGAGCCAGCAGTTGACCAACAACATCAAACACGCGGTCGCCCAGTTGTGTGCGAATCTCTTCCAATTTTGTGAAGAGACGTGCGAGAATCTTCCCCTCAACGGTATCGGACGAGACAAAGTTGAAAATAGAGACATCCGAACGTTGCCCGATGCGGTGAATACGCCCCATACGCTGCTCAAGTCGATTGGGATTCCAGGGAATATCGTAGTTGATCATCAGGTGGCAGAATTGGAGGTTGATGCCTTCGCCTGCCGCTTCGGTAGCAATGCAGACCTGGGCAGAATCATAAAAGCGTTGAGCCGCTTCGCGACGATTGACGGCATTCATCCCACCGTGAATCTCACAGGTGGTGTAGCCCCATTGCTGCAGGTGGCCGCGCAGGTACTCAAGCGTGTCCCGATGCTCTGTGAAGATCAACAGCTTGCCGCGCCCGTCAGCCAGCTCGTGAAACTGGCTACCTTCCATACAGGTGCGTAGCGCTTTAAGTTTTGATTCTTCCCCAGAAGCCATTACCGTGGCAGCTTCTTTGACCAGCCCTTCAAGCGCCTTTACCTCGTCACGCAGTTGATCTACCCGCTGGACCACTGGGAAGTTTTCCATGGCCTCTTCTTGGAGTTCATCCAGGTCGCCACTGTCGCTTTCTTCATCCTCATACCCACTGGAGGCTAACAGGCGGTACTTCTGTAAGATTTTCTCGTGTTCACTCGCAGGCAATCGCTCCAGTTCTTGCAAAATACCGCTGAAGTGATGTGCGCGGCGTTCAAGGGATCGATGGATAGCATTCAAACTGCTGGCGAGACGGCGTTGTAAGACGGTGCGTGCCAGGGCAACACTGTTACGGCGTACACCCCCCTGTTGATAGGGAAGAAAGCGGTTGATATAGGCCGTCACACGGTCATAGAGGCGCAGCTCAGCCCATGTAAGGGGAAAGGGGACAGAGCTCACATGCCGCTTGGTGAAAAGCGGATTACCTTCACGATCACGAAGCTCCTCTTTAATGCGGCGCAAGAACCATTGATCGCGTCCGCCAGAGCGGGAATCCTCCAGTATTTTGCGATCAAGTTGCAGCCCATCATAGCGAGGGTCAGGGAACTGGTCAGCGTCAAGCAGGCGCAGAAAGTGTGCAAACTGGCTGGGATCGCCGCTGTGCGGGGTCGCGGTGAGGAGCAGGATACGCTCGGCGCTGGCGGAAAGCCGTTCGGCCAGCTGATAGCGGCGCGTCTTTGCGACTTTCTCTCCCTGGCTGCGTGCGGCGCATTTATGTGCTTCGTCGATGATAATGAGGTCCCAGGGAATCTGCTCCAGGCTCTGGGTGATTTTCTCCTGCTTGGCGAAGTCGAGCGAGGCAATACACTGGCGGTAACGCTCCCACACATTGCCGGCAAGCTGATTGCCTACCATGTCAGAGTTGACCACCTCATAGGTCTCATCAAATTTGCTGTAGAGTTCGTCCTGCCATTGGATGGTCAATGGAGCGGGTGTCAGGATGAGGACATAGGTGATAACGCCTCGTAATTTGAGTTCCTTCAGCAGTAACCCCGCCATAATCGTCTTGCCTGCGCCTGGGTCGTCGGCCAGCAAGAAACGCAGGCGAGCCTGGGGCAACATCCGTTCATAGACAGCCTGCAACTGGTGAGGAAGAGCCTGGACACCCGACATTGAGACAGCAAAAAACGGGTCAAAACTGTATGCGAGCCGGATGCGTGCAGCCTCAACCAGCAGAAAGAAGTCAAGTGGATTGGCCAGGGACTGAGTACTGCTCAGTTGTGTAGCGGATTGGTCGAGCGCAAGAGCAAGATCAGCAACGGAAACAATGGTCTGAGCGGTTTGTCCGTCTCGTGTTCGTACTGCCAGGCTTAACAGGTCCAGATCGTCAATAGTCTGAGCATCTTCAATATATACTGGCTGGCTGAACTCTGGCAACCGTACCTGGCGATGCAAGGCGCGACGTATCAAAGCGTGTATATCAAGGGGCAGTTCCGCAGGCATCCTCTTCTCCTCTACGTTGCGCCTAATCTTTCGACAGTTATGGTTGCGATTCTTTATTTCAGAGTAATTTGTGGAATACAGGAATACATAAGTATGAGATAGGGTAGTGCTATTCTACCAGATAAAAGGAAGCGTGTTAATACCCTGTTACTTCTGGGTGCGTTGGGCGTCGAGATGCTTCGCTACGCTCAGCATGACAGGGTACTCTTGTCACCCTGAGCCGAGATGCTTCGCTACGCTCAGCATGACAGGGTACTCTTGTCACCCCATTCACTTCGTTCAGGGCAAGCTCTGAGCCGCAGCGAATTGTCTCTTGACAAAGATAGGGTGACGGTCTAAAATAGGTGCAGATAGAATACGGGCTAGGGCGTCGGTTATCAGGAAAATCTGAAGTCTCCCAACTAAGATAAACCGGCCTGTGGAGCCAATTCATAGTCGGGTGTGGCCAAGCGGTAAGGCGACGGTCTTTGGAACCGTTATTCCTAGGTTCGAATCCTAGCACCCGAGCCAACAGAAGTGATACGAGCGTTTTCGGCGGCTTGAACCTCCATGCGGTTAAGTAATCGATGATTGTGGGTTTATGTCGCTTTTTTCTTTCTCACTACCAAGAAAAGGGTGAGTACATCTAGTTATGAATACATATGCGACCGTAGTTCTTGCAGCAGGCAAAGGGACTCGGATGCGTTCAACATTGCCAAAGGTGCTTCATACATTAGCAGGTGAGCCACTGTTATCACATGTTCTGAATGCTATTGAGACTATTCCTTCCAGTGCTGTATTTGCTTCCTTTACCGAAACAACACATTCCTACCGCCCTATCGTGGTGCTTGGGCATGAGGCTACCCTGGTCGAAACAACTTTTGGAGAGCGCTGTCTCTATGCCATCCAGGAAGAACAATTAGGCACCGGTCATGCTCTTATGACTGCGCAACACGTTATTGAGAGTCTTGATCCTTTGCCTCAAGTGGTGCTTGTTTGCTATGGCGATACGCCGCTCGTCAGTGGTGAAATGCTGGCGCAGGTGATAGTTGAACACCTGGCACGACAGGCTACGATAACCTTTCTCACTGCTCAGGCCACCTTACCCAGCGACTTTGGCCGTGTAGTGCGCGATGCTGATGGACATGTGCTCGAGATTGCCGAAGTAAAACATGCGACCAGGGAACAGCAACAAATTGACGAGGTCAATTCCGGGGTCTACTGTTTTACTAGTACCTGGCTTTGGCCGGCACTGCATAATCTACCTCGCCATTCCTCAGGCGAATACTACCTCACAGATCTTGTTCGCATTGCGGCTTCAGGGGGACTTGAAATAGCTACGGTGATTGGGAAACTTGAAGAGACCATCGGTATCAATGATCGCGTCCAACTCGCCGCTGCGGAGCAATTACTACGCAGACGGATACTTGAACGCCATATGTATGCAGGTGTGACTATCATTGATCCAGCTACAACGTATATTGATACGAAAGTCACCATTGGCCTTGATACAGTTATTCTTCCAGGAACAATGATTACAGGGAAAACTTCTATTGGTATGTCATGTCATATCGGGCCGGATGCCACTATTGATCAATCAGCTATTGGAGATCGTTGTATCATACGCAGTTCAGTGGTGGAAGAAGCAACTCTTGAAGACGGTGTGTGTGTAGGTCCTTTTAGTCATTGTCGTCCTGGTACCTATCTGGCACGCAATGTTTATATGGGTAACTACGCGGAAGTGAAAAATTCATACGTTGGCGCGGGAACACAGATGCATCACTTTAGCTATCTTGGAGACGCTACGGTCGGTGAGCATGTGAATATTGGAGCCGGTACTATTACTTGTAACTTTGACGGAGAACGGAAAAATCACACGGATATTGGTGACGGAGCATTCATTGGAAGTGATACAATGTTAATTGCGCCTGTCAAAGTTGGAGCACATGCTCAAACAGGGGCTGGTGCTGTTGTGAACAAAGACGTACCCCCAGGAGCAGTGGTCGTTGGTGTTCCCGCACGTTTGTTACGTATGCCTCTAAAGGGAGATGGCTCTGCCAAGGAAGGCAGCGAAAAGGAGTAGGGGTTATTATGGATGGCCCTGGCTTAGCAAGTATAGCGGCCGGTATCGATTTTCAAAATCCGCAATTTGATTTGGAGGCGTGGTTACAACTCGCTATTCTTATTATCTCGCTATTCCTCTGTGCTTTCGCTTCTGCTGCTGAAACTTCCCTCACTTCCATAAGCCGCATTAAACTCAAGAATCAGGTAGAAGAGGGCGATAAGCGCGCTATAGAGATCGAAAATTTGCTCTCCAATCCGAACAAGGTGCTTTCAACCATTCTGGTTGTGAACAGTGTTGCCGTGATTGTCGCTTCCAGTATGTCAACAGTCCTGGCACTTCGTTTTTCTCCCAACTACGGCGAACTCATTGCGACCATCCTTATCTCTTTAGTGGTGTTAATCTTTTGCGAGATTACACCTAAAACTGCTGCTGTGCAGAATCCGCTGCGCTGGGCTCGAGTTTTTGTAAGACCTGTAAGAATAACTGCCTGGCTACTTCAACCTGTGGTATGGGCACTCGGGGCTGTAACGAACTCTCTTGTGCGCCTGGTGGGAGGTCAAGTGAAGCATCGTGGACCGTTCGTCACTGAGGAGGAACTGCGTTTGCTTGTGTCTGTGGGTGAAGAGGAAGGAGTACTCGAAGAAGAAGAGACCGAGATGATCCATAGTATCTTCGAGTTTGCTGATACCACTGTGCGTGAAGTGATGATACCGCGTATAGATATGGTGACCTTAGAGAGCGATGCTACTGTGGATGAAGCGGTTGATCTTGCTTTACAGGGAGGTTTCTCACGCATTCCTGTTTATGAAGAAAGTATCGATAATATCATAGGTGTCTTGTATACCAAAGACATGCTGAAACAACTGCGCGAAGGCCACAATGACCATCCTATACGTGATCTTGTGCGCCCTGCTTACTTTGTTCCTGAAACGAAAAAACTGGATGACTTGCTGCGAGAAATACAGCAGAAACACGTGCACCTGGTGATTATTGTCGATGAGTATGGTTCAGTGGCGGGGCTTGTGACTATCGAAGACCTGGTCGAGGAGATAGTTGGAGACATTCAAGACGAGTACGACCGTGAAGAAAAACTGTATGAGAAAGTCAATGAAGAAATATATATCTTTAATGCAAAGATCAATATTGACGAGTTCAATGAAATAATGGATATGGAGTTGGCTGATACCGATTACGAAACCCTCGGTGGATTTTTATATGCCCAGCTCGACAAAATTCCAAATGTGGGCGATACAATTACATTCAATGATATGATCTTTACCGTATTAACGACTCGCGGAAGGCGTATTACACAGGTTCGCGTAGAACGCTCCAATAAACAACCAATCGATGTTACTCCACATTTGGTGAAAGAAGAACAGTCGCGGCCGTTGCTCCTGTCTTCACCAGGGGAAAGGCGTGAAGAAGATCCTCAAGAAGGTAAGAGTAGCAGTGACAAAAGCAGTGATACTCATCCTTCAGAACAGCCTTCGCATTATGAATATAGAGGAGCGTAATATATTATGTCTGGCCTTGCCTCTCTGCCTTCTGCTGTTCGCATTGTTGAAGTTGGTCCCCGTGACGGCTTGCAAAACGAGAAAGCGCTCATTCCCACTGCGCAGAAAATACATTTTATTACTATGCTTGCTGAAGCTGGCTTGCCGGTAATCGAAGCAACATCATTTGTCAGTCCTCGCGCCATTCCTCAACTCAGCGACGCCAGTGCTGTCATGTCGGGTTTGGAACGCCTACCCACAACAGAGTTTTCTGTTCTCGTACCCAATCTCAAAGGTATGGAACGCGCTCTGGAAACAGGTGTGCGATCAATAGCTGTCTTTACCGCTGCCAGTGAAAGCTTTACTCGTCACAATATCAATGCTACCATAGCGGAGAGCCTTGCGAACTTTCGTCCAGTAGTTGCGCTGGCGCGGCAGGAAAGCATACGGGTCAGAGGGTACGTTTCGACCGTTTTTGGCTGCCCTTACGAGGGCCCGGTTGCTCTTGATCAAGTGCTCTCAGTGGTCCAGGCTCTCGTTGAAATGGGGATCGATGAGATATCACTTGGGGATACGATTGGTGTGGCTACCCCGAACCAGGTTGTAGATGTAGTGTGTCTTTTGCTTGAGAAGGGTAACATTCCCATTGAGCGTTTAGCAGTACATTTCCATGACACACGCGGTACAGCTCTGGCCAACGTCCTAATGGCCCTGCAACTTGGCATCAGCACTTTCGATTCCTCTGCTGGTGGCCTCTGCTGGTGGACTCGGTGGCTGTCCCTATGCCCCAGGGGCAGCAGGCAATCTGGCGACGGAGGACCTCCTCTATATGCTTCATGGCATGGGCATAAGTACTGGCGTTAACCTGGAAAAGGTTGTTGCGGCCAGTGGTTTTATTACGCCACTTTTAGATCATCCACCAACCAGTAAGTATTACCAGGCTGCCACATGTGATCAAACGTGAGACGAGGCACTAATGCTTCACCAGGTACTGGATTGCCCCTACTAATTGTGTGTCTCCGCTGGTAAGAATCTGTTGTTCGGTCATATTCCCCGCATTCTCATCGGTCGGAGTAAGCGGGACGGCCTTCGGAGCCAGTTTGACCGGGATATTGGGAGAAATGCCCTTATCACGTATGAAGTGACCATCAGGCGTAAGCCATTCACTCGTACCGAGCAGGATTGCTGAGCCATCAGCGAGAGGATATTCCTCAAGGACTGTCCCTGTACCAAATGTTTTCTCCCCAAGTATAACTGCCCGCTTATTATCTTGCAGCGAACCGGAAACGATTTCAGCAGCACTTGCAGTATCGCCATTTACCAGTACAACGATAGGGGATGAGGTATCGACAGTATGTCCGCTGACGGAATATGCTTTACGGTTTCCTGAACTATCTTGCTCTAACAGGACGTTTCCATTTGCGACAAATTCACTTGATGTGTCAATTGCTTCCTGTAGGTAGCCGCCGGGATTTTCCCGCAGGTCAAGAATGATCTTTTTAGCACCAAGTTTTTGAGCTTGCAAAATTGCATTTTTTAGTTGATTGGAGACCCCTGAGGCAAATTGTACCAATTGGATGTCCGCGATATGATCTGGTGCGATATAGTGCATAATGACGTTTGGTACAATAATCTCCGCTCGTACGACATTGATGGTTAGTATCTGCTGCGTTGATGGACGCTGTATCGTAATCTTCACACTCGTTCCAGCTTTCCCCTGGATGAGAGTGCTCACCCCCGCTACATCCTTGCCTGCTGTACTGACTCCGTTGACTGCCAGAATGATATCACCATGCTTAAAGCCGGCCTTTTCAGCAGGTGAGCCAGGAATGGGGGATGTTATGATAAGTTGTTTCGTTTTTGGGTCCTGGCGCAGATAAACACCGACGCCGGTAAATGTACCGCTCAACTGTTGGTTTTCAGCCTGGACATCCTCAGGTGTAAGAAAGCGTGTATGCCCTTTGTCATTGAGGACATCCAACATCGCCTGGATTGACTTATATGACATTTGCTTATAGTTTACAGCCTTACGATCAACATAGTTCTGGTCTACAATAGTCCATGCCTGTTGAATGAGTTTTGCGTAGGATTGCGATAAATTGCTTCGATTGAAGGAATTAGAATAGAGTTGATTGCCGAACCATCCACCAGCAAAAGTAACGAGGAGAAGAGCGATTACTACGATTGTTTGCCCAAAGCCAAAGCTCCGTTGTCTTCTATTTCTGAGATCGGCTCGTGGTGGATCCTGCGGATATATTTTCTGCTGGAATTCGCCTGGTACCGGGGATGCCGGGTATGCCGGGTATGGTGGATACGAACTATATTCGCTATTAGGAGGCTGTTGAACATTGGGAGCGAAAGACGATGGTTGCTGAACTGATTGTACAGGCACGTCATTGTGTTCTGGGTGTTGTTCATACCAGCGTGGATCATCATAATTATTCATAAGGGCCTCCCAGAGCAATGCTCATGTGTTAAGATCATCTTCCATTGTTTTGTAATGTATTACAATTTGAAATCCATCGCTGCAAGGAAGCCAGGTTGACCGCGAGGGCCAGGTTGACCACCAGGGTCAACCCTACTATACAACGTGGCCAGGTTGACCGCCAGGGTCAACCCTACTATACACGGTGCGATGTTGCGCACAAGGCTTGTTTGGTATTCATTGCTGCAAGGAAGTAAAAGTTTTTCAATAGGTCAGGCATGCACATTCAGGGCCATATAAACATCCTTGTGCACTGCACAGTTATAGGATACTACGCAAGAATAAAATAGCTATGAGAAAATGATAAAATTTTTGTAAGGTTTAGTTTAAAGCCACTCTAAGAATGACACTCCTACCACGACGAAGGCTACCAATGCTTTGCCCTCCATCGTAGTAGGAGTGTCATCCATGAGACAACTTTTCTTGTGGGTACAGGTCAGATTGCCGGGTTTGTCGCACACAAAGAAGAACCTAACTCTCCTTTGAAGCCTCTGTTACATCGATGCTCTCAGAAGTAGGGGCAAGTGTCTGAGACGGAGCGCTCGTTCGAGTATCAGCTTGAGCTTTGGCACCTTGATGCTTACCAGCAGGTGGTAATTGTTTTTTTGGCGGTTCCCAACCAGGTGCTCGGGAGACGATCATTGACATCATCCGGCCTTCCATCATAGGATTGCGCTCAATGATAGCTGTGCCCTTTAACACTTCCGCAATCTCGTCAAGCATTTTGCGCCCAATATCTGGGTGACGCATCTCAGCTCCGCGGAACTGGACACTGACTCTCACCCGATCTCCTTCAGCCAGGAACTCTTGAATTTTGCGAGTCTTTACATCAATATCGTGCTCATCTGTACGCGGCCGCATGCGAATCTCTTTAAGTGTAATAGTTTTCTGATTCTTACGCGCCTCGTTTTCTCTTTTAGCTTGCTCATACTTGTACTTACCGTAGTCCATCAATTTACAGACTGGCGGTATAGCATTGGGCGAAATCTCAACCAGATCAAGATTTCTTTCACGGGCAATGTCTAAAGCACGTAGAGGCGGCATAACGCCGATCATCACTCCGTTTTCGTCGATTAAGCGCACTTCTCGTGCACGAATGCGCTCATTGACCCTTGTTTCACGTGTACGATCACGGTCATTCCCCCGAAAATCCCTATTAATAGACCAAACCTCCTTCTTATGGAGCTACTATTAAGAAAACAAACAATGAAATCTGATAAAGTGTAGCATACATGTACGGCCAAGTCAAATGATTTTTCGTAACTTTGGTTGTAAATTTGCAGAGCTAAGCACACATTGATCCCATCGTTATGGTATACTAATAGGTACGACACTTCTAGGGTATCATGTCATTGCTTCCTTTATCACAGGCTTTTCTAGCGAAAGCAAGCTTGAAGCGAAGGAGAATGCTAATGAGCGGCGACCTGGTCGACGGTGATTCGCAGTCATCTGCTCAAGCAACCACGCTATTTCGTTTTTCTCCGCGCCCACACAGCGCTACCTCTATTCATTGGCAACCCTGGGGACAAACTGCATTTCAGGAAGCTGTACAGTTGGATAAACCAATTTTTTTACTTATCACGTCTTTCTGGTGTCAGTGGTGTCATATAATGGATGAAACTACGCTTTCTGAACCCAGTATCATTGCTATACTCAATCGTGACTATGTGCCCATTCGTGTTGATAGCGATCTTCGTCCTGATGTTAACCAACGCTATAATCAGAATGGCTGGCCGAGCGTTCTCTTGCTTTCTCCGGAAGGAGAAATCTTATGGGGAGGCGTTTACGTCCCTCCCAAGCAAATGCTTTATTATCTGGGGCATATTCGGCGATACTATAGTGAGCACCGTCTTGAGATAAGTGAGCAGGTACGTGAGCTGCAAGACCGCCGCTTTACGAAAAAGTTGACTCAAGCCCTTCCTGCTGCGGGTTTTCGAACTCTTTTCCAAGAAGAACGTACTGCCCTGGCCGATCTTCCTTTGCAGGCCGGTGTCGTCTTACGAGAACTCTACGATGAAGAATATGGTGGTTTTAAAATCCATCCACACCTCAAATTTCCTCATCCAGAAGCGTTGGAACTACTCCTTTTGCTCTCAAAGCATTACCACCAGCAAGATGCGTTGGAGATGGTTTGTTACTCGCTAGAACAGATGCTTGACGGCGGCTTGTGGGACAAAGAAGAGGGTGGTTTCTTTCGATACTCTGCCGGGAGCGATTGGAGTATGCCACACACGGAGAAGATGCTGGAAGAGAATGCAGCCCTCCTGCGCTTGCTATTACTTACAGCAGAAGCAACCCGATCTCCACAATGGTACGACTACGCCAAGCGCCTTCTGGCATACATCAATGAAGTACTCTGGCAGCCCAGAATAGGTATTTTTAGCGGAAGCCAGAGTGCCGATGAAGAATATTATGAGCCGGGGACCTATTCGCGCGTTTCAAGACAGGTGCCACCAGTGGATACTACGGTCTACACTTCCTGGAACGCTCGCATGATTTCAACCTATCTTCTGGGTGGGCAAATGCTCCATACCCCTTCAATGAAAACAATGGCTATTCGCGCGCTGGATTGGTTATGTGAACATATGGTACACAGCTCCGGCAGTATGTGTCATTACATGCTCAATGGTCAATCGCAACTCCCTGGGCAATTGGCAGATCAGGTGTGGATGACGCGAGCTTTGCTTGATGCTTATGATCTTTATGAGCGTAAAGCATACCTTGAGATGGCTGTTGCCTTGATGCATTATGCCTGCCAGGAACTGTTGGATGAACAGAGTGGCCTGTTTTTTGACTATCCTGAGGACCCACAGGCTGAAGGCCGACTGGCGATACGAGAGCAGCCTCTGATTGAAAACGCCCTGGCTGCTGAATGTTTGCTACGCATGTCGGTTTACAGTAAACGCCAGAGTCTCAGGGATACCGGTTTGCTAGTTCTTTCGGGTTGTCTGGATAAATATCGCCCACGTCATAACGTCCATATGATGGCATGAGGTAAACTCCCTGTACCATGCTACGCGCTACATTCAGCAGTTCCTGTGCCAGCTTTAGCCCTTCTTCGTGTCCGTGTTCACCTGCCATGCGCATTCGCTGGCGCACAACATCAGGAATGGTTATACCGGGCACCTCATTGTGCAGGAATTCGGCGTGGCGTGAACTATGTAATGGAATACAGCCGAGGATCAATGGAATAGGAGGCTGTCCCACACGCTCCAGAAAACGTACCAGGGGCGTTAGCTCATAGATGGGCTGGGTCATGATAAAGTGTGCTCCCGCCTCTATCTTGCTCAAGTATTTTTCTATTTCGCTCTCAAATTCCTCGTCGGTCTCGTTTAAATTGAGTGCCGCGCCAATATGGAAAGAGGCCTGTGCTCCAATGGACGACCCTGCTGCATCGTGCCCCTCGTTCATGCTCCGTAGCACCCGTATCAACCCGATTGAATCTACATCCCACACGCCTGTTGTGTTTGGGTAATCACCAAGTCGCAATGGATCACCTGTCAGCGCCAGGATATTGCGTATGCCAAGTGCGTGGGCGCCCAACAGTTCGGATTGCAGTGCCATCAAATTGCGGTCTCGCGTGGTAAAGTGGATAATTGTCTCTAAACCAAGATGATCCTGGAGCAAGCGTGCAAGGGCTATACAACCCATGCGTACGCGCGCCATCGGGCTATCGGCAATATTGATGCAGTCAACCCCTGCTTTTTGCAGCAATACCGCTCCCTCCATGATTTTTGATGGGTTTAACCCCTTTGGCGGATCAAGCTCTACGCTCACGACAAACTCGCGCGCTGCCAATTTTTCTTGTAGTCGTGTCATGCTGCCTTGCTGGGGCAACAGGATTTCCTCTTCGATCAGTGCTGTAATAGATGCTTTGACTGTGGTAATCTCAACAGGTCTTGCCTCTTCTGTCTCCGTTGAGATAGCGTTGGAGTACCGGGTAGATACTCCAAAATGCTCGTCGAGTGCCTTACGCATTGCGGCAATATGACGTGGTGTCGTGCCGCAGCAGCCCCCGATTAGTTGGACGCCAGTTCTGGCGAAACGTAGCGCATAATCTGCAAAATAATCGGGTGTAGCCATATAGAAGAAGCGATTACCGATACGCGTTGGTAGACCTGCATTCGGTTGTGCCGAGAATAGATAGGAGCCCTTATGCGTCTGCTCATCGTGAAGCTTCACTGCCGCAATCATTTCTTGTAAAACATCAAGTGTAGCGGCTGGTCCTACGCTACAATTGGCACCCATCACATCAACGCCCAGGTCATTGAGAACCGCAGCCACTCTGGCTGCTGATTGCCCGGAGAGCGTATGGCCGTCTTCATAAAAACTCATCTGTGCAACAATGGGTAAACCACCGACTTCTTGTGCCGCAAGTACAGCCTGCCGCAGTTCCGGGAGGCTAGAAAACGTCTCCAGTATCAGTAATTCGACTCCGCCTATCAGTAACGCCTCGATTTGTTCGCGGAAGATCGTGCGTAGTTCACTCAATCGCTGTTCATCTGGTGCCTGCAGTGGGCGATCACTTGGCCCGACAGCGCCAGCGATAAATACTGGCTGACCTGATATCTCGCGCGCCTCGCTAGCCAGTTTTGCTGCACGAAAATTGATCTCACGGACGCTCTCCCCCAGGTTATAGGCTTCAAGTTTTGCGCGGTTTGCTCCAAAGGTGTTGGTTTCAATGATCTGCGCACCTGCGTTAATATATTCATTATGGATGCTTTGAATGAGTCCAGGTTGTGTCAGGTTGAGTGCATCGAAACACTGTTCGTAGGATACCCCGCGTGCATATAAGAGGGTTCCCATGGCTCCATCGCAGAGTAAAGTGTGTTGTTGCAGTTGTTCAAGGAACAGGTTCTTCATCAAAGATCTTCTCCCACCAGCTATTCAAACGTTTCGTTCTCTCTCATTGTACTCTTTTTGGAACTTCATGAAAAGTCACCCCTGGCAAACAGCATCACAGCAAACTTAGCTATGGTCTAAGAAACCTATCTCTGATATACTAATAAAAAATGTATTTCATGGAAAAGCAAAGAGCGAGTGAAGAGTAGCATTCTTTCATGCTCTTTGCTTTTGAGTGGATACTCAGAAAGGTGAAAAAGCCTTGCAATGGGACAGCGTCGTCAGAGGCACTGCAGGCGGCAAGTGAATGCGGTATACCGAGCATTTGCTAAAGCTTTAGTTCATGGGAAGTCTTACAAGAAAACAACGTCCTCTCATTGTCGCGGTCTGTGGTGATAGCGGTTCAGGGAAAACGACTCTGACCGACGGGATGGTGCGAGTCTTCGGACAGGAACGTGTAGTGCATATCTGTCTTGATGATTATCATACACTTGACCGGGCTACTCGCCTACGTAATGGTATTACTGCTCTGCATCCTGCCGCCAATAACATCACCTTAATGACCGAACACATACGTCTCCTGGTACATGGTGAGTCTATCGTAAAACCTGTCTACGATCATAAAACTGGAACCTTCGCCGAACCTGTAGAGTTTCAACCCGCTGACATCATTATTGTGCATGGACTCCACCCACTTTACACCGAAGAATTGCGAAACCTGGCTCACGTTCATATCTATCTTGACCCCGAAACTGCACTGCTACAGCAGTGGAAAATTATGCGTGACAGTACTTTACGTGGCTATACCGTCGAGCAAGTGCGCCAGCAGATGGCGATCCGCCGTCGCGATAGTCGCCTCTATATTCAGCCCCAGAAGCAATTTGCCGATATCATCATACGCTTCTCGCGAGGGAGCCTCTATTATCGTACGCGCGATTTAGCTCACCTGGATGTTCGACTTATTGAGGCGAAAGATGCCCCGAAAATCGATCTGAGTGATGTGCTTGAAGCCTCGAAGAGTGGAGACAGGCCAACATTACGACTGCTTGAACAGGAGTATGCCGGGAAGTTGCGTGATGTGCTGGAGATTGATGGCCACATTAGCCATCAGAAAGCATGTGAATTGGAAGATGTGATCTGGGCACACATGGATAACGCCAGCCACCTGCGTCCCGATCGTCTAAGCCAGTTAGGCCTTTTCTATGTTGGTAACCTGCTTCGTCAAAGTGATCCCCTGGCGCTCACTCAACTGATCGTTCTCTACCATGTGGTGAATAAAATGCATGAAATAGCCTCTAAGGGGGGGTTGTGATGTTTGAAAAAACGGAAAGGGCGTTCTTTCCCAGCAGTGAGAAGGAATGCCCTTTCCATAAAGATTACTTTTTAGCTTCCTGTGTCTTCTTATACTGTGCGATGATTTCCTGCTGCACATTAGCAGGAACTTCTTCGTACTGGTAAAACTCCATTTTGAAAGAGCCGCGACCCTGTGTGATTGAGCGTAAATCAGTTGCGTAGTGAAGCATTTCGGCTTGTGGCACATTAGCAGTGATTTGTTGCATCCCATTGCCTATGGTGGACATACCGAGAACGCGTCCACGCTTTGTATTGATATCACTCATCACGTCACCCATATTGCTTTCAGGGACTGTGATAGTTACAGTCATCACAGGTTCCAGGATTGTCGGACTTGCCATAGGCACAGCTTCTTGCATCCCAAGCGATGCCGCGATTTCGAATGATTGCGCTGAGGAGTCTACAGGGTGATATTTACCATCCACCAGTGCAACTTTGACGTAGAGCATGGGATTGCCTGAAATGAAGCCGCGCTTGAGCGATTCGCGCACCCCTTTTTCAACACCAGGAATATACTGCCCTGGTACGACGCCGCCAACAATCTTATCATCAAAGATGAAGGTCTCCTCAGATCCCATTGGGAGAGGCTCAATTTCCAGCCAAACATCGCCAAATTGTCCATGCCCACCGCTTTGTCGCTTATGGCGACCGTTTGCCCGCGCCTTTTTGCGTATTGTCTCACGGTAAGAGACACGCTGGTCACGCATCTCCAGGTCAACGCCGTATTTGCGTTTGATGCCTTCGATTACGATCTGGAGGTGTGATTCCCCCATACCAGACAGCAATACTTCAGCTGTCTCGGGATCACGAGTAACGCGCAACGTGCGGTCCTCCTCAATGACCCGGTTGAGAGCATTACCCATTTTATCAAGGTCAGCCTGACTCTTAGGGAAGACTGCTACGGTGAAGCAGGGTTCAGGGAAATTGATTGGATCCAAGGTCGTAGTGATTTCTTTATTGCCGACGAGTGTATCGCCAGTATGTGTATTGGTGAGTTTAGCCACTGCTCCGATGTCGCCTGCAGGTATCTCGGTGGCCGGCTCCTGCAATTTGCCGCGAGGTGTATTCAACTGGCCGATACGTTCATCAGCCCTGGTCTGGACATTATAGACATGCATATCCGGCTTCAGTGTTCCGCTATAGACGCGGAAGAATGAAATGGTGCCAACCTGTGCCGCAGCTGTTTTGAAGATGAACATAGATAGGGTATTGTCAAAGGCTGCGGCATCCACTGGCAGAGCCTCGGCGGCGCTGGGCAAGTAATCGACGATAGCGTCGAGCAACGTCTGCACACCAGTATTTTTGCTGCTTGAACCACATAACACTGGTACTAGCTGGCCGGTGCGTGTGCCTTTATTGACAACGGACAAGATTTCCTCGTCGCTGAGTTCCTCACCCTCAAGGAACTTCTCCATAATCTCGTCGTCACTCTCGACCGCAGATTCGATCAATTGCTCGCGATAACTGCTGATACTCTCTTTCAGTTCAGCGGGTATAGCGACTTCCTGTACTTTGTTGCCACCTTCAAAGGTAAACCCCTTTTGCGTGACGAGATCCACAACACCCTTAAAGCCTGATTGTTCGCCGATAGGTATTTGTAGAGGAACAACTTTGACGCCAAACTGATTCCTCAGCGATTTCAGTGCGTTATCAAATGAGGTGTTTTCACGATCCAGTTTATTGACAAGCACGATGCGCGGTAAGTTGCGCTCATCGGCGTATTGCCATGCGAGTTCGGTACCGACTTCAACCCCTTTTTCTGCCGTTACCACAACGAGCGCAGCATCAGCTACACGTAGACCTGCTTTCACTTCACCTACGAAGTCAGCATAGCCGGGAGTATCAATGAAGTTGATCTTGTGATTTTTCCATTCAACGGGTAGCGCTTTTGCATTCAGCGACATGCGCCGTTTCAATTCGTCAGGATCGTAGTCGGAGATTGAGCTACCTTCATCTACCTTGCCTTGCCGGGTGACGGCACCGCTATCATAAAGTGCCGCATCTACCAGAGATGTTTTACCGGCTCCAACGTGGGAAATCAGTGCCACGTTGCGAATTTGTTCCGCCCTATAAACCTTCATAATATTCTCCAATTGGGATACCCCTGGCTTTCAAGCAGGGGAGGAACGATTGCCCCCTGAGGGGAGCCGTTTTGGGTGAGAGCGGCTAAACTCCACCGCTTGCGCGGGTAATGCAATTCACCCACATGCCTGAAGGCAGTGGCCCTCTTGCCGCATTTTAGGTAGTATAGCAGCATTGGGCAGTTTGTTCAACCGTAATTTTTCAGTTGCTATTGTTCTGACTTCTCACTGCTGATATACTGAATACTATATTTTAGTAGCCAAAGCATAAGGGAGCGATACATATGACAGTAGATATTAGCGATATTGAGAAGATCATAGCACGGCAAAATACCTGGCGACAGACGCAAACCATCAACCTGATTGCGAGTGAGAATACTCCCAGCGAAGCAGTCCGGCGGGTGCAGAACTCCGATTTTATGGGACGTTACGCTGAGGGCCATCCAAACGAGGGCGACAAAGTCAATCGTTATTACCAGGGTACAAGGTATATTGACCAGATTGAGCGCATGGCCCAGGATGAAATCATTGAACTTTTTGGTGTCAAGCAAGCCGAAGTTCGTC
>WNGH01001851.1_pt1 | contig 21013 bp, 14 predicted proteins | sample 5400631 | NCBI WGS metagenome assembly WNGH01 (sample SAMN13153373, study PRJNA577476) | soil metagenome | isolation source: 115 cm soil or saprolite under Garry oak tree replicate 1 | place: USA:California | collected 2016-06-15
GCCTATGATTACCGAAGGCCTTGTGGAAGAACACTCAAGCTACATCCAAGGTGGAAAACAGCACCAGAAAGTGTACTTTCTCACCAAGAAGGGGCGTGCAGCCGCCGTCTGGATGCACGACAACTCCGAGAATCAAACAGCAGGTCAAAACAAGCGAGCCTCCGGAAAAACCGCCTTAGAAAATTCTGGGACATTGATCCCTCCAGTCAAGAAACGCTCGCGAATGCTTTGACAATCAGAACGCGTATCTATCGTACGATAGAATAATCTATAGCAAGAACCGACATTCGGGATCAGCCCCGAGATTGCGGTGTATAGGTATGCCTAAGGCCAGCCTAAGGCCAGCCTCCAGTCGCAATATAACAAGAATCTTCGGTGAATTCCAAATCGAATCTGGTTGTCAAACAGGAAAGCCGTATTCGCAGTAATTCTTCTAATCGGAGTAAGGCCTCAGGGCCGGTTAAAGCGTCCCTGCACCATCCACGTGTCGGAAGCTCTGGAGAAGATATAGATGAGGTTTAGTTCGAGCAAGAGAAGACGCTACATTCTATTTCTGTCGATCTGTTCTCTGTTCCTAATTTCAACGTTGGCAATGGCGACAAACCTGGCTAGCAAGACGCCACGGCCCCCAAAGTCTATCCCTAGTTCAAGTACCCAGTACAATGCTCAGCCATCAACTCAAGCAGGAAATGGATCCCAGAGTTCAATGGCGGTCACTTCAGTCAGCCCGGCCAGTCAGACAACTGTCTCTCCACTCGCAACCTCCAGCCGATCCTACGGAACACTAGGTGGTTTGCTAGGCGGTACTTCTTACTTTGAACGCAGCCATTTCCCGAATCCAGTCGCATCCAATGGAGTCACACAGACTCTTGACGAAGCCGACTCTATCGCTTTACCTGGTTCGCCTAGCACTCTCTACACTTACTATCGTACACACCAGGGAACCCACGGGGACGCGATTAGTCTTGCCATATCATATGATGGGGGAGCCACCTATACCCTTCCCACTGACGGCAAGCCCATAGTGGACGCGGGTGCAACTTGCGACTGGGACTCTTACAACGTCATCTCTCCGAGTGTTGTGAGGGTTGACTCCACTCATTGGTACATGGTTTATGAAGGCCAAAACCTGAATGCGATATTCAATAATCCCCTGTCCTGCGACCCACTAGCTCACTACCTGACCTCAGGTGACGTGGGACTCGCAACGTCCTCCGACGGAATAATATGGAATAAGAAAGCGGGGATCACAGTTCTGGGGATAAATACCGGCCCCGGGCTTCTCTTGGTACACAACCCTCAATCTTACTCCTTCGAATGCAACAACATCGGGACCCCGTTCCTCGGCTGGTTCAGCAACCAGTTCTACATTTTCTTCCACGGGGACTGCGGTTCAATTACAAACCCCAAGGGTATCCTCCCTTGTGATCCGCTAGCATCCAACTGCCCCTTCCCATATATCAGGTTCGATACGTTGCACAACAGGGTCGGCATGGCCCACGGCACCGATATCTATGGTCTAGAGGATCAAGTGGTGAATGCTTCTCCTGTGCTCAACGATGGAGGGACTGGGAGCTGGGACAGCCATGATGCAGGTCACGTTTCTGTCGTTCAGGAGGGCGGTTACTACTACATGGCCTATGAGGGGTCCCAGTACGTGTTCTGCCAGACGTCTTGGAACGGTGGAAACAATGAGGGAAACTTTGGCTGGGGAATCGCCTGGACCTCAAACATCGACACCGGTCCCTGGCAAAAATACGCGTTCAACCCTATTCAACAGACCTTCCAGAATTCCAATGGATGTCAGTACAGCACTCCCCACATGTACCAGTATAACGGGGCCGTTTACGTCACTGATTTCCATAACGATGCAAACAATGTTGACGGTCTTGATAGTGTCCTACTTCCCGGGACAGATCCATACCTGCATCTGTACCCAGCGGTAAACAATGGCCAGGGACAATGCGAGATTAACCACAAGATAGGATACGTAGATAGCGGCAATAATGTCCCGACAGGATGGGCCCAAGCTAGTGGGCTGCTGTCCCTTCCCAACCGCCTCTGCTATGGACCCTACCAGTCTTTCGTGCCTGCTGGACAATACTCTCAGGGAATCCCAGCGGGAAACTATGCTGTGACCTTCGAAGATCTCATCGACTCAACTTTTGACCTGTGCCTTGGGTGCGACCCGGTTATCTTTCACGACATTACATACGCTAGCGGGTCTAATCAACTTAGCAAGATGCAGGTGTATCGACACGATTTCCAGGCCGGTTGGTCTTATCAAGACTTCGAATTACAGTTCGCCGCCCTCTCGGGAAGCTCCTACTCCTACGAGTGGCGAAGTGACTGGGACGCCAACGCGTACATTCGCCTCCACTGGGTCGCTCTACGCGAACTCGACGGGAATCTCGACATTACTCCACCCACGGCCTCTTTGAATCCACTTCCTGCCGATAGTTTTCAATCATTCGGAATTTCTTGGAGCGGAAGTGATAGTCAGACAGGAATCTGGACCTACGACGTTCAGGTCCAAGACAACGGCGGCGCTTGGACAAACCTTCTCGACTCGACAAACCCAGGAGGCGTTTGCTGCATCGGAACCATCGCCACATCCTTTACCTATCAAGGGGCATGCTACCACACCTACAACTTTCAGGTCCGAGCCAGGGATAATGCAAACAACCTAGGAAGCTACTCATCGCCCGCCAGCACATACATTCCGTGCGATTTTACCATGTCCAACTCTCCGAGCACCCCGAGTCTACAAGCGGGCGGTTCAGGCGCAATGACAACCCTCACCCTCACGCCCAGTTCATCCTTCTCAGGAAGTGTGACCCTTTCAGCCTCTCCCCCGAACGGAATATCTGTCTCGTTCAGCCCAGTTACTGTTTCTCTACAGTCAGCCAGTGCCGCATCCTCTCTAACCTTCTCCGCGAACATCAACCTAGCACCTGGACCGTATGCTGTCAATATCGTAGCGACTAGCGCTAGCTCCTCCCATAGCCTACAAATCACGGTTCAGGTCGTTCTGGGAGTCGGGTACCAACAGGAGGCGACGTTCAGCCAGGCTGGAGGAGTCTCAGGCAGCAACATCATTGCACTGTTGAATACTCCCGTCTCGATTTCGGTGAAGATCACTTCGACTGGCACCATCACCGGACCACTGGCCATACTAGTAGTTCAAGACTACGGATGGCCGTTCCTGTACATTTACCAATGGAATAACCTCACTGTCACACTGAACAGTGGCGTAAACAATGTAAACGTGGGGTCTTTCACTCCGGGGGACCTTACAAACCCGTTACCGGGCCTCGTCCACCAATACTTCATCGATGCGTACTGGAATAATATACTCGTTTACAACCCAGTATTCCAATCAGGGCAGGAAACTGTCAGAACTGTCAGCTCTGACTTTAGCCAATATGCCAGCCCAGCAACAGTAACAATGACGGTTGGGTCTTCGACAACATCCACGATCACCGCCGGCAGCAGAAACAATTTCGCGGGAACAGTCACGTTTTCCGTATCAACCACCGGTCCCACTGCACCTACCCCTCCAAGCGTTTCGGTCTCAGCCGGAGGATCAAGCACGTCAACTCTCACGATCAGTGCTGGTTCCGCGGTAGGCGCTTATACGATGGTTGTCACAGGGACAAGCGGGACTCTAGTCCGATCTGTAACGTTTTCGATCAATGTCGTAGACTTTTCACAAAGGAGTATGCCGAGTACCATCAACGTCCAGCAGGGTGCCTCTGGAACATCAACGATCATACTCAGCTCGTTGAACGCGTTCTCTGGAACCGTTTCGCTTACAATATCCGCTCCCTCCGGCATCAGTCTCTCACTGAATACGACAAGCATTTTCTTGGATCAGAGCAGAAATCAGGGAGCTTTTCTCACAGTGAACGTGGGCTCGTTAGTTCCCATAGGCAACTATACAGTAAGAGTCTACGAGGCAAGTGGCTCGCTCCAGTACTCCACCACCATTGCGGTTCAGGTGAGCAACTTCGGCTTGACCGTGACACCTTCTACATTATCGGCTCAGAAGGGCGGGTCCGGCTCCGTCACCCTCGTTCTCACGAGCTTGAACGGGTACTCTGGGCCTGCCTCATTCAGCGTGACTTCTATTCCCGGATGCGTCAACTACGGTTTCTCATTATCCGCAAAAGAAATCCCAGCTTGGGGTACAAATTCCTCAAGCCTGTCATTGTACCCTGGCACGAGTTGTAGCCCCGCGGTTAACACCAGTGTCCTCGTCCAAGCCAGTTCAGGAGCAACTAGTGTCCCCGCGAGCTTCAGCCTCACCATAACCGACTTCAGCATTCAAGCCAGTCCCACATCTGTAACCACCCTAGCCGGCGCATCGAGCACCTCAACCATTACGATCAATCCTATCAACGGCTTCACAGGCACGGTTAATCTCGCCTCCACGACTTCCCAGTCAGGCCTGACCTGCACCCTCTCCCCAACAAGCATCACCGGTTCCGGAACCTCAACACTTTCCTGCAGTGGTACGGTCGGCCGGTACACAGTAACCATCACCGGGACTAGTGGAAACCTTGCCCGCCCTGCAACCGTGGCATACACGGTTCAGGACTTCAGCATTAGCAGCGTTGGTCCCCAGAACGTCATTCCTGGCACAGCCAACATTCCAGTAGCAGTTACGAGCATAAACGGCTACTCAGGCAGCGTGACTCTTTCAACGTGTTGTCTTACGGACGTGCTGACCGGTATGCCTGGATCCGGAATAACATTCACGTTCAATCCCTCAACAGTTGTACTATCGCCAAACGCGACAGTCTACACAACGATGACAGTTACTGTAGCTCAGAACGTCAATGTCGAAACAGACAGCTACATTCTTCTCGTGCTCGGGACTAGTAACGGGGTAACACGGCAGCATACATACCATGTATTCCCAGCAGACTTCTTCCCGACAGCCAGTCCCTCATCCATCACCCTCCAATCCGGCTCCTCAGCCACTACTACCATCAGCATTAGCAACCTCCGCTTCTACTACTCCGCCACGATCTATGCCACCTCCAATCCATACGGACCTAACCTCTCGATCAACCCCTCCCAACTCAACCTCGTAGGAGGCTACGTCAACACCACCACACTGACAATATCCACGCTATACGTCCCCGCAGGAAGCTACACAGTCACCGTAACCATTCAGACCTCCGTCCTCACCCACACAATAACAATCCCCGTACAGGTCACCGACTTTTCAGTCTCTGCATCTCCATCTTCGACCACAATAGCAGCCGGCCGGTCCGGACAGATCACCGTCAGCGCGACCAGCATCAACGGGTTCAGCGGCACCATCACACTATCAGCCGGCAACCTGCCCCAGTGTGTCTCAGCAGCCTTCAACCCGTCAAGCCTCACCTTCACCGGCACAGCCACCCTCACATCAACAATGGCGTTGACAGTCGGATCAAACTGCACCGCATCAACGGCCACAGTACAAGCCCAGGAAACAGCCGGGCCAACCGCCCATTCAACACCCATCACCCTCACCATCTCCGACTACACGATCTCGATCTCACCCCCAACAGTCGGAATCTGGTTCAAGAACACTGCCCAAGTTACCGTGACCGGCACTAGCCTCAATGGATACACGGGGACCGTGTCATTGTCAGCGACAAACCTACCGGCATGTCTATCATCAAGCAATTTCGCGTTCAATACACTAAGCATCATCATACCCGCGGGCTCCAGCGCAACCGACACTCTGACTCTCACATTTGGAAGCTGCGGAACGACGATAGAGACAGTGACGATTCAGGGATCTGATAGCTACATTGCTCGGACTAGCCCGCTCACCGTTGGCTACGGAACCTTCGTCTTGTCGGCCCTGCCAAACCCGACGGTCGGAAACCCTGGCACCACCGCCGCAACAACGATCACAGTCTCACAGATCGTCGGAGGATACTCGGACACTGTCGCCCTGTCGGCTATGTCGAACCTACCTGCTTCCTGCGGCACGCCGTCATTCAATCCCTCCACAGTACCGCTGCCTAGTGGCGGAGCATCCACGTTAAGTGTGAATGTTGGGACGAGCTGTCCGGCAGGAACCTACCAGATTACTGTGTCCGGAGCAACGAAGAAACTTTCCGGAACAACAACCTTCAGCCTTGTCACAACTGGTTTCGCCGTCTCAGCCAGCCCTAACACGATAACTATGGCCCAGTACACTTGCTGGCCTTCAACTATCACAGTGACGGGTCTAAGCGGCTTCTCTGGAAGTGTAACTCTCTCAGCCTCGTCCTCGATCGCTTCAAGCTTCAGCGGATGCGCCGGCAGCCCCGGTACAACCACAGTTTCTGTCCCCGCCTCTGGCACTGCTAGCGCCACCCTCACCTTCAACTCATGCATCGCCGCAGTAGGCACTTACCCTGTAACTGTGACGGCCAACAGCAATGGACTCGTTCACACAACGACGATAACCGTGAACGTGATCGCCTACAATAGCGGTTGTGGAGGAGGAGGTGGAGGCGGGAGCCTCGCCTACGGAACCCTGATCACAATGGCCGACGGCAGCAAGGTCCCCGTGCAGAACCTCAAAGTTGGAGACCGGATGCTCGGCTACAACCCGGCAACAGGCCAGTACACCACCTCAACAATAACCTCGATCAGTATCGTTGATGCGACAACAATGCTCGTCATCAACACCGGAACCGACACGCCTCTACGAGTAGACGCGAGCCCGACCGAGATATTGTGGACGAAACTACCAGACGGCACTACTCTCTGGCTCCCCGTAACGCAGCTCAAAATAGGGGACGATCTGTGGACCCCGAACGGCTGGGTCCCAGTCCTTAGCATCGCCTCTATCAGCGGAGGACACCACATCATGTACGACATCACAGCGACCGACCCATACTTCGCAAGCGGTTACCTAGACCCGCCGTTGCCTTCCTAGCAAACTTACCTCAAAGCCAGCAAGGCGACTTCTATACCGGCTACGATCAGAACGGTACCTGCACCAGGACAGATACGGAACGCAGAAACAACCTCGATCGTCATCGTATCATTCTCGACTCTCAATAACGCAAACCCTGTTCTCACTCCCGTTCTTCTCCATTGTAGCATGGATAATCTATCTCCGCACCGCGCTCGCGGCCGCCGCAGTTGCGTCGGAGCTCTTGAAAACCGTACTGGCGATCCAGGGTGATGCGAGGACGGATAGTAGTAGCGTAGGTGCGGCGATAGTTATCGTTAATCTGAGGGCTATCCTTGCTACGGAACCAGCGGTTGAGGCATCCTTGCCTCCAATACTTGAGGAGATGAACCGGGTCGCCGCAAGTGGAAGCGCGGGTTGAGTCATCGTAGTGAATCCAGCGCATGCCGCAGCGAGAAGGGAGACCTCCTCGATCTGGGAGAGGTTGAGGATTCAGATCAGGAAGACGTAGTAGACAAAGGAGCTGGCGTAGATGACCAACTGCTGGGCTATAATGTACGCCGTTCCGCGTGAAACATCGAAGATGACCCTTGTCTCTGTCAACGAGGACGGGCCGAGCTCACAGGAGCAGTTCTTCTGGATTGCGCTCCAGGCTGTTTACAAAGCCGAACGTGGAGGCAAGTCTCCTCTCCAACTGCAACAGTCTCGGCCACGGGCTCCAGCAGAATTCATGATACACAATGCAAAACATGTGCTTCCGAGCCGCCTCATCCACCCAACCTATACCGTCAAACATGAGCGCGAGACAATCCATCTCATGATTCACACCAGACAAGTTGCACTCCGGAACTCTTAAGAAAAAACCGAATAGCAGGCGCAGTGACAGGGGGTCCGACTCGAAGCCAAGGGTCTACGCCGCCAGACTCGCAGTTCTCCTTCTCTGCTTTACAATCGTTCCCGGGGCCTTCATGTCCACTCCGACGACAATTGTGCAACACGTTGGTCGAATTTCGACGAGCCTCCAAGCCGCCATGCTCCCCAGCAACAGACCGTTCGACTACATCTTGATCATTGTTATGGAGAACAAGAATTTCGGCCAGATAAACGGGAGCGCTTCAGCTCCCTACCTAAACCAACTGGCACATAACTACTCTCTGGCAACACAGTATACAGCGTGCGACCATCCCAGCCTTCCCAACTACATGTGCCTGACAGGAGCGAACAATTACTTCAGTGGACTCGACTGTAGTCCGACTGGACTATGTACGACGTCCAATTCTAGCATAGTAGATGAGGTGGAGAATGCCGGGCTGACCTGGAGAGCCTATCTCGAGGATATGCCCTCTCCATGCTACAAGGGCTCCATAGGCAACTACACCTACGTAATCAACCCGTTCATTTACTACACGCATATTGGAAGCAACTCGACCAGATGCGCCGCGCACGTTGTCCCTGCGAACTCCGGCGGAAGAGGACTGCCAGATGACAATCTTGTCAACGCCCTTGGATCCACGAGAACCGCTTCCAACTACATGTGGGTCACCCCGAACATGTGCGACAACATGCACAACTGCACGACCTCCCGAGGGGACTCCTACCTCAGCAAGCTCGTCCCTTTAATCCTCAACAGCTACATCTTTAGGACTCAGAGAGCCACCCTCGTCATCACCTTCGACGAAGGACTAGGGCTATACCCTACCGATTACGTATACACCGTTTGGGCCGGTCCTTCCGTCAAGACCCACTACCAATCCTCCAACCGGTATTCTCACTATGCCCTCCCCAGCACTATAGAGGCCGCATGGGGGCTCCGTCCACTGACATCAAAAGATGGAGGATCACCCTCTATGACAGAGTTCTTCAATTCGCCCCCAGTGCCACGTCCGACACTCAGTGCTAGTTTCGCGTTCTCCCCCTCTAATCCAGACAAGGACTCCGCAGTCAACTTTACTGGTTCCGCAACCGGAGGAGTGCAGCCCTACAATTTCACATGGTCCTTTGGAGACGGAAATGGAGCAATGGGAAAGAGTGTCGAATACGCATATTTGTACGCTGGAAACTACACGGTAAGCTTGGATGTTATCGACGCGTCTGGACAAACAGCTGTGTTATCCCGAGGTATTTCAATCGACACGAATCCCAGCCCAGCCGGAACATGTCAAGGATGTACAAAAATAAGTTTTCCCAAGAGTCTAGGGCTGATGATTAGCTTCGCCATAGGCATAGCGATCCCGCTTGCCCTATCATTTCTTATCCATCGAAGGCATCAAAGAAGGACAAACGGAGGACTCTAGCCATGGCGAGAACCTCTGTTCGATAGGCTTCGCAAATCTGAACTTCTTGTCTGACCAGTGATCCAAATGGCATGGCGCTACACATAGAGGATGCCTATTCCCGCCCAATCCTGATCAGGGTGGTTGACTATTTCGACGTAACGGTAATTTTCTCTTAGTTCTTTCCAAAGCTTGTGCACCTCACAGTTAGTTTCCGGTGGGTGGATCATTATGTCGTGGAATGCGACAATGCCCCCCTTCCTGACCAAAGGGGAGTACAGTTCGAAATCTGCCTTGACCCCGTCATACGTATGGTCACCATCGATAAAAAGAAAGTCTACCATAATGTCTCCGAGAAGTGTCTTAACTAGTTGAACCGTCGCCGGATCATGGGAGTCCATTCGCAGAGCAACTACTCTTTGGTTGTTCGACGCAAATGACTCGTATAGGCCCTTCTTCCAAAGACTGTAGTCCCCCCCGAATTGGGCGTGATGCTGTCCGATGCTGATAATAGTCGAGGCATCACGAACCCGAGAAAAGAGAAACATTGTCCCGCCGTTTCCCGTGCCAATTTCGAGGATGTACTTCGGTCCGGTGTCGTTGAGCAGTTTCAGCAGATGCTCAATTTCGAACCTGATTTGGCCAGGACGAACTGGCAATCCCCAGATCGAGTACACTAATCTTGTTGCTGGCTCAACATCATGAATTGACCGTATCTTTGGAACGAGTACCCGAAGCAAGATCAGATAGAGCTTACAACTCGCGACGACGCGCCACAAGTATGGCGTCAAGTACGTTACGAGAGTCTTGTTGAATCGGCTAGGCATCGAATAGACCCAGGCATTCATGAGGTCGCTGACTATGGCGGATCATCCTTATGATGAACCTCGTGGTCATCAGGAATGAAGTAGAGTTGCCGTTGTCGGAATATGTACTCACAATCCGCGATCTTGGTGTAACCATACGACGCCATAATTGACGTGACCTCTCGGGGAGCGACCCCACATGCTTCATGCGCTTCCACAATGACGACTCTTGCACGCTTTTCTCCGAGAAACCGCTGTGTACCTCGCAGCACATGCAACTCATGGCCTTGCACATCTATCTTCAATAGATCAACGCGTTCTATACCGAACTTCGAGAAAAGCTGGTCCAACTGGATTCCTTCGACAATTTCCCCATCATCTGAGGCGAGGACGCGCCGGTTCGAATCAATACCTCCAAGGGCCAAAGGCCCCTGAACATCATGAGCTGCGAGTCTAACTAAATCGACATTGCAAATTTCATTGGCATCAATATTGGCCTGCAAGGAAGAGAAGTTTGATGCTCCAGGTTCGACGGCAAGGATTCTCCGGGAAATATTCGAAATTGTCAATGGTAGATCCCCCACACATGCCCCGACATCGACTACCATGTCGAAAGAATGCGTGTTAGGCAATATCGCCTCCAGGGTTTTCATGTAACAGAAGTTAGTCTTGAAAGCACCATAGACAGCGGACTTGAGTTTGTCTCGACTGGCTACAACTATGGTCCCGACAGGGCTAGAAAGTTTCCCTCTGAACCCAAGCAGGTACGGCCAAGAAGCCCAGACCAGGACAAGCAACAGACGAAGGTCTCGAAGAGAGAGTCTCTTCCGGTTGATGGCGAACCACACAGCCCTAGCGAGAGCAATCGGCAAGTAAAGATGGGAGGCAATTGAAGCATGGTCGCTCGCTCTTGGACTTGTCATAGTCTCTCCATTACGCGTGGCAGAGGGAATCCGAGATATAGTCTCGCCATAGAATTGGTTTCTAGACTCCGCAATTGGTAATATTGTTCTTGAAACATGAGTGTGACTGGCCTCATTGAATCTCCACTGATATCGCGCATCATGCTAGCTCTAAAGCGCAATCCTCTGGAGAGTTAGGGCGCATAACGAGTCGACAAGGTTGATGGCTCATTACAGGCACTTGCGGAGGCAGTCAGGTCTAATTTGCAAATAAGTCGATTCAAGGACCGTCCTGTTTCTCACTGGGTTTCATTTCCCGTCGCCGACAAGATTCACAGCTGATTTCGTTCATCTTAGCGCAAAGCTTCGGAGAACAGAGGCGTATGTTGAAGACTCAGTTCAGCTAACATGGATCTTGTAGCACTTTGAACTGCATGAGCACTATGATATCTTTGATGCCATCCCGAAGATCTCAGTTTGGTGGTATCCAAAAGCATTTTTTCAACATCTCCTATCCATCCGCCTCCACCATCAAACTCCTCTCCATACTTGACATTCGGAGCATTGATTCCCATTTCATTTGCGACAATAGTGGCGATCTTGCCTACTCTGATCTGGTCAGTTGAGCCAACGTTGAACACTTCGAACCGCTCGCGGGAACTTTGAAAAACACCACAGATAGCGGAGACACAATCGTCTACGTGAAGATAGGATTTCTCCTGCCTGCCATCGCCCAATATTTCCATTTCCTTGGGATTCCTCAAGAGCTTCATTACGAAGTCGTAAATTACCCCATGGCGACACCGCGGACCGACTACATTTGCTAACCGCAGTGCGATCCCCCTCCAGCGATATGTGTGACAATAGGCCGAGATCAAGGATTCAGAGGCAAGCTTGGACGCACCATAGAGAGAAACGGGCTCCAACGGAGCGTAGTCCTCCCGAGTTGGAAGTGTTCTGGCTTTGCCGTAAACCGTGGAACTTGACGTAAAGACGATCATCTCAGCTTCGGCACGTTTCATCTCTTCCAAGATAACATATGTTGTGAACAAATTCTGTTGGAAGCAGGTATCAGAATCGCTTCGGTCCAGCCTCACTTCAGGGTTGGCCGCTAGGTGGAATACGACCCCTACTCCGTTTAGAGCGTCTCTTACGTCTCGAGGATTTGTGCAATCGCCTTTGATCAGTTGGAGACTGTCACCATTTTCATCCGCATCATCCGCGGCAGAAAGATTTGCACTGCTGCCAGATGACATATTATCCAAAATTCTGACGTGCCACCCAGATCGAACCAGTCTCTCTGCGAGGTGGCTACCTATGAAGCCAGCTCCGCCAGTAATGAGGCACGATGGTATATCGGTTTCCAACCGGCGTGTCATGATCAGTCGCCGCCGAAATATGCTTTCGGAAGCCAGTCAATGCGGATTGTTGATGGCGCAATTGCGAATTTCATGGCGAACAACCGCTCGGTCTCTTGTTCTCGATGTTCTGAGTAAACCCGGTTCGTCCATTTCTTTGGTAATCTAATTCTCTCGGTCTCGTAAAGAGCCTGCTCATTTTGGAGAGTAAACGGGCCGGGACAAGGAGGACCGCAAGGACGACAAGAAAGCTTACCGTCTGTATTGTGAGTAAGATATTTCGTTCCGTTTGACCGGAGAACATTATGTCGACATTTGTGTCGTTCGCGTTCACAACGAATACATTGGCCCAACCAAGGCTTTGATGCTCAAGGATTTTGTTTCCAGAAAAGGCTGTCCAATCAGGATGGAAGTTCATTGCAAAATATAGAAGTGTCGAATTCCCGGCAGACAGTTCGACGCGGTATCTGTCCGGCCCGACCTGCACGTATACAACGGGTTGGATTAGGCCAGCGGTCAGATTGGCACCAAGACCTCCGTTGGTGACGAAGAACAGTGGGAGGTAGTCCAGATTCTCAAATATGGCTAGACTGCCAACCATCTTAAAGAAATGAAAACTGGACGAGTTCATTAAGCGCAAGTAGAAAATCTGAGGATCCCCAATTAACCAGTAAGCGTTCACCTCCTGAGGTTCCTGACGGTAAGTAGAGTTTAGGTCGACAATGACATACCTAACGCTAGCCCTTCCTAGCTGCTCCGCAGCTGCATCGATATGATTCTGGGCCAGTAGATCAAAAGTTTCTTTCACCGCAACAATCGCAGGATAATCTGGCCCTCTGATATCAGCTGAACCGGGAATACTGAACGTGTAGCTATCCACCGCGCCTGACCTCAAATATGTTCCGTAGTCTAATGGCAACCAGAGCGTTCGGAAAAAGTTACTGTGGGTTCGAAATGCGCTCAGCAGGCTTGAAGTCTCAAAATAATCGTCTCTCACGTAGAAGCCTTGGCCATACACCTTGTTTATTCCTCCATAGCCATTCATAAATGGGAAGGAGTAGAATGCTATCGTCGAGAGCGTCAGTGCAACGAGAAAGACCCCTAACATCTTTCTCGCGCTGGCTAGACGAAAAGACCTAGAGTACTCGATCGTCCTATGGATGAGGAGAGCGATTGCGGGAGCGTATGCAAAACTCTGGACGTAAGCGAACTTCGTGGGACTTTCGTATTGATACAAAAGTGGGAAGCTCCTGAATAGTGAATAGGTCAGATTGTCTTTAGTCAGCTCATCAAGCACAGCGATCAAGATGATTAGGGAAAGCAAACTGATTACCATTCTAGAATATCCTTTGACCCGAAGGCTCAAGATGCACCCGCCAATTGCAAGGATTGGCAGTAACCATGTCGACAGCCCCTGCGGAGTCGTCGTCATGTAACCCAAATCCTGTAAAGGTGCTCCTGGCCAGCCAATTGCTATCAGCCTCAAAGAATTTGTGAACGACGCGGAAACGTACGTGTACTGCACGTTCGGCATAGCGTTGTTGGCGTACGCGATCGAAGAAGCGTAACCCCCTATTATGGGAAGCAACGTAGGAGCCAGCAACAGCGGGTACAAAACCGCCACACTGATGATGATACAAGTCGCTTTGAAAATCGAACTGCGCCGCTTGTCAAAGCCAATAAATGTTCCCAGGAACACCAGTATGGGAATGCCCACCACAAATATGACAGCATGCGTCAAGAAGATGGATGCCAGTGCTAGGCATCCCACAAATTTGAGGAGAGTTTTGGCTTTGGTCGATGAAAGAAAACCATTCAAGTAAGAAATGATCGGGGGCACGAGCATATACTCCCAAAGCCCACCGAGGGCTCCTCCTGCAAATTCCTGAAGCGTAACGGGATTAATTGCGTAAAACAGCCCGCCCACGAGCTTCGCCGTGGTGTTCAATTTCAGAGTCTCCAGAAACCGGAACATGAAGAGTCCTGACAGTGGAAGAAGAGAGAAGAACAATAGTTTCTGGGTGAATCCGGAAAATGAGCCGCTCACTAATACTATGAGGGAAACAAAGAGGTCTCCGGTGGTGCTTGCCACGGAGTTGCCCAACCCTTCAAACTGCCAGGCTGAGAAGTACCTGTTCGGAGGAAACCAATACGATGTAAAAGCCCGAAGGTCGCTGTATGAAATATAGCCGTATGAGAAGAGCGAATGCCACATGGGAACGAACAAGGCAAGAAACAGGCCGAGGACTAGGGCCTGATTCCTAGCAGACAGTCAACTTCACCCTGAGAACCCCTCCGCCAGCCCGCGCACGAACCCGAACAGCGCTCTCAATTGCCTGAGAGAACCGTAAGAGATCGCGTTGTAAAGAAAGAAGCCGTTTATGAGCAAGAGTTGGACAGTGAATCCGAAGATGTCGCCCCCAGTGGAAGGTCGGAAATCTTTGGCAAGAAAATAGGCGGAGTCTCGTGAAAGGAAATAGGGGTCGCGAGTTGGCCCTGACGGCGCAACATGATGTCTTACTCTCACTTGCGGATGGAAGATTTGCAGTTGCCCTGATCGTTTGAGCCTTACGAAGAAATCACCATCTATATGGTTGTAGAAGAAGTTCTCGTCAAATCCCCCTAACGTCTTGAGAATTGATTTTCTGAACGCTACGTTAGTAATAGTAAGGTGATCCACTTCAAATGGTTGCTCGAAGTCTTTTGGAGGGCGCCATGTTCCGATACTGAACGCTCCCCATCTTCCCATCCTCCCGACTTGGAGAAAATTGCCTTGTAAGAAAGCTTTTTCGTAGAACGAAAACGCCAGCCTTATCGGAAGCGAGCCCCTCATGTACAACCTCTCCAGTGCGCGCATTTGGGCGTCCTCCGTCGGCCCCCCTACGGCAGCTGCGTTTGGAAACCTTGCAAACCCGTCTGTAATGCCATCGATCCAATCCACTGCAGGCTCAGAGTCATCATTCAAATAAGCAACAAGCTCGGCCGAGGCCTTCCTCCACCCAAGGTTGAAGAGGTAGGACAAAGACCCCTTTGACTCCAGCACCTGAACTCTATCCGAAATCTGGTGGAAAATTGGGTCTAGAGTTCTGCCGTTGTTGATGACGAGGATCTCCTTGGGGAGGGCTGTCTGTTGACTCAAGGCATGAAGACAGCGAGCAAGATCCTTTTGTCTGTCCCTCGTGGGGATCACAACTGATATTTCCATCGCAAATAGCCCGAAGTTTTCTATGCTTCGTCCGTTTAGATTAATTCTTTTTAATGTCGGCGTAAAGCCTGAGATGCAGGCCAGCATTCGTGGCCCAGTCGTAGTTCTGAAGTTTTTGATAGAGGGCGGTTGCAATCCGTAACGATCTGTCTTTGTCGTTAGCTAGCTTCTCAATTGCAGACGCCAATTGATCATGTCTGCCAGGCTCCACGACCAGCGCTTCGTTTTGGTCTCCAAGTCCTATGGCGTCAGCGAGAATCTTCGTCACGATCAGAGGTTTTCGATAGAGCGCGATTCGCATATAGGACCAGGAAGTTGTTCCCACCGTCGAAGTGAAAGGGAAGACTGCGACGTCCGAACTGATGATATGATTCAAGCCTTCGTTATGACCCGCATTAATTAACGCTATTTTATCGCAAAGACCAAGTTCTCCGATAAGATCCTCTACATGTCTGAGATAAGACAGGTACTTTGCTTGGATTTTGTAGAGGATAACTAGTCTCAGATAGGGCATACGACTCGAAAGAAGGCTCACGGCACGGACTAGGACCTCGACTCCCTTGCCTGGACGCAGGTATCCATAGAAGAGAAGATTCAGAGATTCATGGCGATCGAGATTATGGTCTAAGGGCCCCACTCTTCTCAACTCGTCCAAGTCTACCGCATGATTGATCACATGAATGTTGTCGGGATTGAACTTATACCACCGAACCAGTAAGGCCTTGAAGGTTGGGCTTGCGACTACTATCCCGTCCGCTATTCTTATTGTTAAGTAGAATAAGGAGAGACCGAGTCTTATTACAGGATATGGAACTTCTACATTGAATAGAGTTTGGGCTTCTCTTATTTGATAAGGCGCAAGAACATGATGAAGAGTCACGACTACTTTTCTCCGAAGAACCTTCAAAGCAATTATTGCCACAATGATCGAGAAGTTGGAAAACCAGGGGCCGTAGAGAAAAATCTCGTGTTGCACATGAACTATCTCAGGAGATTCAGTTAATGTCTCATGGACCACAGAGAATGGCAGGGTCGAAGATGAGTTGGACTCGTGTACCCTAAGACCTGATTCCCACCCTAATTTGGCTCTCTTCGCAATTTTCGGGGTTACAACGTCGACATGGCATGCTGTCTTCAATAGACAATTCACCAGTCTATGGGTGTAGTCGGCAATGGCGTCGTTGGATGGTGGATAAGTTGACACCATTAGGACTCTCATTTCACTGTCAAGACCTCAAAAGTTTCCAGCAAAGTTGGACCATTCCCAGGCTATGAACCCGGATGTCCTTCAGCAGTCTAACGAGACTGGTCTTGTTCGTTCTGTTCTCCTTCCATTTAACCGGAATCTCTGAGATTCTGAAACCTTTTCTGCGGGCCAGTGCGAGAATCTCGGTGTCCCAGAACCAGTCCTTACTCGTTGTGAGAGGGAGGAGTTCATCAACGGCTCGTTTGCTGAATGCTTTGAAACCGCATTGATGGTCTGATATTCCAGTCGCGAATATTGTGCTGACTATCAAATTGTAGATTCGAGAAACGAACAGTCTGAGAACGGGTCTGCGGACAGACGCGCCCGGAAGATATCTCGATCCCGTTACCACGTCATAGCCTCGCTTGATCTGGTCTATCAGGATAGTGAGAAACCCGAGGTCTGTAGCTAAGTCGGCGTCGAAGAAAACGTAGATTTCTCCTTGTAGCTTCGACCAACCATTTCTAAGCGCCTCCCCCCTTCCGAGTCTTGATTCGCTATGGAAGACGTGAACTCTGGAATCGGATTCGGCGAGTCTCTTAGCAATCTCATAGGTTCCGTCAGTGGATCCGTCTTCGGCAATAGCAATGATGAAGTCGTGTTCCAGTTTTGCCGCACTATCCAGACTCGCACGCACGGCTCGCTCCAGATACTGTGACTCATTGTGAACGGGAATGCTGACTACGAGCGAAGCCATTCTAAACAACTCCCGCGAGGACCGGTTATACTCTCTCGCCTTTGAACAGGTCTGAAGGGGCTAGCATCCGTTCATTGCACGAGGCTTTCAAATGACTTCTACTGATAAGCGTACACCGCCATATTCCCGTCTTGGAAGATTGGTACGAAACCGTTGGGAAGATAAGCTTGGCCATGCCACCCGAGCCCAGGGACCCACCACACAGTCCAGATGGTTGAATAACCATAAGATTGAGCTAACGACACCCCAACCAATGGGCTTGAGTAGACGTAGTCAATGATATTGGCTGTGGAGGGAAGGTATGCTTTCGCCCATCCATACATTGTCTGGTGAGCGATCAGGATCTCATGTGGTCCCAAGTGGGCCGCGACCCAGCCCAAGACAGTTGCTAAGCTTGGCATATCCGATAGAGGTACATTATCTTGCATCATTGAGGTGGGGACAAAACTTGGGAAAATGGCATAGTACCCAGTCGCTTGTTGCGCAGGGAGATCGATGTAGAGAATCGCTGAGAATACAAGAAGAATCGGAACAACGCGAATAACTTTGCCGAAGATGCGCAAAGCCCGTGCTGTTGCCAGAGGAGCGATCTGAGAGAGTCGTGAGAATCCCATGGCACCATAAACGCACATCGGAATGTCAAGTAGCAACACCCAACGATAACTTGGAACAATAAAACCAAAGAAAGGCATCAATGCAACAAGAACAATCGCTGTGCAAAGCGCCATCCATGCTTTCAAGTCAAAATTTGTCAGTCTTCTCATACCAATTACCGCGAGTGGCAGGAGAGGGAAGAATGCGTAGATCAGAAATCCTACGCTTGATACGAGCGCCTCAACTCTCGGGACCTCTGGTTGGGTCTCCACGAGGCTTATTCCAGAAGCAAGCCCAGTATAGAAGACCGCTGCGAACAGTGCGAGAGGTGCGAGCCCCACTCTAGTCAGATAGGCCATGTCGCCCCATTGTCTCCTTCTCAGGCTTTCGAGAAACCGGAACCCAATCAGTCCAAGCGCGAGAACTGCAGTGAGCTGGTCGGACGCCACGGCGAGCGACAATAAAACCGATGACACCAGTTCTCTTCTTGGATTCTTCTCGGCTTGAAGCAGCGGGAGGCTGAGCAGGATAAAGGTCAACCCCAACATATTCCTGTAGAGATCCCAGCTGATTCTCAAGGTCACAAAGTACAACGAGGCCATCAGCGCAGTACCAAACGCCTGTCGTCCCGTCCACCGCAAACCTAACTGTAGAAATCGGAAGAGTGACCAGATCAAACCACCATACAAGATTGGTCCCATGACCTTGAAAATCCAGACTGGGTTGACTCGCACCAATAGATATAGAGGAACCGATATCATGTACATTAATGGCGCCGCTCCCAACATTGCCATCGCTCCTGTTTTTCCCGCCGCCCAGTCGAGCGTGTTGGGGACATAGAAGGATATTGTGTCAAATCCTACCGGGTAAGGTCCAACAATAACTTCCGGGATGGCCCGAATGCCAAGCGGTATCAGGAATGCAGCCAAGGCAAATTTCTTATGACGAATTCTACTCACTAGCGTTGCTACTACTCCAGGCAAGAGTATTCGATCTTCAGTCTTAAGATCAGGCATCTCTGTGGTGGGAGAATGGTTCTGTGGGCAAGAAAGACTGCTTGAAATTTGAAGACAGATTCAATAGTAGAAATTGAGTCTACGAAGACCCCATTCGGATCTGCGTCAGGGAATCTGCATTTCTCGGCGAGGGTTGGCAAGTTCACCCAACCCCCGCCACAGGGATTCGTTGAACCTCCAAGCGTGCGCTTGGTTGTATCCCCATCGGACGGCCAACTTGCTGGCTCTCATCGCGATCGACCTACCGACAGCAAGGACCCGTGCAATGCCATGATCCACTGCAAGCAATAGCTTTTCCAGTATCTGTAACAGCACTTTGGTCATCGTACGATTGCGCACGTTGTCCACCCATCGTATGGTCAGGTCCACCAATCCTCTCTCCATCCGATCCAACGCTCTATACCAAACCCGCATTCTCAACCCGCGAGTCTTTAGTCCGATCAAAACCTCGCGTGTGATAGGCCGCTCCAGCAATTTTTTCGAAAAAGAGTCTGGGACCGAAGCTCGGCTTCCAGAAGAACCTACTATCACCATAACCTTCTGAGACGCCCTTGAAGCGAGCGCTCAACCCTGTTCTCATATAATTCATTTGCGAATCAATCCGGTTGTTGGAGAAGTGTGGCTAAAGCCTGGTCCGTAGAACCCCATTTAGCGTTCTCTTTGGGACGCGGTTTGAGCGACGGCTCAAGTAGTTGCGAATATAACTTTTTTTCGGGCTAGTTCACTGCGACAGCAAAACTATGGGAACACACACGCACGCAATTAACAGAATAGCGACAGAAGTCTTCTCAAGAATCGCTTCCTGCCCGGCCTCAGAATTCTGATGTTCGTATTCAGGTAGATAGATGGGCACGAGTCATGGACGAGGAACGGCCTAAGAGAGATGAGTCGAGAGTTCTCTCTGCTCGATTGGCAATGTTCATGCTGCATGATGAAATGGAACAGATGCCGTCAGCCATTACCTCTAAGGCATCGGGGTCGTCGCAGGAGAAAGGCAGCGATCTAAGGCTGTTTCCAGCTTGGTAATAGTACAAAGCGGTGTCGCCGCCACTGAGGTCAAGATTGGTAAAGGGTGACGGGACGGTTGCACAGTTTGGCCCGTCATTTATTGCAATTGCCACCATTATGAAATCGTCTCTGTAGGCGGGGGATGTTGAGATTGACAAAGCTGTCGTTTCGGACACACAACAGTTGTATGCGGTGGTTGGCAGGCTCGGGTCCCAGGTCGCTTCGCCGACATTGGCAAGCGCGACAACTTCCGCGCTCAAAAAGCCCCCGCCTGGCACTGACGAGACCGATACTCGATCAAGAGTCTCGAGGCTCATAGCTCGGTGGTAGAATTCCATGATATTCGGACTGAAGCAGCATCCAGCCATACCTGTCTGATTCGTGCGGAGCTCGTATTCTGCTCCCGTGCCGTCTGTTACGATCGGGCGGCAGTTGAAATTGCAGATGACTATGACAACTATTACGTCATTCGGTCTTGTCGTACTGATAAAGGCGCCACATGAAGACGTAAAGAGGGGATTGCAAGGACCATGCATGTCTATTGCAACTATGGGACCAGCGATGCTGCCTGATTGAATCGTGAATTGATCATTGGGAGCCTCGTTGCTTGCTCCCATCCGGTTGGTTATCTGAACATCGCAGGGTTGTGGCAGTGTTAAGTTTCCAGCGGAGGCGACTGTTAAGAGCGAAGTGTCACTCAGAATCACGAAAGGTCTGGATATTCCGCACATAGTAACAGACGTAGATGCTGTAAAGAATTTCCCGGTAACAGCGATCTGTGTATTTGGATACCCCTCCGTTGGTGATATGAAAGCGACGAGCGGGGTCCCGGTTGGTTGTGTCTGTATCGCATCTACTGTCTCGGTCCAAGCGCCGGAAAGGTTCGATGACCAGGTAGCAGCTTCATTGAGTACTTGATTGTTGTTAATCTGATACTCTATTGCGGGTATATCCCGTCCGCCTGGATTAATGTTACCTAGGAAAGAGAAGCCCGGCCC
>WNGH01001909.1_pt2 | contig 21004 bp, 18 predicted proteins | sample 5400631 | NCBI WGS metagenome assembly WNGH01 (sample SAMN13153373, study PRJNA577476) | soil metagenome | isolation source: 115 cm soil or saprolite under Garry oak tree replicate 1 | place: USA:California | collected 2016-06-15
AATCAATTTCCATAAATCCAAATACTGCGTGTAGACGCGGTCCGCGAGCGCCTGGGGAGCGATTCCCTGGCCCCTGGCCGAACGTTCGATCTTTTGGCCGTGCTCGTCTGTGCCCGAAAGCAGCTTGACGTCAAAACCCATCATGCGCTTGTAGCGCGCGATCGTATCGGCAACGATGGTCGTATAAGTGCCACCCAGGTGCGGCGGCGCATTCACATAGTAAAGAGGCGTCGTGATGTAGAAGGTCTTGGACATAGAGCTAAGTATAGCTTGTAGTCTCGGGCTTTAGCCCGCGTTCGGATGTTTCGGGCGTGGCCTCGACGATAGGACATCGTGATTGAGGCCCGTAGGGCCCTGGAGTTTTGACATTTGCGCGGGTTTTTGGAGCAAAAACTCCCCTCCTCGGCAAAGGAGGGGTGGCTGCGCCCATTAAGAAAAAACGGCGAAGCCTCCCTAGCGGGCGCAGACGGGGTGGTCGTTCAAGCAGCGATGATTGGAAGTTGAACGAACCACCCCGTCCGCGCCAGTCAAAGGAACGGGACCATTTACTTGATGGCGCGTCCACCCCTCCTTTGCCAAGGAGGGGAGTTTTGACTTACCTGTTGCCTGCGTCAGCTGGTCGGGGGCGAAACGCGAAATTCGAGATGTAAGTTCAGGTCTATTGAAAAAAGCTCTGCTTAAAATGTCCAAACTCCAGGGCCCGTAGGGCCGTCAAAACGAAGCCCACGGCGTGAGTCTACTTCTTTCAATCAGGTAAGCAGCCAAGGCTTGGGATTGGACGCGTTTTAGCGGGACACCCTTCTCGCGTGCGATCCGAGCGCAATCCTCGTACTCCGGCGCAAAATTCACAATTTCGCCATCGAGCCGCGACACCTTGATCCGTACTCTCCCGTGCACCGTTTCAACCTCAACGAACTCCCGATCGAGGGTCGTCCGGTTAACACTATGCCGGCGGATACCGATCGTAGTCGTTTCCTGAAAAATGATCCGGGACAGAACTTCAGCGCTGTCCGGCCGCGCCAGCACCTGAAGCAAATGGCCCGGCCGTCCCTTCTTCATTTGAACAGGAACCGTGAAGGCGTCCAAAGCGCCGGCCGCGAGCAGTTTCTCGGTAACGTAACCGAAGTTTTGCGGGGTCATATCGTCGATGTTCGCTTCAATAATAGTGACGGTCTCGCCGCCGGACGCCGAGGCCAACTCGCGTTCTTCTCCCACCATCAACCGCAGGCAATTGGGGAAGTCCGTGAATTGCTTCGTGCCCGCACCGTAGCCGATGCGGTCCGTGGCGAAACTCTGAAGGGGTTCGAAGCGGTCCACCACTGCAGCCAAGATCGCAGCGCCAGTGGGCGTGACCAATTCGGTGTTGGCGTATTTGGAGTAGATCGTTGCCTGCCGCAACAGATCCGCCGTCGCGGGCGCGGGAACCGGAAAGATTCCATGCTGGCAATGAATAAAACCGCTGCCGATGTTGATCGCCGAACAGAGGAATCGCTCGATCCCTAGCGCATCGAAACCAATTGCAGAGCCGGCAGTATCGACGATGGAATCCACTGCACCGACCTCGTGAAATTCAACGTCTTCGGGCGGAATGTGATGCACGTTGCCTTCGGATATCGCCAGCTTGGTGAAGATGTTTGTGGCGATACGCTTCGTGTTGGGGTTGAGACGGCTCTCGCGAATCATCGCCAAAATTTCAGAAGCTTTGCGGTGAAACTGGCCGTGGCCGTGATGGTGGTGCTCGTGCGGATGTTCGTGAGCTTGAGGATGATTGTGGTCACCCTCCATCAGCACGTCGAACTTCATCGCGCTCACATTCGCGCGTACGACACGCGAGGCCCTCAACTCGTAACCTTCAACAGGTAATTTCTTCAACTCGGCCTTCAGGTAATCAAAATCCAACCCCAGGTCGAGAAGGGCGCCAATCGTCATGTCGCCGCTGATTCCGGAGAAGCAGTCGAAGTACAGGGTCTTCATATTTTTAAGGTCGGGCCCACCGGCCCCTGTAGCCGCGGGTCTTCAGACCCGCGGACCGCCGGGCTAAAGCCCAGCGGCTACAACCGGCAATGGCCGGTCCCCCCACCTATTTTTGAGGTCGGGCCCACCGGCCAAGCTACTGTCGGTACACCGCCTCCGGCGGCCTCTTTGACTTGCAATTGGCCGGTCCCCCCACCTACGCAGGCCAAATCTTAGCATCTTCGGCGTGCTAACATTGGCGTTTATGCTTTTGGACATTCACGCACGCCTAAAGGACGCGCTTCGGGGCGCCATCCGGTCGCAGTGGAATATCGACCCCCCGGAAGTGATTCTCAATCAGACTCCGAAAATTGAGCTTGGCGAATTCGCGACTCCGGTCTCGTTCGAATTGGCGCGGCAGGTCAAGAAGTCCCCGCGGATGATTGCCGAGGAACTGATCGCGCGGACCGGAAAGATCGACGGTGTCGAAAGGATGGAGGTGGCGGGCGCAGGATACATCAACATTTTCCTGGACCGGGCCGCTGCCATACGCGGTAGCCGCCTTCGTGGATTTGCCACGGACCCGGGCAAGGTTATTGTCGAACACACGAACATCAACCCCAATAAAGCGGCCCACATTGGCCATCTTCGAAATGCCGCGATAGGAGACACATTTGTTCGAATTCTCCAGGCGACGGGGCGCAAAGTCGAAGTGCAGAATTACATCGACAATACCGGTGTTCAGGTCGCCGACGTGATTGTGGGTCTCAAGCATGTCGAGAAGAAAACTCTCCATGATGTCCGCCGGATCATTGCCGACTCTACCGTGAAATTCGATTACTACTGCTGGGACGTCTACGCGAGAGTCACGCCGTTCTACGAGTCCAACGATCCGAAACACAACCTTCGCGCTCAAACGCTGAAGGAGATCGAAGAAGGCGACAACGATACGGCTCGAATGGCCGAAGCCGTGGCGATGACCATCGCGCGCTGCCATCTTCGAACAATGGCGCGAATCAATGTCCACTACGACCTGTTGCCGCGCGAGAGCGACATTCTGCATTTGAAGTTCTGGGACTACGCATTCCGGCAGCTTCGCGGGCGGGAGGCTATATTTTTAGAGACCGAAGGAAAGAACAAGGGCTGTTGGGTCATGCGTCTCGAAACCGATGGCAACGACGAGGACAAGATCATTGTCCGTTCCAATGGGACTGTGACTTATGTCGGTAAAGACATTGCGTACCAACTCTGGAAGCTCGGCCTCCTCGATCAGGACTTCAAATATGACCCGTTCACTGAAGAACAAGACGTCTGGGTGACAACTTCCAGCGGCGGCCGGCCGGATCATCCCGCATTTGGCCGCGGCGAGACCGTATACAACGTGATCGATGTCCGGCAGTCCTATTTGCAGAATGTTGTACGACAAGGCCTGCTCGGGCTCGGCTATGAAGAACAGGCGCGGCGCTCGATTCACTTTTCATACGAGGTTGTCGCGCTCAGCCCGGCGTGTGCCGACCAACTCGGAATCGAAATATCCCCGGAAGACCGTAAGCGACCGCATATCGAAGTCTCAGGACGAAAGGGACAGGGAGTCAAAGCAGACGATCTGCTCGACACGCTTGAATCTGAAGCGAGAAAGGAAGTGTGGAAGCGTAATCCGGAGCTCAAACCTACAGAAACTGACGAAATTGCGCACCAGATTGCCGTCGGCGCGCTCCGGTATTTCCTCCTGAAGTTCACGCGTACCGCGATTATTGCATTCGACTTCAAAGAAGCTCTGAATTTCGACGGCGAGACCGGACCCTACCTTCAATATGCAACGGTCCGCGGCAACAACATCATTAACAAGCTGCGCGAGTTGGAGCCGAACTTTGATTTCGACCGCGTCCACCAGTTGCTGCACCATCCGAAGTTTGCAGTGTTCTTGAATGAAGCGAACGACATTTGGGAATTGCTCTACATCGCTCTTCGCCTGGATGAGATTGCGAACCAGGTCATTACGACTTTAGAGCCGGCTACGCTGGCAAAATACGCGTTTACTCTCGCGCAGCAGTTCAGTCTCTTTTATCACCGCTACCGAATCATCAGCGAAGAGAATCCCGATCGGCGGCTTTTCTACCTTCTTGTTGTTGATCTCGTTCGTGAAGCGCTCAGGAAGGCGCTCGATCTGATGGGAATCCAGGCGCCCCGGCGGATGTGAGCACCAGATTCATCGCGGATGTCATGCTCGGGAAACTGGCCCGCTGGCTGCGGGTCTTGGGTCTCGATGTAGCGTACTCCAATGCCTATGAAGATAACGAAATCGTCAGGATGGCTGAACAGGAAAATCGCGTCATTCTCACGCGCGACACCGGTCTTGCGGCGCGTCGAAGCCGAGCAGAATCCCTCCTGATCGCAAGCGGGGACTACAAGGAACAGATCCAGCAGGTCCTGCGGACATTCGACCTCAGGACATTCACCGTTTTCTCCCGCTGCCTCGAGTGCAACGTCCTTCTAAAGGATGTCGACAAAGAATCGGTCTTTGAGCAGGTCCCGGCCTATGTCTATCTGACTCAAGAACGCTTCGCCATCTGTCCCCTATGCAACCGTGTTTATTGGCACGGCACGCATGCGGATCGGATGCTGAAACAAATCCCGCTCCCCTAACGGTTTTCTTGGTAGTCGTTTATTCGCGCAGTAGATTCCTCTAAAACTCGGAGCGTACTCTCAAGGCGAAGTTGCGGGGAGCATCCAGCGCTGTTCCAGAAAATACACCGGAAAAGTTAATCAGGTTGAAGCGGTTTGACAGATTGAATGCGTCCGCCTGCAAGCGAAGCTTGAGCTTGTCCGACTGAAGAATGTCCACGCCGGCGGAAATATCCAGAGATGCCGAGGGCCGGATACGGCCACGCTCAAAATTCACCTTTTGCAGAATTCGGGCGCCGTATTGCTCAGCGGTGAAATTTGCGTTCGACGGCCCTTCGATCTCAAAGGGCAGGCCGCTGTTGTAGGAGGACGCCAACGCAAACCACACCCGGGAGTGAGGCTGGACGCGCAACCGGGAACGAAACGTATTCCGTTGATCCTGGGAGATGGGAAATGAACCGGTTCCATCGAGCAGCGCATCGGTTTCGCCGCCTAAAAACAACCCCCCGGCCACCGGCAGCCGGCCGGTTCCATTCATGTTGCTATAGCTCAATTGTCCGCTAAACGGTCCGAGAGTACGGATCTCGATCTTTGTCTCAATCCCCCGGACGGTGGCCTCGGAGAAAGCAATGGGGAAGCTGATTCCCGTATTGAGCAAAAGACTGTCGTCGCCGAAATTATCGAAGCTGCGCCGATACCAACTGCCGTCAATCCGAACATGGTTCGACATGCTCTTGGAAAAACCCGTCTCGACAAAATTGCCGCGCGAGGGAGCCAACGGCAGGAACGCGCCTTTCCCGCCTAAATTTCGGATCTGATCGGAGCTGGCGAGCAGGATGTTTTCCCTAGCCGGAATCTGAAACACACGATCGTACGAGCCGCGCAGCACGATTCCGACGGAGGGCACTTCATAGGCCAGTCCCAGCCGGGGGCTCCACGCAGTTTCGTCCTGTACCAAACGATAGTGATCGAAACGCAGGCCTGTGCTCAGGTTTAAATTTCCAGCTGTCCAGGTGTCCTGAATGAATGCGGACTGAGTGTGGCCACGCGCAGAATCGGAAAAATGAAAATTTTGTGGAACGTCACGGTCAAAGATTTGCGTATCTCCAAGCCGATAGGCGATGATCTGAAAGCTCAGATCTTCGTGAACGGATGAGAACGTGCCCTCGACACCGGCTTTCAGTTCGTGGTGGCCATAATGGCCGGCAACGCTACCGGCAAGATACGTCTCGCGGAATCCCCGATCCTGTGACGGCCGGATCGGCGTTGACAGAATATTCGACCAGAGACGAGCGTCCGTGTCGCGGATCATCGCGCGGAACTGCCCCAGGACGCGCGGTGTAAAGATATGGGTGTGCGATACCTGAGCCAAGGTTTCGCCGGCACTCCGGTCTTGCCGCTGCCCGGCAGCCTGTTGAACCAATTCATTGGGGACCATGAACCTTGTGTCGCGCCGGTGCGCGTAAAAACGAGTGCGATCGGAATCCGACCACTGCCGTTCAAACATGGTCGAAAGACCACCACCGTTGCCGCGATTCGTGTAGTTTTGCTCGACGGGCGGATCCAGGTATCGATCGGTCTGCATGGCTTCCCCGCTAATACTGACGGCCGTGCGGCCTCGGGCATACCGGAGCGAGACAGAACCCTCGCGATTGGCAAAACTGCCATTTTGAAGCGTGGCGCTGCCGTGGAGTCCGCGATGCGTGTCTTCTTCACTCGCCATTTCGATCACGCCCCCGAGCTTCAGACCAAATTCGGCGGGGTATCCTGCGGTCCGGACATTCAGAGATTGGAATTCTTCGATGTTTACCGACTGCGCGAAGGCCGGCGAGCGGTTGTCATAAAATGGGATCCCGTCGATCACGTATTGAACGTCGTATTCCGAGCCACGTGGATGTAACGAGCCGTTGGCTTCGAGCAACCACCCGGGCTGCGTATTGACCAGACCAAGCACGGATCGTCCCGGAGCGGAAGCGGGCCGGTCTTCCAGAGCCTGTCGCGGCAGGTACTGAGCCGACCGCGCCGGATCGAGCAATGTGTCGACTTCAGTAACATCAACGGTCGTGTTCAATGGCAGGAGGTCCAGAGTGACTCGGTGCTCGATTGGAAGCTGCGACTGTATCTCGATCACATCGGAGTGTGGCCCAAAACCGGTACTCCGTACGATCAGCTCATATCGGCCTGGCGGTAGTCCACGGATAGTGGAACGGCCGGTATCATCGGTTTCAAACGTGCGCTCCACTCCGGTCGCCTGTCCTACGATCGAGCCGGAAGCCTGCAAGGTGGAACCGGTAACGTCTGTCACTTGAAGCCGGAGTTCTCCACTGATCCGTTGAGCAACCGCAACCCACGCGACCAGGAAAGTTTTGATGAACACAGACCGAATCATCCGGCATCGTCCTCTAATCGCGGACTTTATCATCGAAACAGGCCCTTCGCCATCTCCTTGGCTGTGAAATCCTTGGCGAAGCTATCGCGCCATTTCCGCAGGCTAATCCCCTTGGTCTTTCCGCCTGTCCGGAATATCATTTGGCAACGCCGTCGCTTAGCCGTTCACCCCTTGTCCAAACTGAGATAGGCCGCGCGCTCTTCCGGTGCGGAAACGGCTTGCTTCAAAGGACTCTTACGCTCGCGGCGGCTGAAGCCCAGATCCGTTAGGCGAACATGGAGGTCTGGATGTTTTGTCCCGAATGCAGGGCGGAATATCGACGCGGGTTCACAAAGTGCAGGGATTGCGACGTCGATTTAGTCGATAGTCTTGCAGAGCCGGAGCCGCAGCAGTGTGGCGGCAGATCCAAGGAATTCCTTGTTGATAACCGAGTTGAAATATCACGTTTTCTCGATGTTCGTCAGGCGGAATTCGCAGTTTCGGTGCTTGAGGGGAGCGGCGTCGAAGCCTGCATCGATCAATCATTCATCGGATACATTGCACCCCATTACATGCTAGGGTCAGGGGGTGTTCGCCTTCTTGTTCGCGCCGAAGATAGGGAACGAGCAATCGAAGTGCTTCAATCATCGGAAGAGTTGAACCAAGACAAGCTGGAGGAGCCGGGGGACGATCTATAAGAACCGGCTTGGCGCTGAGAATTTACCCCGCCTTCACGCCGAATCGTTCCAAGAAAATGGTCGAACAGCAACGCAAGATCGGCCATACGTTCCCGCAGGGCAGGAGCATTGATCGTAACGACATTCAGACGGTAGTAGAGGTCTTCTCTCCGTAACTTGCGCCACAAATGCACCGCATGCTCAGGCGTATTTGCTGGGACCGGATTACAAATCTGCCACAGCCGCGGCCTCCGTCTCAAGCATGGACCAGGCCCTCCAATTCACAGAACGTATCAATCAGAAAATCCGGCGGAGCGTCCTTGAACGTCTCTGTCGCATAACCATAGGTGACTCCACAGGTGGCTACACCTGCATTGCGTCCGGTTAAGACATCCACGGCGGAGTCACCGATCATCCACGTCTTATCGCGATGGCCGTTCGTGTCCGACAGAATCTTGTAGACCCCCACAGGGTCAGGCTTCTTGTGATCGAAGCTATTACCGCCGTAGACAGCAGCGAAGTGCCTGTAAATACATAGTCCGTCAAGCATGGCGCAACTGAAATGGACCGGCTTGTTGGTGAGGACAGCGAGTTTGCAGTCGCTAAGCCTTTCGAGCGTTTCCCGCACTCCCGGATAAAGCACCGTGTTGTCCAGCATGTGCGCACGGTAATAGGAGAGGAACATCTGCAGTCCCGACTGTACGGTTGCGTCCGTGGCCACCGGCCCGAGAGCCCTCCGGATCAGCATCAGTGCGCCATTGCCGATGAAACGAGCGATCTCTTCTTCCGTCAAAACAGGCAGGTCGAATCGATTTCGAATGTAGTTGACAGATACCGTCAAGTCCTTTTTCGAGTCGACCAGCGTACCGTCAAGATCAAAGATGAGAACGGGCCGCACTGGGTGATAATAGCACTAGGTTAGCGTCGGGCCCACCGGCCAGCCGTAGTTGGTACACCGCCTTCGGCGGCCTCCTAGACTCGGCAATGGCCGGTCCCCCCACGCACCAGGTTAGCGTCGGGCCCACCGGCCAGCCGTAGTTGGTACACCGCCTTCGGCGGCCTCCTGGACTCGGCAATGGCCGTCCCCCCACGCACCAGGTTAGCGTCGGGCCCACGCACTGACGTTCCCCCACGCCGGGAGACATATGCTTGAGGAACTGATCCGCCGTGAATTTAATCGATGGGCCGAAGAGGGCCGCGGGCGCGGCATGGAAAAGAGTCATTGGGAAATCACACGCCAGATGATTGATCTCATGAAAGTGGACTCCCAAACCCGCGTATTGGCACAGAAGGCACCCAGCGGGCTGGTGCTTGGCATCGACCTTTCCGACCGCATGATCCTCGAGGCGCGAAGCGGTTATCGGAATCCTCCAAATGCGCTGTTTCTTGTTGCCGATGCTTCGCGGATTCCCTGTGAAGAAGGCTTGTTCAATTCCTTACTCAGCGTCGAATCGATTTACTACTACCCCGACCTGGAAGGCGCATTCGCCGAAGTATTCCGCATCTTGCGCCCGGGCGGGAAAGCGTTCTTCCTCGTCAACTATTACAAGGGGAACGTCTACGGGCATCGGTGGGCGAAGTACATCGATATTCCCGTTCATCTCCTCGGAGCTGAGGATTACATTGCTCTGCTTGCCAGGGCCGGTTTTCGATCCGCCAGTCATCGAAGGATTATCAATTCCACACCCACTCCCGAAGACTGGACGCCTACCCAGTGGTTTTCGACAAGACAGGATCAGGCGAAGTTCCAGGCTGAGGGAGCGCTGCTGCTGGAGGCGGAAAAATAAAGAGGGGGATTTCGGATTGCGGATTTCGGATTTGGGAGCCGTTGGACTCGGAAGGGCTCCCTAAATCCGAAATCCCTTTTCCTACACGGGTTCCCTTTCCTTCTCAAACCGTATCCGGTCTTCTTCCACAAACTCCTTCACCACGGGATGGTCGCTGCCGTAGAGCTGGTCCATCGTGCCGTTAAAAACAAACTTGCCTTGATGAAGGAGGGCCACACGGTCCGCCACTTTTTCGGCGCAATTTGCGATGTCGTGGGTCACCACCATCTGCGTAAGACCGAGTTGCCGCTGCATTTTACGGATGAGCTTGTTGATAGTCTGGGACATCAGGGGGTCAACCATCGTCGTGGGTTCGTCGTACAAAATGGCTTCCGGCTCCGCCGCCAGGCCACGGGCGATTGCCACGGCGCGCTTCATTCCAGTGCTGAGCTCGGATGGCATCAGTTCTGCGAGATCCTCAACCTCAACAAGCCGTAGCTTCTCGGCCACGCGTTTCTCAATCTCTTCGTCGGTGTGGCCGCTCTCGGTGAGCGGAAACGCGATATTCTCCCACACCGACAGTGAATCAAACAGCGCGCCGGACTGGAAGACGAGCTGAACCTTTCTGCGGATATCCGCCAGTCCTCGTTCGCGCATGTTCGTGATGTCCACGCCATCGACGATGATCCGTCCCTGGTCCGGCTTGAGAAAACCCACAACGTGGGTGAGCAAGACCGTTTTTCCGACACCGCTCGGGCCTAAAATGGCAAACGTCTCGCCCCTGTCGACACCAAAGGAAACACCGTCCAGGACTTTATGGTCGTCGAAGGACTTGTGCACGTCGATGAATTCGATGAAATAAGCCATAGGGCTTTCTTTACAGGTTCGTGGTGGACACGGAGGCATTGAAAACAACTGAAGGGAAAGCCGAAGTCCCCTCCTTGGACAAACCTTGGACAAGGAGGGGTGGCTGCGCCCATTAAGAAAATGCCGCGAAGCCTCCTTCGCGGGCGCAGACGGGGTGGTTGGTTCAAGCCACCGATTATCGGAAGTTGAACGAACCACCCCGTTCTTGATGTTTCGCCCTACCGGGCTCACGCTTCGCGCCGCGCCTCCAAAGGAACGGGACCATTTATTTGATGGCACGGCTTCAATCCATATTCACTGGAACCGGCTCCGGCTTCAACAATGTGTAGCCCTCGGATCGCGCAACGTACGTGGCAGCAGTGATGTCGCCCGTAACATTAAGCGTGGTACGGCACATATCCAGAATGCGGTCCACGCCCAAGATAAGCGCGATCAAAGAAGGATTCACCCCGATCGTCGTCAACACCACAATGATGAACGGAATGGAACCGGAGGGAACACCGGCCGTTCCGACGCCGCCAAGTATCGCCAGATAGGCAACCAGAACCTGCTGCCCGAGTGTGAGGTGCACACCCGCCAACTGCGCGAGAAACAGCACGGTCACTCCTTCGTAAAGAGCCGTGCCGTTCTGATTCGCCGTTGCGCCAACCGTTAAGACGAATGTATTAATCTCGCGAGGCACACCGAGGTTTTCTTCGGATACGCGTAACGCCGTAGGCAGAGTCGCGTTGGATGAGGAGGTGGAGAATGCCGTCAGCATGACTGTGCGAATCCGGCGGAAAAATTCCAACGGCGGAATGCGGGAAAGCCAGGCCACCGAGAGAGAATACACTCCGAACATATGCAGTGCCAGGCCGGCCAGGACTGTCGCCACGAACCACGCGAGCGCGACGAGCAACTCGAATCCGAATCGAGCCGTGGTCGTGAACAACAGGCAGGCGACGGCATAAGGCGCAAGCCACATCACCATGTCGATGATCTTTGCCGAAACCTGAAACAACGCGTCAAACGCCTGGATCAAAGGCGCAGTCGCGGACGCCGGCAGAAGAGTGATCGCGACCGCCAGCACCACTGCGAAGAACATCAGGTGCAGCATGTTTGGCGTATCCGATGCCACAGCGGCGATGGGATTCGAAGGTACGAGTGTCCGCACGACTTGCATGAGAGCGGATGGTTGTGGCTGTGTCTGGGCGGCTGCTTGCACTCGACGGCCTGCGTCTGCGCCGTACCGCTCGACCAGCGCCTGCGCTGTCCCCGGCTCGATCCGCTGGCCGGGACGAACCAGGTTCGCCAGCGAAATCCCGATGACCACCGAAATTGCCGATATCACGACGGTATAGACAAAGCACTTCAATCCGATCCTTCCAAGCTTGCGAATATCGCCGACACCCGAAATACCAACGACCAGGGACGAGAAAACCAGCGGGACCACCGTCATCAGAAGCAGTCGAAGGAACAGTTCGCCAACCGGCTCCGTAATCTGAAACACGATCCACTCGACACGCGGATTGGCACCACTCCAAATGGTGTTGACGGCAACACCGGCTGCGGCTCCAACAATCAACCCGAGGAGAATTCGGCTGTGCAACATACACGTGATCTTAACAATCTGAAGGTTAAAATAGCCTCGAATTACGCGAATGCCGCGAACAGGATAGCGGCGAATCCCCAATTTATTTCTGGATTCGATGTCACCATTGTAGCCTGCCTCCGACTATGGATTGGAGGTACAACATGCGTCTCGTATCGAGCCTGATCATCATTTTGGCGCTGGCGGCAGGATCGCCCGGCCTCGCGGCACAAGGCAAAGGAAGAGGGAGAGCCGCGCAGGGCAACGCCGAAGTAGAAAGCCAAGGCAATGATCATGGAAATAGTCTGTCGGTCAGTGTTTCGATCGGAGGGAATGACGAGCGTCTCATCCGTACCTGGTTCTCTGAACCTCGCAACATGCAAGGTCTGCCGCCGGGCCTGGCAAAGAAAGAAAGTCTTCCGCCCGGACTGCAGCGGCAGTTGGTCCGAAACGGGCAATTGCCTCCCGGTTTGCAAAAGCGCATTCAGCCCTTGCCCCCGACGCTCGAAGCTAAATTGACACCTTTGCCGGAAGGCAAAAGGCGGGTTTTCATCAACGGCAGCATCGTACTCCTCGATCAGCGCAAGGGCCTCATTCTCGATGTGCTCGCTGTCTTCTAGGCTTCCGCAGGCCATGAATGTTTTTGAGAAAGAGAGACTTCCATGAAAGCGTTTTCCGTTTTGGTTATGGGTGTGTTCTTCAGTCTGTGGCTTGTTCCCCGGCTGGATGCGGCCGCCCAGTTCGGCCGAGGACGCGACCGGATCTGCGTTTACCAGGACATTCACTATCAGGGTTGGGAACAGTGTTACGGCCCTGGAGACGAAGTGGCCAGCCTGGACAGACATAACAATGCCATTTCATCGATTCGCATTTACGGTCCGGCCCGGATCACCGTCTACGAAGACACGAACTTTCGAGGTCACTCGGTGGAGTTCAGTTCGGATGTTCCCGACCTGGGCTTGCGGATCATATCCGGATCCAAGTCGTGGAGCGACCGTATTGAGTCGCTGCGTGTGAGCCCGGATTCAGCAGCGACGGCTTTCAGACGTGATCGAGACCGCGACCGGGACGAAGAAGCGCCACGTGACGGCATATGCGTTTACGAGCGCGCGGATTATCAGGGTCGATCGGAATGTTGGAACGCGGACGACGAGGTACGCGATCTGGCACGGGTTGGCAATTGGAGTGACAAGATCTCGTCCATACGCGTTTTCGGTCGAACGGTCGCTGTGTTTTATCGTGACATCGATTTACACGGAGAGCGCCTGATGGTGGATCATGATATTCCGGACCTCGCTCAGGTTTCCATGAGAGGCTTTGGGACTTGGAACGATCAGATCTCTTCGCTGGAAGTTGAAGCGGTACGCGGAAGGGGGCGTGGCCGCAGATAACCTTCTACTCCCGAAGAAAGCGGATCAACTGCGGATGCACAACCTCCGGCTGCTCCCATTGCGGTAAGTGGGCCGCGGATTCCACAGCCAGCAAACTTGCATGGGGAAGTGTTGTCATGAACCACTCGCTCTCTTCGAAAGCGACCGTCTGGTCCTCCTTCCCCCAGATCACAAGGACAGGCCGTGGGTGCTCACCCACACGTTTCAGTTGATCCCCTTGATCCACTTCCGCATTGCTTACGAACTCCGAGAGCCGAGCAAGACGAAAACCTCTGTAACGAAGCTGTTCCCGGTAACGGGTAGGCCAATCGGGAAAGCGCTCCGGATGAAAAAAATCGTCGAGCTGGCTGGTGGCCCAATACCGCTCGTCAAAGAGTGCCGTTAAGTAGCTCCAGACCGATGGAAAATCAGCCAGCAGGGTGGTCCCATGCGGCCTTCGGATCGAAGGATCGAAATAGACTAGCGATCGCACCCGTTCAGGATATTTATCCGCGAAGTTCGTGACCACAGAGGCGCCAAACGAGATTCCGACCAGATCCACCGGTTCGGCGATGTGCAAAACATGGAGGAGCTGGTCGAGTTGCCGGATGTAAAGATCGTCGTTATAGGAAATGTACGGCCGATCCGAATAGCCACGGCCATAATAGTCATAACGCAATACGCGGAACCCTGCCCCCGCCAGCGATTCAAAGGTCGGGTCCCAGATGTAATAAGGCACGCTGAATCCGGCTGCAAGAACAACCACACGGCCGTTCACCGGGCCACCCAACTGGTAATGCGTGTATCCGTCGCTGAGAGATGCGAACTCTCCTGCAACGGTTTGTCGAACGGATGAATCAATCTCGAGTTGCTCGGGGTCCGCAAAACGATAGATTCCCCAGAAAAATCCGACAATAGCGATTGCAGCGGCCACTAACCAGATTGGCCAACGCGTCGATTTCATATAAGATCCGTAATTCGGGACGGAGGAAAAATTCTTGAAATTCCGAATTCCCGGAGTTGTTCCTCCGTCCCGAAATTCCGAAGTTCCCTTATCTTCACAAAGTAAGGAGATTGATACAATGGCGACGTCAAAAAAAGGTTCCGTTAATCGACGCGGCTTCCTGAAGGGCGCCGCAGTGGGAGCTGCCGCACTGGTAGCGAAACCCACTGTCCAGGCTCAAAATGCCCCGGCCAGACAAGCGGCCCAGTTACCCTCAGCAGCTTTGGTCGCGGCCGAGACCAGCCCACCGCCGCCACGGACGGACGTGTACACCACGGACCGGCCCGGCTCGGATTTCATGGTGGACGTCATCAAATCACTCGGCTTCGAGTACGTCGCCGCAAATCCCGGTTCGACTTTCCGCGCGCTGCACGAGTCGATTATTAACTACGGCGGCAATAAGGCCCCTGAACTCCTCACCTGCTGCCATGAAGAGTCGTCCGTTGCGATGGCCCACGGATATGCCAAGATCGAGGGCAAACCGATAATGGTCATGGCCCACGGCACTGTTGGATTGCAGCACGCGTCCATGGCCATTTACAACGCATATGCCGATCGCGTGCCGGTGTACATCGTCATCGGCAACGTCGCAGATGGCCCCTGGCGAAGAAGCGATGTCGAATGGACTCACGCTGTGCAGGACGCGGCGTTGATCGTTCGGGACTACACAAAATGGGATGACTCGCCGATTTCCTTGACACAGTTTGCCGAGTCCGCCGTCCGGGCTTACAAGATCGCAACAACTCCGCCGATGGGACCGGTCGTGGTCGTCGCCGATGCGGTGTTGCAAGAAGAACCCGTTTCCCAAGACGACCGGCGCCGTTTGCGTGTTCCGAAGCTTTCGGCGTCTGGGCCGCCGGCGGGCGATTCCGGAGCGGTTGCTGAAGTCGCCAGAATGCTGGTAGCCGCGGAAAATCCGCTGATCGTTAGCGGACGCTCCGCGCGGACTCCCAATGGGCTAAAGCTGCTGGTCGAACTAGCCGAACTTCTTCAAGCGCCCGTGCTGGACCGGCGGCAGCGAATGAATTTCCCCACGCGGCATCCGCTTTACGGTACGGGAAACCTTGCGAATGCAGACCTCGTTCTGGGTTTGGAAGTTCCGGACTTCTGGAACGTGACTCACGCGCAAACCCCTCTCAACCGAATGGGCATGGAGGTTCGTCCACTGACAAAGCAGGGGGCCAAGATTGTTACGATTTCGTCCCTCGATCTGCTCACCAAGAGCAACTACCAGGATTTTGGACGCTACAACGAAGTGGACCTCGCCATCGCGGCCGACGCGGAGGCCACCATGCCCCCGCTGATTGAAGCTTGCCGGCGTCTGATCACGGCCGATCGCAAAAGGGTCTTTGATGCGCGCGGCGCACGGTTCGCGGAGGCCGCGAAGCGAATTCGCGAGCAGGACCTGCAGGAAGCGGCGTGGGCCTGGGACGCGAGCCCGATCACGACAGCCCGAGTATCCGCGGAGTTGTGGAACCAGATCAAGAACGAAGACTGGTCGCTAGTATCGGATGTTGTATTCCAAAGCTGGTGGCCGACCCGGCTCTGGGACTTCACCAAGCATTATCAGTTCATCGGCGGGCACGGAGCTTATGGGATTGGTTACGGCGCGCCGGCTGCAGTGGGCGCAGCACTTGCCAACAAGAAGTACGGGCGTTTGACCGTCAATATTCAATCCGACGGCGATCTGAACTACGCTCCCGGTGTGTTGTGGACCGCTGCCCATCACCACATTCCGCTGCTGAGCATCATGCACAATAATCGTAGCTACCATCAAGAGCGTATGTTTGTGGCAGACATGGCTGCACGCGCGCAACGCGATGTCTCCCGCGTCGGCATTGGCAATGACATCAGCAATCCCAATATTGACTACGCCACCATGGCGAAGGCCTATGGCATGTATGGCGCGGGACCGATTGAGAATCCGAACGACCTGGGACCGGCAATCAAGAAGGCCATTGAAGTGGTGAAGCGCGGCGAACCGGCTCTTGTCGATGTGGTCATGCAGCCCCGCTAAGAATGAAGATATGAATAAATTCTCACTGTTCGTTGTTACTGCGGCCGCGGCGCTGGCTCTCCCAGCGCTTGCGGCGGGCCAAGCGGCTCCCACCGGGAACGTGGCCAACGGCAAGCGTCTTTTCGAAAAGCAGAACTGCTATTACTGCCACGGGACCGGCGGTCAAGGCGGAAGAGATGGAGCGCGAATCGCCGCAACAGCCCTGAACGTACAGGCGCTCATCCGTTATGTGCGCCAGCCCACGGGCGGTATGCCGGCATTCACGGACAAGATCATCTCCGACCAGGAACTGACCGACATCTACGCCTACCTGAAGTCGCTTCCGGCAGCAAAAGCGCCGAAAGATATTCCGCTGCTGGATCAATTGCGGGAGAAGTAGCCGCGAAGGCGCGAATGGAGACGCCCCCATTCGCGCCATTCGCGGCTAAAAACTTGCGTTGCTTCGCGGCATTCTCTTTGATGGCACAGTCACCCCTCCTGTTCCAGGCAGGGGAATCGGTCTCCGCGGCTACTTTCATTCATTCAGCTTCGTCTCGATTCTTCGGTCGGGGACCAGCCACATGAGCGCCACGAACACATAAACAGCGTCAGCTGCCCACTGATACACGAAGGCCAAAGGGATCGCCACGACGTACAGCGCTAGCGAAAGCTTGGCCTTGGTGTCTTTGCCCACTGCCGCCGCGAGCCTCGAATTGGCGCCCTCGAGTGCCATGATCACCTTCTCAAGGATCAAATATGCCAATCCGGCCAAAAGCAGCACTACCCCATAGACCGCGGTTGGCAACGGTGCGGCGTGGTTCTCTCCCATCCACCCTGTGACGAACGGAATCAGCGACAACCAGAACAACAGGTGCAGATTCGCCCACAGGATCTTGCCATTAACCCGGCTCGCTGCGTGGAGCATGTGATGATGGTTGTTCCAATAGATGCCAAGAAAGACGAAGCTCAGCACATAGGACAAGAACACCGGCAACAGCGAGCGTAACGCTTCCCAGCCGGCGCCTTGGGGAACTTTCAAGTCCAGGACCATGATCGTGATCAAGATCGCGATCACGCCATCACTGAACGCTTCGAGACGTCCCTTGCTCACTGCTTTCGTTACCCTTTTGGGCGGACACCTCTGTTTAATTCACACGTATAGGAGGTTATATTCTATCGCCGCTTCGCGGCGGCTGTAGATTGGCCATTTTCCACGGACGAAGCGGGCTAAAGCACCTCTCCTGGCACAGGAGCGGATTTCGTGTTCTTCGCGAATTGACAGGCAGAGCGAAAGTAGACAAGATGGGGCCATGCTTCGCACTTATTTCTTGCTTTTGCTTGGCGTGATTGCCGCGGCGCCGGCCTACGCGCAGGAGTCGCCGTTCCAGCAAGACCCGGTCGAGCATTACGCTGGGAGATTCCTCACGGGGGTTTTGATTCTCGGAATCGGTTTGGTCCTCTATAGCATGCTTCGCTATCGCGGCCGCCTCACCGGACCCGTCTCGTGGGTATTCCTGGCGGTTGGGGTCGTGGTTGTGCCGGCCACGACGGTTTTGCTGGGCACGCTGCTGGTGATGGAGAAGGCGGAGCAGGTCGACTTCTGCGGGTCCTGTCATCTGACGATGAAGTCGTACGTGGATGACTTGAAGGATCCGAATAGCCATAGCCTGGCGGCCGTCCATTATCAGAATAAGTACATTCCTACGAACCAGTGTTACCAGTGCCACACGTCCTACGGCATGTTCGGTACTGTCGAAGCCAAGTTGTCGGGCATGATTGACGTGTACAAATACTATACGCGGACATTTCATATCCCCATCAAGATGCGCTCTCCCTATCCGAATGACGACTGCCTTAAGTGCCACGCCGAATCGGCGAAGTGGAAGCCGATTCATGATGAATTTAAGGCATCGCTTTTTTCGGGCGAAACGAAGTGTCTGGACTGCCACGGCAATGATCATCCCGCCCATACGCTGGCGGCCGCGAGGTGATGGAGGATGGCGAAGAGTCATACAGGCTGGTTCGGACCGGCCGCTCTGACCGAGTGGTTATTGATTGTGGCTCAGTTCCTGGTGCTGCTGGCGCTTGCCATGGGGCTGCAGTTCATCGTCAACACGACGGGCGGCACTTTGTTTCTATTCGCTTCGGTCGCGCCGTTGCTGGTAACCCTCGCCATCGCCATCGTCGCCGGCGTTTCCATTTACAGATTCCGCAAACGTCACAGCCTCTTCAGCATCGAAACGTACGAGCCGGGTCAGATTATCTTTCGCGAGGGAGAGAGCGGCGATGTTGCCTATTTCGTTCAGTCCGGCGAAGTGGAAGTGTTGGAGGAGCAGGGCGGAGTTGAAAAGCCGATTGGAGTGCTCGCCGAAGGCGAATATTTCGGAGAGATGGCGCTGTTATCGAATGCTCCGCGAAATGCCACCGTTCGCGCCCGAAGGACGGCGAAGCTGGCGGTGCTCGGAAAAGGAAACTTTCTGACGATGTTGCGCGTGATGCCTCATGTCCACGGAGACATCATGAAAACCGTCAAGGAAAGAGCGATGAAACACGTGTAAATGATGGTCCCGGCCATTCGCGCAATTCGCGCCATTTCCGGCCGAGACTTTGGATGGCTTTGCCGCGCTCTCTTGCCGAACCCATATGAAAACACCGCTCCGCCGAAAGATACTTTTGTATTCGAGCTCGCTATTGATCATCTTGATCGTGACGATGCTCGTCTACGTGAATTATCAGGCGGAGCGGTTCGTGGACGAGCGCATCGCCAGCGACATTGAGCAGGGGCGCGCGCGCATCAAGCAAGCGGATGAAGACCGGATCGGGACGCTCAAGCTAACCGCAGGTCTTGTAGCGTCGCTCCCAGGGCTCAAAGCTTCACTGAGCACCGATACTGGAACCGTCCGCGATTTCTTGTCCTATTACCAGCAGCAGTATACCGTTGCGCAATTGCTCATTGTGCTGGACACCGCCGGCCGTGTTGTTGCGCGGACCGACACTCCCGAACTCACGCCCGTTCCTGCAGATCTCGACGTTGGGATCATCAAGACCAGCAGTGGCGCTTACCACGTGGCCAAGATGCCTGCCGAAGCCGGCGGCACCCTTTTCGGTTACGTGATTGCCGGTGCGCTGGTGGACGACAATTTCGCCCGCGCACTCCACGAACGCGGCAATGGCGAGATCGTGATCGTCGCTGAGACCGTATTAGGGTCGAATCTTTCGCGCGCCAATTTGCCCTGGCAAACGCGCGCGGATTGGGAAGCGGCCGTGGGCGCCGACGTGGCGCCTCGCACCATCAGCGTTGACAATGAAAGCTACGAAGCTGTCGCGACTCTCTTGGGAAAGGAAAGCGGGATTCGGCCGCTCGCTGTCATCATGCAGTCCCATGACCGGGCGATGGCGCCCTACCGCGGGATTCAAGTCGGGCTATTGATTCTGGGCCTCATCGCCGCAATTGTCGGGGTAGCGACCAGCGCAGTGCTTGCGCGTAACGTGACCTCACCGGTAGCGAAGCTCGTGGAGGGGACACAGCAAGTCGCCGCAGGAAACTTTGACTATCGTCTCGACGTACACTCGACCGATGAAATCGGCGATCTCGCAAGTTCGTTCAACACGATGATCCGAGGCCTGCGCGAGCGCGCGGACATGCAGAAGTTTGTATCCCTGTCGACAGTCGAGATGATCCAGTCCAGGACGAACAAGAAAGTCTCTGCCGGCGAGAAGGTTGTCCTGACGATCTTCTTTTCCGATATGCGCGGATTTACAGCGATGACGGAACACCGGACGCCGGAGGAAACCGTCAAGCTTCTCAACACGTGCCTGAGTCTGCAGGCAGAAAAGGTCAAAAAATTTCACGGCGACATTGATAAGTATGTGGGAGATGAAGTTGTCGCCATCTTCCAGGGCGAGGACATGGAGTTGAACGCCATTCGCTGCGCCGTGGAAATTCACTCGGCAGTCGACCAATTCAATGCTTCCAGTCCGGACGTCGGGCTGATACATCTCGGCATCGGCATCGTGACCGGTGAAGTCATTCTTGGGAGTATCGGCAGCGAGGATCGGCTCGATTACACCATCATCGGATCGAACGTCAACCTATGCTCGCGTCTCTGCTCGAAAGCCAGCCCTGGAGAGACACTGCTTGCGGAAAGCACCTACAAACGCGTCAAAGGCCTGGTCGCGGCGCAAAAAATCGAACCGCTCCAGGTCAAAGGCTTCACCGATCCTATTCCTGTCTATCGGATGGGCTAGCTGCAAGGCTGTTCATTTAGTAGGTGTAGTAGGTGAATTCGCAATTAACGTGACGTATTTTCTACCTCATCCGGCCCTTCGGGCCACCTTCTCCCAGGGGGAGAAGGACCCGCTCATGGGGTGTCCCTCTCCCATTGGGAGAGGGAGCCGCGAAGTGGCGGGTGAGGGTTCTGTTAACTGTAGGGGCGGTCCATGACCGCGCCTACAGTTGATCAGAACGGGCTATTGGGCAGCCAATCCACTGCTTCGCTGCCTAATTCTTTTTGGGATCGTACGCCGACTTCGGATAATCCTGCCCGAACTTATTCTTGTGTTGCACGCCCGCAAACTGCGTTTCATCCAATGTCAGGTCCGGCACGGCCGGCGCGCCCGCACCGGCACTGAGTTCAACGCTTGAAGGCTGGGCCCGCTCCGACCATGCTGTGATGCGGTATCGGCCGGCCGGAAGATCAAGGCGGTAGTTGCCATTGTTGTCGGCTTCGACAATATAGGACGTCGGCAGCACGAGGATGATCGCGCTCATCTGAGGATGGATATTGCAAAAGACGCGGTACGTTGCCG
>WNGH01001636.1_pt1 | contig 20994 bp, 17 predicted proteins | sample 5400631 | NCBI WGS metagenome assembly WNGH01 (sample SAMN13153373, study PRJNA577476) | soil metagenome | isolation source: 115 cm soil or saprolite under Garry oak tree replicate 1 | place: USA:California | collected 2016-06-15
AACGGCGTAATCCATGTTGTCTGGCGCACGTAGACAGCAAAGTAGAATCGATAGCCATCGGCCCTTTCAGCGAGGGCACTGAGGGCCGCAGCGTGGACGGTACGATTCTGTATTTCAAGTAGCTGTTCGTTTTCGAAACGATAGACAACGCGGAACAGTCCTTGTTGCGTTCCCGACACGACAAAAGAACGAGCACGATCCTCTGGTGTCAGGCGACTTCCGAACGAGGCTGCCAAGGCATCCTTCGGTTCGGCCTCAAGTCGAAAAATGCGTCCAAGAAAAAACCGAAGACGGAAAAGCGCGCGGGCCACTGGCGGAAGTCTGTTGATCTCAGCGTCGGTGGCGTCGCATCCGTCCTGACGCGCCCGGTGAAGAAATTCAGAAAGGGTAACGCCGTCGCGGTGCGTAGGCAGGTCTATCGCCCAGACGTCGTGCAGCGGAACGTCGGCGAGAAACGAGTGCACGCGAAGCGGTAGCGCGTAAAATTCCGTTGGAGAAATCCGCGGCATTCTTTTATCTCCTTTACGTCCCGGACCTCCTTGACATCATTTACCTTGCCGTCTCGATTTTGAATTCCGCGCGCATGAACGCCTTGATTCCTTCTTCGCCCGTCAATCGCAAACACACCAATTTCCCTTCGCGTTCCAGATCAATGTGAAAATCAAAAAATGGGCAGCACTTGCTTTCCGCCACCACCCACTCCGCCAATTCCGCCAGCGACACGTCTCCCGGGCTGAACTGAAATTCGTACCCTTTCTCCGTCTCCACGATCTCCTTCTTCGCCGCCATCAATTTCTCGCTCAATTGTTTGTGCCGCGCCCGCTGCTCGGGCGTCAGGGCCTTGATGTTGCAATAGAACTTGCTTCGCACCGTCTCTACCTGCCTCTCGGGCTGCACGACGATCGCTAAACTCTGCGCCGCCAGCCCCATCGTTGCGCCACTTCCAATCCAAAGCGCCAGTGTCACGCCCGCGGCGCTCTTCTTGCCCACATTCAAAAACCGCTCTTTCCCGTTCTTCATAGCTGTCCTCCATTTAGGACTTGCCACGTCCCATCTGCAAATGCTAAAACTTAAACTCAGCTTTAAGTCAAGCGTCATTTTCCAGGAACGCCTTCATGAAAATCGGTGAACTTGCTGCCACCGCCGGCCTTAACGCCTCTGCCATCCGCTACTACGAAAAACGCGGCCTCCTCCCCGCGCCCCAGCGGACCGGCAACCAGCGCCGCTACTCGGACGACACCCTCTACCGCGTGCTCCTCATCCGCTTTGCCACCGACATGGGCTTCACTCTCAGCGAAATCAAGCTGTTTCTTAACGGGCTCGGCGACAACACTCCGGTCGGTCCTCGCTGGAAAAAACTCGCCGCCCGCAAACTCATCGAAGTCGATCAAACCATCGCCCGCTCCATCCGCCTGAAGTCCCTCCTCCAGCATCTCCTCCATTGCCGCTGCGTCTCCCTTCCGGTCTGTGTCAATCGCCTCCGCCTCAGCCCAAGCCTTCGCCTCCTCAAGAGCGCGCGGCGCTAGACTTGTTTTTCTAAAGGCAGGAAAGGCCAGCCGTTGCTTTAAGAGGCCCAGGCTGATATTCATACATTTTGACGCGGGCGGCGACGCCGCGCTCACAAGTCACCAGTCGCTGGTCAGCAGTTACGGTCCACGGATCGCACGAGCGGAGAACAATGACGCAGCAACTCACTTTCAATCTAATGCCCAACCGCAAGACGTGGACGGTCAGCGAGCTAACGGGAAAAATCCGCGACCTCCTCGCCAAAAACTTCACCGACATCTCCGTCCAGGGTGAAGTCTCCAACTGCCGCGAAGCCCAGTCCGGCCACATCTACTTCACTCTCAAAGACGACCGCGCTCAGGTCCGCTGCGTTTACTTCAAGCAGCAGCAGCGCGGAATCAAATTCCGCCCCGAAGACGGCCTGCAAGTCACCGTGCGCGGCAGCATCAGCGTTTACGAACAGCGCGGCGAATATCAGATTTACGTCGAGAAAATCGACCTGGTGGGGCAGGGCGCGTTGCAGCTCGCCTTCGAGCAATTGAAAAAGCGCCTCGAAACTGAAGGCCTGTTCGATGCCGTGCGCAAGAAACCGTTGCCGCTTCTCCCCAGCCGCATCGGCATCATCACTTCACCAAAAGGCGCCGCCGTCCGCGACGTTGTGCGCATTCTCACGCGCCGCTTCCCGAACGTGCACCTCACCGTCTATCCCGTACGCGTGCAGGGCGAAGGCTCCGCGGAAGAGATCGTCAAAGCGCTCAAGTTTTTTAATAAAGCGAAACTCGTCGACGTGCTCATCCTCACGCGCGGTGGCGGCTCACTGGAAGATTTGTGGTCCTTCAACGAGGAAATCGTCGCGCGCGCTGTCTTCGCTTCAGAAATTCCTGTGATCTCCGGCATCGGCCATGAAACCGATTTCACCATTGCCGATTTCGTCGCCGATGTGCGCGCCTCTACACCTTCCGCCGCCGCCGAGCTCGTGGTCCAGACCCGCCGCGAATTTGACAAGCACATCGCCGACTTGCGCGAGACGCTTTCCGGATTGATCCGCTACCGCCTGTTGGAAATCTCTCGCCGCGTTCACGAACTTTCCGCGCGCCCCGGATTCCGCCGCCCGCTCGATCTCTTGCGCCAGCAGCGCCAGCGCGCCGACGAAATGACTTCGCGCCTGGCGCTCGGCCTCCGCGCACGCCTCGAACAATCCCGCAAACGCTTCACCGCCGCGCACCTTCGCATCGCGTCGTTCGATTTTCGCGTGAAAATCGCCGCGTTCCGCCTGCGCCTCGAAAAGCGCAGCGCCGACCTCGGCCTCCGGGCCGAGCGCCTCCTCCGCGCCAAGCGCGAACGCTGGCAGCGCCTCGCGCTGCAACTCCAGGAACGCGGCCCCTTAAAAGTTCTGGAGCGCGGCTACGCCATTGCCACCGACGCCGCCGGCAACCTCCTCCGCTCTGCGGATCAAGTTCAGATCGGTGACGACGTCGCCATCCAACTCCACCGCGGCCGCCTCATCACCGAAGTAAAAAAGAAGCAAGGATGATCAGACTACCGATAGATTTCTTTGCGATGACCAACTCTAACCACAGTCACTGTGGTCGCCGAATCATTTATGTCATAGATGATTCGATAGTCTCCGGATCGGATTCGCCAGGCTCCTTCCCTGTCTTTCATTTTCTTACAACCAGGCGGGCGAGGATTGTCCCGAAGAGACAAGAGTTTCTCTTCAACTTTTTCAAACGAGGGAGAGGCAATCGCTTCAAGTTCTTTCTGAGCCGGGCGCAGGATAATTACCCGGTATCTCACTTGCGGTTGCGGCGGATTTCTGCGAGCGCTTGTTCCAGCGGGATACCAGTTTCCCCAGAAGCCTTTGCTTCGTCATACCCGCGAATATCTTCGAGATCTTCCAGCTCTTCAAGGATTTTTTCGTATTCCTCGATGCTGATGACGACGGCGACTTTTTCGCCGCGCTCATTTACAACAAATTGGAGTTCTTTGCTCATGGGAAGCTCACTGACTGCAGTTTACTCCCGCACTGAAGGGAGGACAATCGGAACTATTCGCTGTCGTTCTGAAAATTGAAAAGTGAAACCCAAATCTATTCGTCGTCGGAGGAGGCAACTTTCAGGACGGCGAGGAAGGCTTCTTGCGGAATGTCCACCTGGCCGACGCGCTTCATGCGGCGCTTGCCTTCTTTTTGTTTTTCGAGGAGTTTGCGTTTACGAGAAATGTCGCCGCCGTAGCATTTGGCGAGAACGTTTTTGCGGATCGCGGCGACCGTTTCGCGCGCAATCACACGGCTGCCGATCGCGGCCTGGATCGGCACTTCAAACATTTGCCGCGGAATGAGTTTTCGCAAGCGCGTCACCAGATCACGCCCGCGCTCCGCCGCAAACTCGCGATGGATGATCAGCGCGAGCGCGTCGACCGGTTCGCCGGCGACCAGCACATCCAGTTTGATCAGGTCGGATTCGCTGTAGCCCGCAAGATGGTAATCGAGCGACGCGTAGCCGCGTGAAGTGGATTTCAGGCGGTCGTAAAAATCGAGAACGATTTCGTTCAGCGGCAATTCGTAAGTGAGCATGACGCGCGTGGGCGACAAATATTCGAACTTCTTCTGCGTGCCGCGCTTTTCCTGGCAGAGCTGCAGAATTCCGCCGATGGAATCGTCGTTGGTGATGATCATCGCTGTGATGATGGGCTCTTCGATTTTCTCGATGTCGCTGGGATTCGGAAATTTCGCCGGGCTGTCGACTTCGATGACTTCACCGGTCACGCGCGTGATGCGGTAACGCACGCTCGGCGCGGTCGTAATCAGATTAAGGCCGAACTCGCGCTCCAGCCGCTCTTGCACGATTTCCATGTGCAGGAGACCCAGGAAGCCGCAGCGAAAGCCGAAACCGAGCGCGACCGAATTTTCCGGCTCGTAGAAAAATGCCGCGTCGTTCAATTGTAATTTTCCGAGCGCGTCGCGCAGCGGTTCGTAGTCATCGGCAAGCACGGGAAACAAACCTGCGAAAACCATCGGCTTGATGGCTTCGAATCCCGGCAAAGCCGCAGCCGGGCGGCCAGCATCCGTGACGGTGTCGCCCATGCGTGCGTCGGCCACGCGTTTGATGTTGGCGACGACGAAACCAACGTCGCCGGCTTCGAGTTCCTCGAGGGCGACGGGCTTCGGCGTGAGCGTGCCGAGCTGCTCGACTTCGTAGACCTCGTTGCTGTAGACAAGGCGAACTTTCATGTGATTCGTGATGCGGCCTTGCATCACGCGCACCAGAACGACGGCGCCGCGGTAAATGTCGAACCACGAATCGAAAATCAGCGCCTGGAGCGGATTTTCCGCGCTGCCCTTGGGCGGCGGCACGCGCGCAACAATGGCTTCAAGAACTTCTTCGACCCCAAGGCCGCTCTTCGCGCTGATCAGCAGAGCGTCCTCGGCGGGAATCGCCAGCACGGATTCGATTTGTTCTTTTGCAAAATCCGGCTGCGCGGCGGGCAAATCAATTTTGTTGATGACCGGGAGAATCGTGAGGTTGTGGCCCGCGGCGAGAAAAGTGTTTGCGACGGTTTGCGCTTCCACGCCCTGCGACGCATCGACAACGAGGAGCGCGCCTTCGCAGGCGGAAAGGGCGCGGGAAACTTCATAGGAAAAATCCACGTGGCCCGGCGTGTCGATTAAATTCAAGCGGTAGGTATTTCCATCTTTCGAATTGTAATGAAGGCGGATGCTTTTCGCCTTGATGGTGATGCCGCGCTCGCGTTCGAGGTCCATGGAGTCGAGGACTTGTTCGTGCATTTCGCGCTGCGAGAGCGCGCCGGTCATTTCGAGCAGACGGTCGGCGAGCGTGGACTTGCCGTGGTCAATGTGCGCGATGATACAGAAGTTTCGAATGAACTTGGGGTCCATTGTTCTCGCTTAAAAAAAGTTCTCGCTTACCAGTTTCTCGATTGCGGGCAGGATTGGAAACGCCCGCGTCGTTTGTCAGGCGGGCCTGCTGCTTTCGAAGAAGCGACATTCAGGAAGAGCAAAAACCGTGCCGCGTAAAGAGCCAGTGTGCCACAAACGGAGCAGCGCGTCAGCCTGACAAGGAGTCTTCAACCGGTAGCCGCCAGTTCGCAGTTTTGAGTTTTAAGTTGTAAGTCTTAAGTTGGGATAAGGAGAGATAGCGAGAATTGAGGGTTGAAAGGCAGCGGAGGCGGGTTGAGCGGTTGGGGGGAGAAACAGGAGGAAGCAAAGAATTGCCCACCCTTAGCGAAAAACAAAATCGCAAAGGGCAGTCCGCCCGAGCAGAGCTATAGCCTTAGGAGTGTTCCACCCGCGACTAAAAAGGAGTCTCCCGAATCGGATATCGCTGGAATTTGCAGAACAAACGGGGGATAGTGGCTGGTCGTAAGACTTCTCTCCAAGTCGGCCACCGCGGGCCGCGGAGTCTCGCTTGAATCTACAGGTACTACGAGATTCAGTTCGTTGGCTTAAGGGGAAGCCGATTCCCACATTTTTGGCAGGCCTGGTACTTGCTTTGGCTATGGGGATCGGCACTGCCCCGTTTTCAGTCATGAATGCAGTTTTGTTACGACCACCACGGTATAGCGATGCAAAGCAGATCGTGGCCATCTTGGATTTTTCGGCGCGACGAGGATGGAATGTAGGCGTGACGCCTGCGCGCTTTCTGGACATCAAAAATGACAATCGCTCGTTCGAAACTGTAGCCGCTTTCCGCACATTCAACCAAACGTTTGTACTCACGGGAATCGAAGAACCGCAGCTTCTACATGGCGCGCGTGTTTCCAAAGACTTCTTTCGCCTGTTTGGCGTAATGCCCCTTCTCGGCCGCACATTCGAAGCGGAAGTAGAAACTTCGGAGAGCATGCGAACAGTTGTTCTCAGCCAGGGCTTATGGTGCAGTCGTTACGCCTGCAATCGGAACATCCTAGGCAGGCCAGTTATTCTTGACGGCGAAGAATTCACGGTCATTGGGGTAATGCCGAAATCCTTCAAGATTTACGGCCGCGAGAGACCAATGGACCTATGGTTGCCGCTCCCGATGGCCGGCGAAGCGCTAGTCGATCGTACCGCACAAAGCGGAGATCTCCACGTCCTAGCGCGTTTGAAAAAAAGTGTAACCCTGGAGCAAGCGCAAGCTGAGGCCGCGGTGATGGATGGTCAGCTTGCGAGGCAGTACCCTGAAAGTGATAGAAATCTCTCTTTTCGTCTGTCTTATTGGTGGGCGTCCGTCGTGGCACAAGCGCGTCCGGCACTCGCTTTACTGTCTGGCGCCGTAGGCCTGATTCTGTTGATTGCATTTTCAAGCATGGCCTTTGTGCTCCTCGCCAAAGCCTTCTCGCGCGAGAAGGAGATCGCGATTCGCATGGCGTGTGGCGCCAGCACATCACGTTTGGCGGGAGCATTTTTGATTGAAGGACTCTTGTACGGATCGCTCGCGGGCAGTGTTGGAACAGTTGTGGCGTTCTTGGGGACCGACTTCATAGTCTCTCTCGTCCCGGAAAGCATCTATATCCCGCGGCTGAATGAGGCGAGTGTTGATGGTCGCGTCTTGGTCTTCTCCGTCGTTATGTCCGTCTTCACCGGGCTGATGTTTGGATTGATCCCGGTGTTGTCTATGATTCGTATGGAGCCTTTTGCCCGGCTAGGTGGAGGGGCAGGTACTGTCGCAGGTGGGACGCTGCGAAAAAGATTCCGAACGTCGTTGGTAATCTCCCAGATGGCCGTCGCCATAGTCCTGTCGGTCGGAACAGGGCTAATGGTCAAGAGTTTCGTTCTGATGACGCAGGTTCCACTGGGGTTCAATTCCGACAATCTCGTTGTTTCTGAAATCTCATTGTCTCCAGCTATTGAACGTCAGCCCAGCGCATGGCGCAACTACTGGCGGCAGGTTTCGGATAGGCTCAGCTCTACACCAGGCGTTGAGTCCACCGCCATTGTCAGTCCGTTACCTTTTGGCGATGAAATTTTCGCCGGGATGATCAGTTCCCCGAGCTCGGCCAACAAAGCGGTGGGGTGGTTTCGATACGTAAGTTCTGCATTCTCGCATACCCTGGGGCTCACTTTAACGGAAGGCCGTGATTTCATGGACAACGACTACTTGGCGAAGTCCGACGTGGTCATAGTCAATAAGATGCTAGCGAGATCGTTCTGGGGCAATGAAACCGCACTAGGAAAGCGCATTTCCCTGGATTCGCATCAGTCCTACACCATTGTTGGGGTCTTCAAAGACTTCAGAGATGGCAATCGGCAGACTCCCATTGCTCCCGAGATCTACTTCCCCTTTGGTCGGGAGGTCACGCCATTTGCATCCGCAATGATTCGCGTCAGAGCTCCAGTGAATTCTTTCATACCTGTCATACGAGACCAGATCAGAGCTGTAGATAAGAATCAGCCCATACCAAAGGTTCGAGCGATGACCTCAATTGTGTCAGATGACTTGGGATCTACCCGCTTCTTTTCTGTCTTTCTGGGCACATTGGCTGGTGCGGCTCTCCTGCTGGCTTTGATCGGAATATATGGCGCTCTTTCTCTTTCCGTTGGCCAGCGCACCCGCGAGATTGCTGTTCGTGCTGCCCTAGGTGCCGAACGAATGAGCGTATTTAAGCTTGTGATGAAGGAATCGTTGCTGGTGGTCCTGATTGCGGAAGTAATTGGGATGGCTGGAGCGATGATTCTTGGCCGGTTCTTGTCAACGCTTCTGTTTGGAGTAACCCCAGTTGATCCGACCACCTTGGCGGCTGTTGGCTTGGTGTCGGCCATGACCGCTTTTGCCGCGAGTTACATACCGACTCGCAGCGCTATGGCAGTGGACCCCGCGATTATTTTACGCAGTGAATAAATCTCTTGTGCCATGAACCTCGCTTAGGTCCTTTGTCCGTTCTAGGAAATAGGTCCTGCTTTGTTGGGTTGTTTACTTGAGATCTAGAGGGTCCAGTCTACGCAAGGATTATGGCTTGCTGGGCCGCAGGTTAATTGTTGGAGGTCTGAGTGAGGGCGGATTGGAAAGGGGCGGCTTGGGCGGGCTTGCCCCAGGATTGATAGAGGGCGGCGAGACGACGCGCGGTGTCCAGAGTTGATGGGCCGCGGTCAACTGGTTTCCTTCAGGCAAAAAGGCGTGTGCGGATCTCGAGGGATTCGCGCAGGTACGTTTCCGCCTCGCGAGAACGGCCGATCTTGTTCAGGACCAGGCCTCGAACGAGCGACAAAAGTGTTCCAATTTCGAACGAAGCAAAGAGTTGCCTGGAGAGAGTAGAACTGTGCGAGCGGAGTTTGCTCATGCAGGAGCAGCGGCTTTGCTTGACGAGCGAACTTTCCCACCATAGAGTCTCCGCAATCCTTACGCGTCTTCGGCCAACGGTGCCGGCTGAGGGGGACACTTCGATCGAGGCAGACGCTCATTGAGGTACTAGTGGCCAACGAAGAAATGAGTGCACGTACGCCCGACGAAGCCAAAACGATTCAGAAAATACGCGTGCGGATAATTCCCTTTGTTTTTCTTCTGTACATCATTTCCTTTCTCGACCGCATCAACATCGGGTTTGCCGCGTTGACGATGAACAAGGAGCTGGCAATCACCAGCAAGCAGTTCGGATTGGTCGCGGGGATTTTCTTTTTCGGCTATTTCCTGTTTGAAATTCCCAGCAACTTGCTGCTGCACAAGTTAGGAGCGCGGATCTGGATTGCGCGCATCCTGATTACCTGGGGAATTCTCGCGACGCTGACCGGCCTGGTGCAATCCGTGCACCAGTTGTACGCGGTGCGTTTTTTACTGGGGCTCGCGGAAGCGGGTTATTTTCCCGGAATCGCTTTGTATCTGACGTATTGGTTTCGCCAGCGGGATCAGGCGCAAGCAATAGCGCTGTTCCTGGCCGGCATACCGGTTACCAGCATACTGGGTGCTCCGGTTTCAGGCTTCATCCTGGACCATGTGCATTGGCTGAGCATCAGCAGTTGGCGGTGGCTCCTGATTCTGGAGGGAATTCCGGCCGTAGTTGGCGGTGTGCTCACGTACTTTCTACTGCCTAGCCGCCCGGCAGAGGCGAAATTTCTTGCTCAGAATGAAAAAGACTGGATAGCGGCCGAGCTGGAGCGCGAACACAAGGAGAAACTGGCAAGCCACAAAATCTCAGCGGGACAAGCCCTCCTAAACAGACGCATCTGGCATCTGGGATTGATAGGTTTCACCTTGAATATCGGCATGTACACGGTGAACTTCTGGATGCCGCAGCTGATGAAATCACTCTCCAACGGAATCTCTAATAGCTTGCTCGGGGTCTTGTTGATGATTCCTCATCTCGTGGGCCTGCCTGTCATGGTGATGGTGTCGCGGAGTTCCGATCGCCAGCACGAGCGGAGATTTCATGCGGCGATTCCCGCAATTCTTGCGGGAATCGCTCTGGTGTCGTTAGGGGCGACACATTCCATTTTCGCGACGGTCCCGCTTCTATCGTTTGCTGCTCTTGGGATCTACAGCGTGTACGGTCCTTTCTATTCGCTACCGGGCGATTTCCTGACTGGATTTGCGGCGGCTTCTGGGATTGCCTTGGTCAGTTCACTTGCGAATCTGGGCGGATTTGCCGGACCGTACGCGGCAGGTTGGATTAGCCAGAAAACGGACAGCTTGTATGGTGGCCTGGCGGTTGCAGGGGTCTCCTTGTTCGCTTCGGCGACGCTGATGTTGCTGCTGCCAAAGAGACTGCGTGGCAACGCGGGTGAGAAAGGGTGAGGTATCTGAATTGACAGGTACGTCACCGTTTGCTAGTCTCCTCGACGCAAAATCCGTCGTTCCCTCCAGTTGGTCACAAAGGAGAAGCTATGTCCGTACCCTCCGCCGCGTGCCGTGGTTTTTGTTCTCTCGTGCGTTACAGCAGCGTAACGTGTCGCTGGATTTGCATCGCGCTATTCCTAGCGTTGACGCTAAGCCCCCAAGCGCTTTGGGCGCAACAGTGCTCCGATACGACGTTCGTGCAGCGGGTCTATCAGGATTTGCTGCTGCGCCAGCCCAGCGCTAGTGAAGTCACGTTCTACGAGCCAGTGGCGCAGAGCAATGGCCGCCAGCCTGTGGCTTCGTCCCTGCTCGCTAGTCAGGAATATTCGCTCAACCTTTCCAGCGGCAATCCGTCCGTGGTGGCCGGGTGGTACCAGGATTTTCTTGGAAGGAATCCGACTCCCACCGAGGCCCAATTCACGCTAAGCCTGGAGCCCGCGAGCGATGGCTCGATCATTGCCGCGCTGCTCTCTAGCGCGGAGTACCGCACGCGGGCGGTCACGTTGAACCCCGGGCTAACGGACGATAACGCGAAACTCGTCAATCAGATGTTCAAGGACCTGCTGGGGAGGAATGCCACCAGCAGCGAGATGGCTTTTTTTGCCGGGGCGCTTTCTTCCGGGGAGACGGCTGGAAATGTCGCCACGGCGATCCTGGACAGCAACGAGTATCTCTCTGGGCTGATCAGCCGCGCCTACCTGCGCATGCTGCGGCGTCCCGCAACTCAAAGTGAGATCAATTTTTTTCTCGGACCTCTGAAATCGGACGCGCGGCCTGATGAAGATCTGCTGGCCATCCTGGCGGGATCCTCTGAATACTGCAGTTCGACCGTGCAACCTCCGCCGGCATTCCAGTTGCTGGCGGCAGCGGCAACCTTTCCCGCGCTGAATTCCGTTACCATTCCGGCGAACCTCAGTCTTCTGCCAGCAGTTCAGTTTGGGCCGCTGGAAGCCAGCAGCAACGCCGCCATCCTGGGATTGCAAGTCGCGGTTACCAGCGAGGAAGCGACGAACAGCTCTCTGAGTGCTGAGGTATCCCGTCTCAGCGACCAGATCACGCTGCTAAATTCGTCGCTAGCCAATCAGCTGCAGACCATCAGTGATTTGACAAACACCTTGTTTGGAGCGCCGCCGACTCTAGACGCCGCTCAGGCAGCGCAGAAGGATGCTCAGGACAAGGTGGCACAGGCTTTGGCCAGCGCTGGTGGGGCCAATGCGTTGGTGCAGAATGCGCAGGCCAACCTTGCGCAAGGGGATGCTGCGCTAGCCGCCGCCGATTTTTCCACGGCCTTGAAGCGCTACCGCCTCGCCTTCCTAATCGCTGGTAATGCGCTGAAATAGGCACAGCGTTGAGGCTTTCTCAAACCCTCCCATAAACAACAGAGGTTGTGCGATTCCGAAAGCAAAGACTTGGATTTATTTGGTTGGCATGGATGTAGTCAACGAGGTTCGGTTTTAGAGGAACGGTCTTGCCCCGAACATCTAGACTGAAAGCAGCGCATCTGCGGGCGGACTAAATCCACTGCGGACTAACAATACGGGTTTGCACGAATTTTTAGCTGAGATTCTTCGCCCATCCTCGTCGGACGGGCTCAGAATGACAATCGCCAAGGGGCGACTCCTCCAATGGCTTGAGTGCATGGGAGGCGAAGCGATCCCGACCTGGTAGGGACGGATGCCGCGCCCCCGACCAAGGCAGTCAGACGGGTGGGGGTTGCAGCACCGAGTGTCACCAATCCTTCTCAACGAGCGCAGCGACTAATAGCGAGCCGGCGATTGCGGTGATGCATACCGCATCGGTGCAAGACGCGTGTTTTGCCGCTTCCAGCCGAGGGTATATAGTTAAAACGGGTGGTTCGCACGTGAGCGTCCCGTGCCAGCGCAGTTCAAGCATCTAGTGGGCGCCTTTTGGCGCCCGACAGACGGTTTTCAGTCACCGCAAAGGTAATTCGAACGGATGGCCTCAGACATCAGCAAGCATCTGGATCGCGCGAAGCGTTTCCTGGAGAAGAACCGCGTCGAGGATGCAATCGAGGCGTATCTCGCCGTCCTGGACGAGGCGCCGCAGCATCAGGAAGCGACTCAGGCGCTGGGCGATCTCTACGCGAGGATGGATCAGCCGGACCGCGCGGCGGTTTACTACGGCCTGCTGTTTGATTTGCTGGTCGAACCCAAGGATGAAACCAAAGCTCTGGCGATCTATAACCGCTTTCTGCGTTCGCATACGACACAGCAGCCGCCCGAGCGCATCGCTCGACACGCGTTCCTGCAGCAAAGACAAAATCATCCCGATGAAGCGATAGAGCAGTACACGAAAGCTGCGGAACTATTTGCGGCGGCGGGCCGCGATGAAGACGCGCTCTTTTGCTGGGAGCGTATCGCGCAGCTCGATCCGGAAAATCTTTCGCGACAGCTTCACCTCGCGGAGGCGGGGGAGCGCATCGGCAAGAATGCCCTGGCCGCGCGGGCGTTCCTGCGTGCCGGGCAACTCGCTACGGCAAACGGCGCCGCGGCCGACGCGCTGCACCTGCTTGGCCGCGCCTACAAACTGGCTCCGCAAGAACGCAGCGTGGGGCTGCTTTATGCCCAGGCCAACCTGCAGGCCGGCAACGCCGTGCGTGCCGCAGCCTTGATGGAGCCGTTCGCCAAATCGGAAACGGACACGGTGTTTCTCGCCACCTACAGCGACGCTTTGATGCGATCGGGGAATCTGGAGCGCGCCCGCGAGCTGCTCGACCGGCTTCTCCGAGAAAGAAATGAAGGGATGACGCAGCTATTCGAACTGGCGGACCGTTATGTGGCGGCGGGGCAGGAGCAGAAAGCGACGGAGATCCTCTTGACGCTTAAGCGGCGAATGTTTGCGGACAAACGGCAAAACGAGTTCGTGGCGTTGATGGACGGAGTGGGCGCCAAGCACACGCAATCGCAGGCGATCCTTGAGTTCTGGGCTTCCCTGCACAGCGAATTGAATCGTGAATCGCAATATTTTGAAGTGCTGATCAAGCTATTCGATGTGTACCTGGCGTCGGGAAACGTTCCGAAGGCGGCGGAGTCTCTCGAGAGGCTCGTGGATATCGATGCATACGACTATCGCAACCAAGAACGGCTGGAACTGCTCCGCGGACGAGTGGATGAGGGGCATCTGAAACTTATCGGCAGCCGACTGATAAAATCAGGAATGGCCACGGCAAGCAACGCATCACACACTCCGCCGCACCAGAGCATTCCTGCACCTTCTCCCGGGAGTGAAGAGGGCCGGCAAGCGCAGGCGCTGGAAGACTTGATCGTGCAGACCGAAATTTTTCTGCAATACTCGCTGCAAAACAAGGCACTGGAGCGTCTGCAGAGAATTGCGGCGATGTTCCCAGGGGAAGAGGAGCGGAGCGCGCGGCTTTCGAATCTTTACCAGACGGCAAACTGGTGGCCACCGGGCGCACCTAAATTGAAGACGGGAGCAACTCCAGCGCAGCAGCCAGCCGTGGCTGCACCTGCGGCGCCAGTTGCGGAGGTGCCGGTCACTTCCAGGACGGGCGTTTATTCGGCGGAGACGCTGCGCGATCTGGCTAAGATTTCCGAAGTCAATCAAAAGATTTTCCGGCAGCAGACGCCGCGGGCGATGCTGAACACGGCGGTGAGCGAAGTCGGCGCGTATTTGCACGGAACGCGCGCGCTGGCAGTCGTCGGCGCGCCGGGGCGGCCGCCGGAAATGGCGGCGGAATTTTGCGCCTCGGGCGTGAAGGCCGCAGCGGGCGCCCAGGTGGTGCTGCTGCTGGCGCACGTCGAGAAGGCGGAACCGGACGAATTGGGCGGGCTGGTGGTGGAGACGAACGAAGGATCGATCCTCAGCGATCTGGGACTGGCCACGGCGCTGGGCGTGATGATCACGGATAAAGAGACACAGATGCCAGCGGGGATGTTAATTGTCGGGCATGCCCAGGAGCACAAGTGGCGGCCGAACGAGGCGTATTTTCTTCAGGCGATTGGCGATCAGATGCTGATGAGCGTGAGCCACACGCGGCTGCGGTCCTTGGTACGGCGCATGGGCGTTTCGGATGAGCGTTCCGGTTTGCTGAGCCGGAGTTCGTACCAGAGCTGTTTGCTGACGGAGGCGGACCGGGCGCGGACGCAGGGGACTCCGCTGGCGCTGACGATTTTACAGATCGATCGTGGGGCGGAGATTTTGCGGCAACAAGGGGAATCGCCGCTGGAGCGTTTTTTGGAACAATTGGCGCGGTCGTTGCAATCGATTGTGCGTCAGAACGATGTGGCGGTGAAATACACTTCCTGGTCGCTGGCGTTTATCTTGCCGGATACGACGCTGGCGGGGGCTCAGAATTTGGCGGATAAATTGCGCCGGGCGGCTTCCGGGCTGCGACCGCCATGGGACTCGACGCAAATTACGCTGAGCGCCGGAATTGTCGAGGCCGTCCCGAAGCATGAGTACGACAGCGAAGACATTGTGACGGATTTGATCAACCGTGCGGAGTCTTCGATTGAAGAGGCGCGGAAACGCGGCGGGGATACGGTCGTGGCGCTGGAAACGCCGAAGTTGTGACTCGTGACTGCTGACTCGGAACATTCGGTCGCTTTGCTCAGGATGATAATCGTTCCAATTGGAAAACTCAGCTCAGAGAAATAGGAGGGAGAAGTATGTTTCCGACGGATGTGGTGATTGTGGCGGGGGCGCGGACGCCGATGGCGCGTTATACCGGAGCGTTCTCGGAAGTGAGCGCGATCGATCTGGCGGTGCATGCTTCGAAAGAAGCGATTCGGCGCTCGGGTGTGAACCCCGGAGAGTTTGATCACGCAATTTTTGGCAATGTGATGCAGACGAGCGCGGATGCTCTCTACGGCGCACGGCATGTGGGATTGAAGGCCGGGCTGAAAATCGAAACCCCGGCTGTAACGGTGAACCGCTTGTGCGGGTCGGGGATTGAGGCGATCGCGCAGGCGGCGCATCGGTTGCTGCTTGGTGAAGTAACGATAGTGCTCGCGGGTGGGATGGAAAATATGACGCAGGCCCCGTTTGTGGTTCGCGGGGCGCGGACAGGATTGAAGCTGGGCGGCGGGGCGCTGGAAGATTCGCTGATGGCGGGGCTGACGGATACGTATTGCGGATTGCCGATGGCGCTCACGGCAGAAAAACTGGCCGAACAACATAGGATCACGCGAAAGGATGCCGACGCCTACGCATTGCGCAGCCAGCAAGCGGCGGATGCGGCGTACAAGGCTTGCCGGATCAAGGAAGAACTTGTGGCCGTGGAAGTGAAACAAGGAAAGAAAACGATCGTGGTGAACGAAGACGATCACCGGCGCCCGGAAACGACGATGGAAACACTGGAAAAACTTCCACCGTCGTTCAAGAAAGATGGAATCGTGACCGCGGGAAATGCCAGCGGGATCGTGGATGGCGCGGCGGCGGTGGTTGTTACGCGAGAGAAAATCGCGAAAGAGCGCGGATTGAAACCAATCGGGCGCATCGTGTCCTGGGCTGTGGCGGGTGTGGATCCGAACATCATGGGAATTGGGCCGGTGCCGTCTTCGCTGAAGGCGCTGAGGCTGGCGGGCCTCACGCTCGAGCAGATGGATCGCGTGGAAGTGAATGAGGCTTTCGCGGCGCAATACCTCGCGGTGGAAAAAGTGCTGGGGCTGAATCGTGATAAAACGAATGTGAATGGCGGGGCGATTGCTCTGGGGCATCCGCTGGGAGCTTCGGGAGCGCGGCTGGTGATTACGATTTTGAATGAGCTGCGGCGAAATGGATTGCGTTATGGGCTGGCGACAGCGTGCATCGGCGGTGGGCAGGGGATTGCGATGATTGTTGAAGCGATAGGAAATTCGTGACTCGAAGACCCGAGCCTGTTGTTCCGGTTTCGAACGGTTAGCTTTCTCCAACTAGAGTTTCTGATAGACTTTCCCTTCTGTTGCCGGGTAGCTTCCCGAGATTGGGCCAGCGAAAGTTCAATTGAGGAAATAATGGCGATTCGAAAAGTGGGTGTCGTCGGGTGTGGGCTGATGGGTTCGGGAATCGCGCAGGTATCGGCTGCGGCGGGATTCGAAACAGTGGTGCGGGAAGTGAGCGCGGAGCTGGTGGAGAAAGGGATCAAGAGCATCGAGAAGAATCTGAATCGTTTGGCTGAGAAAGGTACGATCACGGACGGCGTGAAAGGCGAAATCCGGGGCCGTTTGAAGGGCACTACTTCCATCGAGGATCTGAAAAATTGCGACGTAATTGTGGAGGCCATCATCGAACAATTGCCCGCGAAGCGTGAACTCTTCGGCGAGCTGGATAGGATTTGTCCGCCGGCCACGATTTTTGCGAGCAACACGTCTTCCTTGACGATCACGGAAATTGCCGCAGCGACGAAGCGGCCGCAGCGTTTCGTGGGGCTGCACTTTTTCAACCCTGTGCCGGTGATGAAGCTGGTCGAAGTGGTGCGGACGATCACGACGGACCCTGCTGTGTATGAGGAGATGGTGGCGTTTGGCGCCAAGCTCGGCAAAACGGCGGTGCGCGCGAACGACAGCACTGGTTTCATCGTGAACCGGCTGCTGGTGCCGTATCTTCTGGATGCGATCCGCGCGCTGGAAGAAGGCGTCGGTTCCATCGAGGACATCGACAATTCCATGAAGCTGGGCTGCGGACACCCGATGGGACCGCTGACATTGCTGGATTTCGTGGGGCTCGATACGACCTATTACATTTCGCAGATTATGTTTGATGAATTCAAGGAGCGGCGATTCGCAGCGCCGCCGCTGTTGAAGCGCATGGTTCTGGCGGGATGGAACGGACGGAAGGCGGGACGGGGTTTTTACGATTATTCCGATCCGGGGAACCCGAGGGCGCTGAACTTCTAGTCCCAGAGAAAAGAAGAAGATAACGCAGAGAGCAGGGTACGCCGAGGAACGCGGAGCCGAAAAGAGGGGAGAGATGGCTTACGAGAACATTTTGTATGAGAAGAAAAATGGGATTGCCTACATTACGTTCAACCGGCCCAAGGTGCTGAATGCGTTGAACCGCAAAACGGTGGAAGAGTTGCAGCACGCCCTGTTCGACGCTCGTGGCGATGAGAGTGTGAGAGTGCTGATTCTTACCGGCGCGGGAGAAAAATCATTTGTCGCGGGCGCAGACATTGGCGAACTGGCCGTGCAGACCCCTGTCAACGGCAAGGAATTTTCGTTGTACGGCCAGAGCGTTTTTCATTTGCTGGAGACGATGGGGAAGCCGTCGATCTGTGCGATCAATGGATTTGCCCTGGGCGGCGGCTGCGAGCTAGCGCTTTCCTGCACGATTCGAATCGCGAGCAAGACGGCAAAGCTGGGACAGCCGGAAGTGAAGCTGGGAATTTTGCCCGGCTATGGCGGATCGCAGCGGCTGGCGCGGCTGTGCGGCAAAGGCGTGGCGCACGAGCTTTGCCTTACCGGTGAAATGATCACTGCGGAAGAAGCGCAGCGCATCGGACTGGTCAATCACATTTATGAGCCAGCGGAGCTGATTCCCGCCGCGGAAGCGATGGCCAAAAAAATTATCGCCAACGGGCCCATCGCGGTGAAATTCACAATGGAGGCGATTGAACGCGGAGTGGAAATGGCGCAGGAAGAAGGATTGTTTCTGGAGGCGACGCTTTTCGGAGTTGCTTGCGCGACAGAAGACATGCACGAAGGCACGAAAGCATTTTTGGAGAAGAGGCCGCCGCAGTTTAAGGGGAAATGATAGAAGTAAATGAGGTAAAGGAAGTAAAGGATAGGGAGCGTGGAGCGGCGCTCAGAAGCGATGGGAGAGAAACTACAACCCGGAAAAATCAGCGGCGAACTGAGCGCGGCGGGGCTGCGATTTGGGATTGTAGTGAGCCGGTTCAACAGTTTCATCACCGAGCGGCTACTGGCAGCGGCGGTGGATGCGCTGGAACGAGCTGGTGCGGCCAGCAAAGACGTCGATGTCGTGCACGTTCCGGGGGCGTTCGAATTGCCTCTGGCTGCAAAAAAAATGGCCGCAAGGGAAAAGTACGACGCGCTGATTGCCATCGGTTGTGTGCTTCGCGGCGAAACGACACACTACGATTATGTTTGCTCGGAGACATCACGCGGATTGCAGCTCGCGCAGATGGACAGCGGCTTGCCAATCATATTTTGCGTGCTGACCTGCGACACACTGGAGCAGGCCATCGACCGTGCGGGACTCAAGGGCGGCAACAAGGGATTTGAGGCGGGGCTGGCGGCCATCGAAATGGCTCAGTTGTCCCGCAAGCTTCGCGGCGCTAATTCGAAGGCATTGGCTGCCGGAAAGCCGCGGCGCCAGTAACGTGTCGCTGCGCACAAAATCCCGCGAGTTTGCGATGCAGATGCTCTTTCAGTGGGACATGAGTAAGCAGGATTTCACCAACCTGGAGGCGAAATTCTGGAAAAGCGCCAAGGCTGCGGGCAAGACGCGCGCATTCGCGAACAAACTCTTTGAAGGTACCGCGAAAGATGTCACAGCACTCGACGCGATCATCGTCAAGCATGCTGAAAACTGGCGGTTCGAACGGTTGGCGGCCATCGATCGCGCCATCTTGCGGCTGGCAATTCATGAAATGAGCGGCTCAGAGACTCCACCGAAAGTCGTCTTGAACGAAGCCGTCGAGCTGGCCAAGAAGTATTCCTCCGAAGAGGCCGGGTCATTCGTCAATGGCGTCCTCGACGCTCTCCATAAGTCATTGCAGGTAAAGTAGTTATATCAAAGGCTCTCCCTCAATAGATCAGGGGGAATCCTGTCTGCCCAGGCCGCGAAACTTTGCAGTGCTCCCGGTGTTTCATTTTGTAAGCGTGGTGGTGATTCCAGGAACAATTTTATTAGGAGAGAAGACATGAAGGCAGAAATCATGGTCCGTCGAGAAATCATGGTCCGTCGAGGTGTGCTCGCGTTTGCTTTTGTAGGTTTGTTCGCCAGTGGTGGGTATGCCCAGAGCCAGGATGCGACTCCACAACAACAGGACGTTCAGAGCGACAAGAAAGACATTCGAAACGACAAGAAAGATCTGGCGAAGGACCGCGCGGACCGCAATGCGGACCAGCGCGACATTAATCACGATAAGAATCAACTTGCCCGGGACGACCAGAAATACGGCGCTAACAGCGCGCAAGCGCAGGCCGACCGCAAGGATCTCCGCACCGACCGCACCGACAGGAATAAGGATCAGCGCGACATCAATCACGATCGCACGGACCTGAACAAAGACCGCGTGGATCGCAACGCCGATCAAAGTGATATCAACCATGACAAGAAGGACTTGTCCACGGACCGCAAGGATCGCAACAAGGATCAGAAGGACATCAACAAGGACAAGAAAGATCTGCACAAGGACCGCAAGGATCTGAGACAGGATCGCAAGGGACGCAAGTAAGATTTCACTTTGCGAAGAAGAAAGGCCTCGCGGGGAAAACCGTGCGGCCTTTTTTTCGTTTGACAGGAGATGATTTGGCTCAGACGCGAATCGTCCCCTCAAAAACCTTCACGGCGGCGCCGCTTACACGCGGGACGAGATTCTTCCCAGATTGGCTTACTTCCACTTCGAGGTGACTGGGCCGTCCCATTTCAACGCCCTGCAGAATACTCAAAGTGTGGCCCGGCGCGAGTTTTCCGTTTCGAACCAGATAGGCGCCCAGCGAACCAGCTGCGGAGCCCGTTGCGGCATCTTCGTAGAGTTCCCAAGGCAGCATGCCGCGGGAGAAAGCCTTGCCATTGCCGCCGAGCACGAAGCAGTACGCCATCGTGGCGTTTTTTCCCTGGAGACGCCGAAGCTCGGTGATGTTCATTACAATTTTTCCCAGCGCCGCGCGATTGCGCAGCGGCACCATGAGGTTGAAGATTCCCGTGGACACAAATTCGGGTTCCAGTTTCGGATCGAAATCTTTCGGCGAGAGTCCCAGCGCGGACGCGAGTTTCTTCTTGTTGATTCTCGCGGGCCTAAAAATCGCTTCTTTCTGGGTCATGGTGACGCGCTGCGGGCGGCCATCTTTGAAGCGAATTTCCACCGGCAAAACGCCGGCTCCCGTTTCTTGCAGGACATGAACGCCGCCATCCTGCGCGGGCACGACGCCCAGTTCCGCGAGCAAGAACCATGTTCCAATGACGGGATGTCCGGCGAGCTTGAGTTCTTCCTTGGTCGTGAAGATGCGCAGCCGCGCGAGCGCTTCTTCATCCGTCGGCTTCTGCACGAACACCGTCTCCGATAGATTCATTTCGCGCGCGATGGCGAGCATTTGATCGTCCGAGAAACCGTCACCGTCGGTAAATACGGCGAGCGGATTGCCTTCGAAGCGGCTGTTGGTAAAAACGTCGAGGGTGTAGAAGCGGTGCTCCATGGCTGGCCGTAGATCGCCCAAAAGTGAATTGGAAGTTCAGATGTGCTTGAGCTGGGCGACTGTCCTTTCGTTGGTGATATTGCCGGTGTTCAGGGTCGATTTTGGTTCGAACAGCAATACCTGCGTTTCCTCATCGGCAATCGGCAGATGCTCTGTCCCATGCGGCACAATAATTAGTTCGCCCTCGCGAATGACCTCCTCGTGATCGCGGAATTTCATGCGCAACGTGCCCTTGACGACCAGGAACATCTCGTCTTCCCGCTCATGATGATGCCAAACGAACTCGCCTTGCAGCTTGACCGCTTTCACGTACGAATCATTGATCTCCCCGACGATCTTCGGACTCCACTGGTCGGTAAAGCTCCGGAACTTTTCCCCTA
>WNGH01001639.1_pt1 | contig 20988 bp, 17 predicted proteins | sample 5400631 | NCBI WGS metagenome assembly WNGH01 (sample SAMN13153373, study PRJNA577476) | soil metagenome | isolation source: 115 cm soil or saprolite under Garry oak tree replicate 1 | place: USA:California | collected 2016-06-15
GCCCGTGATGAACGTGCGGCGAGTGATCCGGCTCATCGCGTGTCCCCCCTTTTTGTGCGCGCGAAATCCTGGCACACGCGGGCAAACGACGCAACCCGGCAGCCGCGATTCGCGAGCCCTTGAATTCGTTGGAATTCGTCCTCGACTTGAAGCCCGCGAAGCCGCCGGGGCATGTAAACCCCGCCCAGGGGTCTTCGTCATGACCAGTGGATGGCGCGTCGATTCGGGCCTGCGACGACCAGGACGCCGTGTCTCTCGCCGAGCCGTTCTTGTCCATGGCCACCTTCCCAGAGCGATCCATTCCCAGGCCCGAACGCGTGAGCGACGCGACGGGTCTCGACGGTTACCTCGCAGCCCAGGAGCCCAGCCTCCGCGAGTTGAGGAGCCTCCCCGAATTCAAGTTGATCGAAGCCGTCGACGCGCTCTACGCTCACTCGGTCGGCCTTCTCGCGCCGAATCCACCGCCTCACCTCGCCCAGCTTCTCGGCGCTTGCCATCAGGCCCTTCTCTCGGCAGCGGTGACGATCGGGCGGGGCTCACCGGCGGACGCGCCTATCATCACCCGGCGTGCCATCGAGGCGGCCTGTCTGGCTGTCGCGATCAACCACGATCCGACGAATCGCGACAAGTGGATCGCCGCCGAGAGACGACTCTGGCGATGGGCCGATCGGCGGAAGGGCGTCAAGCCGAAACAGCCGAGCAAGAGCGTGGTCTATCCCGCGAGTCCGCTGGTGGAGTCACTCCGAGCGAAGCTCGAAATCATGTCGGACGCCGGCGTCCATTTCGCGGTCGGGTTTCTCTCCATGCAGCGATGGCGCGCCGAGCGCCCGCCCGATTCCGCGCTGCCCGGTCCAGCCCTCGTCCGCTTCGCGTACCCCGAAAGCTCGAGACGCGAGCTCGAGCGGGCGTTGATGTTCCTCACGTCCGTCCATTGCGAAATCCTCGACGTCTTCGTCGGCTGCTTCGATGGAGTGTTCTATCGTGACGCCCAGTGGCTTCGAATGCGTCGCAACATCGCGCGCCAGGGCCAACTGCTCGTGAAACCCTTCCGACTCGAAGCACGGAACGACAAACGGTCGTGAGCCCCCGAACACAAGGGCCGCTCGGGCATCCCATAGTTCATGGAACACCCGAGCGGCCCTGCGCTCGTGAGCGGTGCGCTCGAGGACGAGCTCAGCCTACGGCGTGATCACCTGATTCAGCACGGCCGAGGCGCTACCGCCGGACGTGAGGCTTCCGCTGTACGTGGCCATGATCGGGTGAGTCCCCGCCTCGAGTCTGGTCGTCGTGAAGCTCGCCTTTCCTCCCACCAGTGTGACGGTGGCCAGGACGGTGGTGCCGTCGCGGAACGTCACCGTCCCGGTGGGCGTCGCCGTCGCGGGTGCCACTGGGCTCACGGTCGCCGTGAAGGTCACCGACTGACGGCGGCGGACCGGGTTTGACGAAGACCCAAGCGTCGTGGTGCTCGCGTTGCCCGCCACATTTTGGATGACGGCCGCCGAAGTGCTGGTCAGGAAGTCGAGGCTGCCGCTGTAGACGGCTGTCAGCGTGTGCGCGCCTGGGAACAGCGTGGAGATCGTGAGCGTCGCGACGCCGTTGACCAGCGGGGCCGTCCCGATGGTCACGCCGCCGTCCTTGAACGCCACCGTGCCGGTCGGCACGCCCGTAGCCGGCGCCACGGGGCTCACCGTGGCCGTCAGCGTCAGCGGCTGCCCGCCCGCGGACGGATTTGGAGCCGTCGCCAGCGTCGTAGTCGTCGAGCCGCGGACGAAAATCTTCCCGGTCACGTTGAAGAGATTTGTCTGCACGGTGTTGACGCCGGGGCCGCCGACGTTGGGACCGGTGAAGCGGAAGAAGTTCGTGGCACTCCCGATGATGGCGTGCGGAATCGCCGGCTGCCCGATGTATCCAGCGGGCGGAACCGACGCGGCCGGGTCCCACTGCAGGAACGGCCCGATGTTGGTGTTGGCGACGGCCAGCGTGAAGTCACACGCGGGCGGGGCGGCGAGGCAGCCCTGGTTGTTCGTGAAATTGATCGTGCCCGCGGCGGTTGCCACGAAGGTCTGGCTACCGAAGGGATACGTCGCCGTGTACGAGGCACCCGGCACGAGGCCGCCGTTCACGCGGATGCGCAGGCGAGCGAACACGATTTCCGCGGCGGCACCGTCGGCCACGGTCAGGGTGGCCCCGCCGAACGCGCCTTCGAGGGCGATACCCAGATCGGCTCGGAAGGCGCCGCCGCCGATCCCATCGATCCGGGCGGTCGCGCGGTTATAGAAGACCTCGTTGGGGAAGTTGGTCGGAAACACGACGGGCAGTGCCGGATTCGGAAGGGCCCCGGCGGCGATGAGGCCACAGGGATCAGCGGCGCCCGCGTCGAGGCAGGGCGCGAGCTGCAGGCCGTTCTTGTCGAGATACCACTTGGGGAATCCATGAGCGGGGTCGGGGGCACCGACGGCGGCCAGGCCCGCGGCCTGCGCAAACGCCAGACCAGCGGGAAGCGCAATGCAAAGCACGATTGCCAGAGAAATCCACCACTTCAATGCACTCATTCGCGTCTTCTCCATGTCCATGTGTAGGTTGTTTTTAGAAGCTGCCGGTCAGCAGCGTCGTTCCGTCCGCGTCGGTCACCCAGACGGGGCCGATGGAGCACACCGAATCCAGCCCCGACGGAAGGCGCGCGCCGTTGGTGTTACTCAGTTCCAGCGTCGCGACTCCGGGAACGAACGTGATCATCCCTGCCGGCTCACCGTTGGCGAATACGAAGAGCGAGGTACCTTCCGGAACATCGATGTCGACTTCCACCGTGAAGGTCTGCTGCAAGTCGTTGGACCTGATCTCTGCGCGTCCGACCCCATCGACCGACTCGCCCTCTGACGGTGGAGACAGACTGATCCTCTCGCGGCAATCCGCGGCCACGTCGTGTGGAAGCGCGAGCATGAACAGGCTGACAGTTGCGACGAAGCCGAAAACGAGCGCCTTCATAGGCACCGATCCTGTCCGTTCGTATATCGACGAACTGTTCTATTTCGACCGCTGCCCCGTTTCGGCCCGGCGCGCGTGCGGGCGTCTGCGGGGTGCGTTCGTATAGAAGGCACCTTCTGAGCCAGCGGCGCAAAATTGCGAAAGACAATGGCGGCGAAAATAAGCGGCGCCGAGAAACCGGCGAATCGCCAGGTTTCTCAACTATGCCGAATGGAGATCCAGCCTCAGAAGCGATTGATTTGTCAGGACGAACGTTAGATCTGTACCGGCCGCACCCTACACACACTGTCTTTTTTGGACCTACGGCTCTCGGATAATCACGATGCTGAGTCGCACGCGAAGTCAGGCGCACGCCGGATCGTCCCCCGGGTGCTGACGACACGGCCCGAGCCCCGACGCGCTGATCGTGCAGCGCGCTCGATTGCCCCCGACGTTCGTCGATCGAACTTCCGTTTGATGGTCCACAGGCCGGCCACGGGCCGGTGGGATCCCAGGCGCGAATCACCGGCGCCCGGGACGTCTCGCCCATCAAGACCTCGCCAGGAGCCACGTCGAAGAGTTCTACGTGTTTGCCAATACCGAAGGCCTCACCGAGGGGAGCGCGCATTGGTGGTGGATGCGCTGGCGGCGTTCGGCACACCAAGTACGTTGATGGTCCAACATCTGGCGCGCGGCACGCCGACGCCGCATCTCTTTGCGAGTGGTGATGTCGGGATGATCATCCCGACCTTGCTTGCGTGCTACCCCGAGATTGGTAGTCCCGCGCCCTAGTCGCGCGGCTTTCTGACGCTCTACGCGCTCGTTATGGTGTCGGGATCGATCCCGTGCTCGGTGAGCTTCTTGCGCAGCGTGTTGCGGTTGATGCCGAGGATCTGCGCGGCCCGTACCTGGTTGCCGCTCGTCTCGCGCAGCACGGCGCGAAGCAGCGGCTTCTCGACGAGGCCGACCACGAGGTCGTAGAGGTTCGCGCTCGAGCGCTCGCGCAGGCCGCGCACGCACTCCATCAGCTTGCGCTCGATGATCTCCTCGAGCGTGGCGTCCACGGCCACCGACGCCGCCGCCGACACCGGCCCGATCGGCAGGTGCTCGGGCAGGATGACGCCGGCCGTGGCCATCACCATGGCTCGCTGGACGACGTTCTCGAGCTCGCGGACGTTGCCCGACCACTCGTAGCCGACCAGCCGGTCCAGCGCCTCCGGCGCCACGCCGCGCTCGCCCAGCTGCTCGACGTGCTTGGCCAGGAAGTGCTCGACGAGCAGCGGGATGTCGCGGCGCCGCTCGCGCAGGGGCGGCAGGTTGACGGTCACCACGTTGAGCCGGTAGTAGAGATCCTCGCGGAAGCGGCCCTCCTTCATGAGGGCTTCCAGATCGCGATTGGTGGCGGCCAGCACGCGCGCGTCGATGGCGATCGACTCGTGGCCGCCCACGCGTTCGATCGTCCGCTCCTGGAGCGCGCGCAGCAGCTTGGTCTGGAGATCGACCGGCGTGTCGCCGATCTCGTCGAGGTAGAGCGTGCCGCCGTGGGCGAGCTCGAACTTGCCGAGCCGCCGCTCCTTGGCGTCGGTGAACGCGCCACGCTCGTGGCCGAACATCTCCGATTCGAGCAGCGTGCCCGGGATGGCGGCGCAGGAGACCGCCACGAACGGGCGGCCCGAACGCCGGCTGTAGTGATGGATCGCGCGCGCGACCAGCTCCTTGCCGGTGCCCGACTCGCCGCGCAAGAGCACGGTGACGTCGGTGCCGGCGATGCGGCCGATCGTCTTGTAGACGTCCTGCATCCGCGGGTGCCGGCCGATGAGCGCGCTGAACTCGCGCACTTCCGCGAGCCCTGTGCGCAGCCGCGCGACCTCCTGGGTGAGCCGGCTGGCGGCCAGCGCGCGCTCGCTGAGCAGCAGCACCTCGTCGAGGTCGAACGGCTTGTTGAGATAGTCGTAGGCGCCGCGCTGCATCGCCTTGATGGCGGTGTCCATGGAGCCGTGGGCGGTCATGACGATGACGTAGACGTCGGGGCGGAGGTCACGGATCCGCTCCAGGGCCGTGAGGCCATCCAGGCCCGGCATCCGGACGTCGAGGAACACGAGGTCGAAGGGCTGTGCCTCGAAGACCCGCACCGCCTCCTCGCCGTCCTTCACCGACGTGACGTCGTAGCCGACGCCGCGCAGGCCTTTCTCGAGGACCCAGCGCAGGCTGTCTTCGTCGTCGGCGATCAGGATGCGAGCGGCCATCAGGCGCGGGCGATGGGCAGGAAGCAGGTCACGGCGGTGCCGCGGCCTTCGGCACTCTCGACCTGGATCGCGCCCTGGTGCTCCTCGACGATGCGATGGCAGAGGGCCAGGCCGAGACCGAGGCCGCGCTCCTTGGTCGTGAAGAACGGATCGAAGATCCTGGCCCGGACGTCGGCCGGGATGCCGGTACCCTCGTCGGCCACCTGGGCCTCCACCATCGAGCGCTGGCCGGTGCCGACGTCCATCTTGCCGTAGAGCGCGTTCATGCTCACCCGTGTGGCCAGCGTCAACCGTCCGCCTTGCTTCATCGCGTCCATCGCGTTGGCCACGAGATTGTGGAAGAGCTGGAGCAGCCGATCCTCGTCGCCCAGGATCGGCGGCAGACTTGGATCATACCGCCGGACGAAGCTGATGCCACGCGCGCGCGCGGTCTCCTCGTGCAGGAGCGCCACGCGCTCGAAGAGCTGGTGCAGGTTCAGCGGCGCGCGGCGGAGCTGCACCGGCCGGCCGAGGTCGAGCAGCGATTCGATGATCCGGTTGACGCGATCCACTTCCTTGGTCAGCACGTCGGTGTACTCGCGCCATCTCGGGTCGTCGCCCAGCTCGCGCGCGAGGAGCTGGACTGCCCCGCGAATGGCGCCGAGGGGATTCCGGATCTCGTGGGCGACGCCGACGGCCATGCGTCCGGCAGCAGCCAGCGTCTCGCCGCGCCGCACTTCGTCCTCGAGCTGGCGAATCCGCGAGACGTCGCGCACGACGCCGACGGCGGCTTCCACGGTGCCGTCCCGGGCGAAGAGCGGCGCGGTCACGATGCTCACCGGCACGGTGCGGCTGTCGACGGTATCGAGCACGCCGTCCGCCTCGGAGCGATGCTCGCCGGTGGCCAGCGTCTCGGTGAGCCGTCGAACGAGCGACGAGCCCGTGGGCAGGATCTCCTTCAAGACGCGGCCCTGGGCCCGCCGGGCGGAGCGCCCCGTGAGCTCTTCCGCCGCGGCGTTCCAGAAGACCACGTGGAGCGCGCCGTCCACGGCGATGACGGCGTCGGGAAGGCCGGCGAGCACCGACTCGAAATTCATGCCGCCAGGGTCAGATCGGGGATCGCGTTCATGCCGAGCGGCGCGCGCTCCCCGGCCCGCAGCCGCTCCGTCCCGGCCGCGGCGATCATCGCCGCGTTGTCGGTGCAGAGGCGAGGCGGCGGGATGTGCAGGCGGACGCCGTGCTCCTCGGCCTCGGCGGCGAGCGTGGCGCGGAGCGGGCCGTTGGCGGCGACGCCGCCGGTGAGGACCACGCGCTTCGTCCCCAGGTGGAGGGCGGCGCGGAGCGTGCGGCGCACCAGCATTTTCACGACGGCCGCCTGGAACGACGCCGCCACGTCGGCCACCTGAGCCTCCGAGAGTGGCCGGTGACCCTTCACGTAGAGCGAGACCGACGTCTTGATGCCGCTGAACGAGAAGTCGTGGGCGCCGTCGGTGATGTGGGCGAGCGGAAACGCGATCGAGCGGGGATCGCCGCGCTCGGCCGTTTTTTGGATGATCGGGCCGCCGGGAAATCCGAGCCCCAGGAGCTTCGCCACCTTGTCGAACGCCTCGCCGGCGGCGTCGTCGCGCGTCTGCCCTACGAGGCCGTACTCGCGTGGCCGCTTCGCGTGGTAGAGCGCGGTGTGGCCACCCGAGACGACCAGCGCCAGGAACGGGTGCTCGGGCGGATCCTCGGTGAGGAACGAGGCGTAGATATGGCCCTCGAGATGGTTCACGCCGACCAGCGGCTTCTTGTGCACCCAGGCGAGCGACTTGGCCACCGAGCAGCCGATCAGGAGCGAGCCCACGAGTCCCGGCCCCTGGGTCACGGCGATGCCGTCGAGATCGGCCAGCGTCACACCGGCGTCGCGGAGGGCCTGGGCGATGACGGGCGTGATGACCTCGAGGTGCCGGCGTGAGGCCAGCTCGGGAACCACGCCGCCGTAGGGCGCGTGAATGGCGTCCTGAGAGGCCACGACGCTGGAAACAATACGGCGGCCGTCGGTGAGGACCGCGGCCGCCGTCTCGTCACACGAGCTTTCAATGCCGAGGACGATCATCCTGCCCCCGGCGCGACTGCGCTATCGAACCTGCGTGGCCTGAGGCGCCGTCTGAGCCTGCGCGCTGCCATTGAAACGGTGCTCGAGCACGCGCATCGCCTTGATGATCTCGAGCGCGCGCTGCAGCTGCACGTCCTTCTTGAGATCCTCCATCGGATCGAGCGAGGGCGGCTGCGGCTTCTGGTCCGCCGGCGGCTTGGGCGCCTCGACCACGATGTCGGGCGTGATCCCCTTGCCGTGGATGGAGCGCCCCTTCGGCGTGAAGTACTTGGCCGTCGTCAGCCGGAGCCCGGAGCCATCGGAGAGCGGGATGATGGTCTGGACCGAGCCCTTCCCGAACGACTGCGTACCCACCACCACCGCGCGGCCGTAGTCCTGGAGCGCGCCGGCCACGATCTCGGAGGCCGAGGCGCTGCCCTGGTTGACGAGGACAACCATGGGCAGGTTCGCGTACGCCTTCTTGGCGTGCGCCGAGAAGCGCATGTTCTGGTTGCGGACACGGCCCTCGGTGTAGACGACGAGCTTGCCGTCTTCCACGAACTTCTCGGTCACCTCGACCGCCGAGGTGAGGAGACCACCGGGGTTGTTGCGGAGGTCGAGGACGAGCGCCTTCATGCCGTTCTTGGCGAACTTCTCCAGGGCCGCGTCGACGTCGTGGGACGTCTGCTCCTGGAACTGCCGCAACCGGATGTACTCGATGCCGTTGCCGAGGTCGTGCGTCCGCACCGATTGCACGCGGATCTGCTCCCGCACGATCTCGAAGTCCTTCGGCTCGGTCCAGCCCTCGCGGATGACGCTGATGATGACCTTGCTGCCCGGCCGGCCCCGCATGCGCTTCACGGCGTCGGAGAGCTGCATGTCCTTGGTCACGAGGCCGTCGATCTTCACGATCCGGTCGGCGGGATGGAGGCCAGCCCGATGGGCGGGCGTGCCCTCGATGGGCGCCACGACCGTCAACACGTCGTCGCGCAGCGTGATCTCGATGCCGAGACCGCCGAAGCTTCCGGAGGTCTCCACCTGCATCTCGCGGTAGCTCTCCGGATCGAGGAAGGACGAGTGCGGATCGAGCCCGCGCAGCGTGCCCTTGATGGCGTTGTAGATCAGGTCCTTGGGAGGAATCTCGTCCACGTACTGGTTCTGGACGATCGAGAGCACCTCCGTGAAAAGCCGAAGCTGCTCGTAGGTCGGGCTACCATCGGTGCTCTTGCTAGCAACGGTGCCCCCGAGTGAGAGGGTGAGCACCACGAGCAGTGAGCTGATCACGAACGCCTTCTTCATGAGGTTCCTCCGCTTAGCCTCGCTGCCGCAGCCACTCGGCCGGGTCCTGCGGCTTGCTCTGATAGCGAACTTCGAAATAGAGACTCGGTCCCGTCAGGGAGCCCGTGTCGCCCACGGTCCCGATACGGTGGCCCTGGCGCACCTCGTCTGCTTCCTTAACCAGGATATCGGCAATGTGCGCGTAGAGCGTGAAGTAGTCGTTGCCGTGGTCGAGGATGATCAAATTCCCGTAGCCCTTGAACCATCCCGTGTAGACCACGTTGCCGGCATAGACCGCGTTGACCTCCGTGCCCTCTTGCGCTTCGATGTCGATCCCGTTGCGGAACGTCTTCGTTCCGAAGCGGGGGTGCACCTGCGGCCCGAACGCCGCGACGATCCGACCCTCGGTGGGCCAGGGCAAGCGACCTCGGAGGGTACCGAATCCCACTCGGGGCGGGGCGCCGTCAGTGGGCGGTGGTGCCTTTGCAACCCTCCGCTGCTTGGCCTGGAGATCCCGGATGAACGCTTCGAGCCGCCGCGCCGCCTCGCTGAGCTCGCCCACCATCCGTTCGTGGTAGGCTCGCTCGTCGCGAACTTTAGCAAGCAACTGTCTACGTTTAGCCGCCTCCCGGTCGACCTCGGCCTGTTCCTTCTTGGCCTCGGCCCGAAGGCTCGCGAGCTCGTTCCGCCGTGCTTCCTCCCGCTCTTTTCGATCCGCGAGCCTGTCGGAGGTTACACGATACTCTTGAATCATCCTGGCGTCCAGAGCCGCTAAACTCCCGAGATGCTTGATCGTTGCGGCCCGCTGAACGGGGCTTTCTCCGCTGAGGATGACAGGAAGCACCGCGCCCTGGGCATGGATCTTGTATATCGTACGGAGCCGACGGGCCAAAAACTCTTCTTGTTCAGACCGATAGCTCTCGAGCCGGGTGATGTCGCCGCGAAGCGCCGCCACCTCGGCCTGGGCCCGTTTGATGCGGTCGTCGAGCCGCGCCACGTCGCGTTGCTTCTGAGCAAGCCGGCGCTCCGTGTCCTCGATCTCCGCGAGCAAGGACGTCTCGCGGCGCCGGGCTTCGGCGGCCTTTTCCCGCTCCTGCTTGAGCTGGTTCTGGGTCTCCTGGAGCTTCCGCTGCTCGGCCTGCACCGGGTCGTCGCGCTTGGGCTGGGCGCCGACCGGCAGCGCGCTGGTCACGAGGATGAGGGCGAGCGCCAGGAGGTCCCGAGCCTTCACGTTGCGCTCCGTCCGCGCGCCAGCCAGCCTCCGAAGGCCCCGAGCGCGGCGCCCGCGGCCAGCAGGCGCAGGACGGCCGAGGTCGGGAGGAACTCGAGGGTCGGCAATCCCACCGTGATGCTCATGAGCGGCTCGAGCTTCGGGGCTGCCAGCCGGTAGAACACGACGAGCGCGAGCAGCGCGAGCGTGGCTCCCAGCAGTCCCTGGATGAGGCCCTGGAGCAGCAGCGGCAGCCGGATAGCGGCTTCGGGCGCGCCGACCAGCCTCATGATCTCGGTCTCGTCGCGCCGGGCATGCAGCACCAGCGTGGTAGCCGTGGTCACCGTCAGGATCGCCGCCAGCGCCAGCGTGGCGCCGAGGCCGAGGCCGATCAAGACGAGGAGCCGCTGCCAGTCTGACAGCCGCTCCACCCACTCGACGCTGCCTTCCACTTCCTCGACCTCGGGCAGCGTGCCGAGTCGGGTGATCAGCACGCGAGCGCCGTCGGGCGTCGCCGCGCCCGACGTCGGCGTGACCTCGATCGACGCCGGCAACGGATTGGACGGCAGGTTGTCGGCCACCGTCGCGTCCTTGCCCAGCATGCGCTTGAGCGACGTCAGCGCCTCGGCCTTGCTGATGTAACGGGCGCCGGCGACGTTGGGGATCGCCTTCACCCGCTCGAGCAGCACGACCTGCTCCAGCGATGTGGGCTCGCGGCGGAGATAGAGGATGACGCGAACACGATCCTTCCATTCAGAGACGGCACGTCCAAGGTTGGCCGAGAGCAGCCAGAAGCCACCGAGGGCCACGAGCGAGAGCGTGATGAGAACGACCGCGGTGAGGGCGACGCGTCCGGCCCGGCGCAGGTCACGCAGCGCCTCGCCGAGGAGGAAGCCGAGCACCTAGCCCTCGTCCTTCACCAGGCGCCCGCCCTCGAGCACCAGCGTCCGCCGGCGCATCGCCGCGGCCAGACGCGACTGGTGCGTGGCCAGGATCACCGTCGTCCCTCCGGCCCAGATGTCCTTGATGACGCTGACGACCTCGGCCGCCATTCCATCGTCGAGGTTTCCCGTCGGCTCGTCGGCGATCAGCAAGGCTTGCTTGCGGACGATCGCGCGTGCGAGTGCGGCGCGCTGCGCCTCGCCCTGGCTGAGCTGCGCGGGATAGGCCTGAGCGCGCGCTGACAGGCCGACGGCGCGGAGCGCTTCGAAGGCGCGCGCCGTGATCTCCCGGCGGGGCACACCAGTGACCCGAAGCACGAAGGCGATGTTCTCGTACACCGTCCGTCCCGGCAGCAGCTTGGCGTCCTGGAAGACGACGCCGATGGTCCGGCGGAAGGCGGAGACTTCACGGGGTGTCAGCTCGGCCAGCGGCTGACCGAGGACCATGACCTCACCGTCGGTCGGCTCTTCTTCGCGGTAGAGCAAACGCATCAGGGTCGTCTTGCCCGCGCCGCTCGGGCCATTGATGACGACGAACTCCCCCTTGTCGATGGTGAAGGTGACGTCGCTGAGGGCAGGCACTTTCACCGGACCGACTTCGTAGATCTTAGAAACCCGGTGAAGCTCAATCATTTTGCGGACGGGACGATTATAGCCGCCCGCGTCAGGCTTTCGAGAGCTTCTCCTCGAGGATGGAGTTCACGAGGCCGGGGTTCGCCTTGCCCTGCGTGGCCTTCATGACGAGGCCGACGAGCGCGCCTTTGGCGGCGCTTCGTCCCTTTTTGAAATCGTCGACGGGCCGGGGATTGGCGGCGAGCACGTCGTCCACGATCCGCTCGAGCGCGCCAGTGTCGGCGACCTGCGTGAGGCCCTCACGCTTCACGATGGCCGCGGCGTCGTCGCCGCTGCGGAACATCTTCTCGAAGACGTCCTTGGCGATCTTCCCGCTGATCGTGTCGTCGTCGACGAGCGTGAGCAGCCCGGCCAGGCGCGACGGTGTGAGCTTGGTGGCTCGGATCGCCGCTTCGTCGTCGCCGGGCAGCACGCGGAGGAGCTCGGACATCACCCAGTTCGACACGACCTTGGCGTTCGGAAAGTCGCGCACGGCCGCCTCGAAGTACTCGGCCAGCGCGCGGCTCTGCGTCAGCACGTCGGCGTCGTACGGTGGCAGCCCGTGCTGGCTCACGAAGCGCTGGCGCCGGGCGCGCGGCAGCTCGGGCAAGTTGGCCTGGATCTCGGCGATGAAGCTCGGCTCGAGCTCGAGTGGCACCAGATCGGGCTCGGGAAAGTAACGGTAGTCGTGGGCGTACTCCTTCGAGCGCATCGAGCGCGTGTAGCCGCGGTCGGCATCCCACAACCGCGTCTCCTGCACGATGCGCTCGCCGGCGTCGAGCGCGCGGGCCTGCCGCTCCACCTCGAACTCGAGCGCCCGCTGGACGTTCCTGAACGAGTTCAGGTTCTTGATCTCCACCTTGGTGCCAAGCTCTTTCGCGCCAAGCCCGCGCAGTGAGATGTTGGCGTCGCAACGGAGCGAGCCTTCCTCCATGTTGCCGTCGCACACTCCGAGGTACACGAGCACGGCGCGGAAGGCGCGCAGATAAGCGGCGGCCTCCTCGGGCGAGCGCAGCTCGGGCTTCGAGACCGTCTCCATCAGCGGCACGCCGGCGCGGTTGTAGTCGACCAGGCTCGCGTGCGCCGTCTCCAGCGTCCCCTCGTGCACGAGCTTGCCGACGTCCTCCTCCAGGTGCAGGCGCTGGATCCCGATGCGCTTGACGCCGCCGCCGACTTCGATCTCCAGCCAGCCTTCCTCGGCCAGCGGCTCCTCGTACTGGCTGATCTGATAGTTCTTCGGCATGTCGGGGTAGTAGTAGTGCTTGCGCGCGAAGCGGCACGCGCGGTTCACGCGACAGCCGAACGCGAGCGCGGTCTTCACGCTGAACTCGATCGCGCTCCGGTTGATCACGGGCAGGACGCCGGGCATCCCGAGGCACACCGGGCAGGTCTGCGTGTTGGGCGCCGCGCCGAACGACGTCGGGCAGCCACAGAACATCTTCGAGCGCGTGAGGAGCTGAGCGTGGACCTCCAGCCCGATGACGGTTTCGTAGCTCTTCGTGGCCGGTGCCGGCCTGGCGTTCATAGCTGCGGCCGCTTCTCGAGCCAGGAGGTCGCCTGCTCGTAGGCGTGGGCGACCCGCAGGACGCGCGACTCGTCGAAGGCGCGGCCGATGACCTGCAGCCCGATCGGCAGTCCGGCCGCGCTGAAGCCGCAGCGGACGGAAATGCCCGGCAGCCCGGCCAGGTCGGCGCCCACGGTGAAGACGTCGTTCAGGTACATGGAGAGCGGATCTTCCCTCTCGCCGTGCCTGAAGGCGACGCCGGGCGTGGTCGGAGCGACGATCAGGTCGACGCGAGCGAAGGCGCGCTCGAAGTCGCGGCGCACCAGCGTGCGTACCTTCTGGGCGCGGCCGTAGTAGGCGTCGTAATAGCCGGCCGAGAGCGCGTAGGTCCCGAGGACGATCCGGCGCTTGACCTCGGCGCCGAAACCCGCCGCGCGCGTGCGGCTCACCATGTCGATCAGGTCTTTCCCGCCCGGTACGCGCAGCCCGTACTTCACGCCGTCGTAGCGGGCGAGGTTCGACGAGGCCTCCGCCGGCGCGATGATGTAGTACACCGCAATCCCGTAGTCGGTCATCGGCAGCGAGATCTCCTCGGTGGCCGCGCCCAGCTTCTCGAGTGCCGCGATGGCCTCGCGTACCGAGCGCTGCACGTCGGCGTCCATGCCCGGCGTGAAGTACTCCTTCGGCACACCGATCTTGATGCCCCGCACGTCGCCGGTCAGCGCCGCGGCATAGTGCGGCACGGCCTCGGGTACCGACGTCGAGTCGTGCGGGTCGAGGCCAGCGATCGTCTCGAGCACGAGCGCCGCGTCCTGGACGTCGCGGGTGAGCGGGCCGACGTGATCGAGCGACGACGCGAACGCCACGAGCCCGTAGCGGGAGACGCGGCCGTACGTCGGTTTCAGGCCGACGACGCCACAGAACGCCGCGGGCTGCCGTACCGATCCTCCGGTATCCGTCCCGAGCGCGGCCACCGCGAGATCGCCGGCCACCGCAGCCGCCGAGCCTCCTGACGACCCTCCGGGCACGCGGGCGAGGTCCCACGGATTGCGCGTGAGCTTGAATCCCGAATGCTCGGTGGACGAGCCCATCGCGAATTCGTCCATGTTCGTCTTGCCGAGCACGACGGCGCCCGCCTCCTTCAGCTTCGTCACCACGGTGGCGTCGTAGGGCGGAACGAACCCGTCGAGGATCTTCGACCCGCACGTGGTGCGGATGCCGCGCGTACAGAACACGTCCTTGATCGCGAACGGCGCGCCGTCGAGCGGCCCGCGCGGGATGCCCTTGCGATATCGCTCGTCGGCGGCGTGTGCCTGGGCCAGCGCCTCTTCGCGCGTGACGGTGAGATAGCCCCCGACCTTGTCGTCGTGAGCGGCGATCCGGGCGAGATAGGCCTCGGTCGCCGCGGTCGGCGTGGTAGATCCCGCCCGATAGGCGTCGACCAGCTCGTGGATCGTGAGCTGGGTCAGGTGGGGCTTCGCGTCAGTCTTCAATGATCCGCGGGACCCGGAAGAACTCGCCCACGCGATCGGGAGCGTTGGCGAGCGCCTCGGACTGGGGCAAGCACGGCGCGGGCTCGTCGTCGCGCATGACGTTGAGGAGCGGGACGGCGTGAGAGGTCGGCTCCACGCCCTCCACGTCGACCGCCTTCAGCTTGTCGATGTACTGGAGGATCGCCGAGAGCTGCTCGCGCATCCGCGCGCGCTCGCTCTCGGTGAGCGCGAGCCGGGCGAGCCGGGCGACGTGCTCGACGTCCTTGTCGCCGATCATCAGTCCATCTCCTCCAGATGCGCGTACTGGAGCGACAGCCGCTTCCGGCCAACGCTGGCGAAGCGGACGGTGACGATCGTGTCGCCGCCCTCCTTCTCGATGCCGACGACCATCCCCTCGCCCCAGCGCGCGTGCCGAACGCGCGCGCCCACGCGAAACGGCAGATCGTCGCCGAGCGGCTCGCCGAAGGTCGGGTCCGGCTCGCACACGACCCCGCCGCGCGGCTCCGGCCGCGCGTTGAGCGACGTCAGGTGCTCCTCCGGCATCTCGCGCAGGAAGCGCGACGGCTCGCCCACGCCATATCCGTGGACACGCCGGTGCAGCGCGTACGTGAGGTAGAGCCGCTCGCGGGCGCGCGTGACGCCAACATAGCAGAGCCGCCGCTCTTCCTCGATCTCCTCGGGATCCTCGAGCGACCGCGCATGGGGGAACACGCCCTCCTCGAGGCCGGTGAGGAAGACGGCGGGAAACTCGAGGCCCTTGGCCGAGTGGAGGGTCATGAGCGTGACGCGGGAGTCGGCGTCCTTCAGCTCGTCGATGTCGCTCATCAGCGCGACCGAATCGAGAAAGCCCTCCAGCGTGGCGCCTTCCGTGGCGTGGGTGTAATCCTCGGCGGCGGCGATCAGCTCCTCGAGGTTCTCCAGCCGAGCCTCGGACTCGGGCGAGCGATCGTCTTCGAGGCTCTTCCGATAGCCAGAGGCGTTGAGGAGCACGTCGATCAGCGCGGGAGGCGGAAGCGCGGCCCGATCGGCGGCGAGCTTGCGGATGAGCCCGGCGAATTCCTCGAGCCCGCGGGAGGCCTTGCCGCGGATGTCGAGCGGAGGCTCGGCGGCGAGGGCGAGCAGTGGCTTGCTGTCGCGCGCCGCGACCTCGTCGAGCCGGGCCAGCGTGGTGGCGCCGATCCCGCGGGTGGGGGCGCCGACCGCGCGCCGGAAGGCCACGTCATCGGCCGGGTTCACGAGCAGCCGCAAGTACGCCAGCGTGTCCCTGATCTCTCGTCGCTCGTAGAACCGGACGCCACCGACGATCACGTAGGGGATGCGCGCCCGGCGCAGCGCGTCCTCGAGCACGCGCGACTGGGCGTTGGTCCGGTAGAAGACGGCGACGCCGTGCCACGGCACCCCCTCGCCGCGCACGGTGAGGATGGTCTGGGCGACGAAGTTCGACTCCTCGTGCTCGTCCCAGGCCCGATAGAGCCGCGCCGTGTCGCCTTCTGCGTTCTCGGTCCACAGCGTCTTGTCCTTTCGCTGAACGTTGTGCGCGATCACGGCCGAGGCCAGCGACAGGATCCGCTGCGTCGAGCGGTAGTTCTGCTCGAGGCGGACCACTTTCGTTCCGGGGTAGTCCTGCTCGAACTCGAGCACGTTGCGGATGTCGGCACCGCGGAATTTATAAATCGACTGGTCGGGATCGCCGACGACGCAGATGTTCCGATGCTCGGCGGTGAGCAGGCGGATCATCTTGTACTGCGCGCGGTTCGTGTCCTGGTACTCGTCCACCAGCATGTGGCGCCAGAGTCCGCGGTACCACGCGAGCGCTTCCGGCACCGTCTCGTACAGCCGCACGGTGCAGAGCAGCAGGTCGTCGAAGTCCACCGCGCCGACCTCTTTCATGCGCTTCTCGTAGCGCGAGTACACGAGGGCCGCCTTCTTCTCCCACGGACCGCGCGCGTCCCGGAGGGCATCCGCCACGCTGATCATCTGGTTCTTCATGTAGGAGATCCGATGGACGGCGCCGCTCGGCGTGAACGACCGCTCGGCCAGCTCGCCCTCCTTCATGCACTCCTTCACGAGCGCGAGGCGGTCGTCCTCGTCGTAGATCGTGAAGTGCGACGGCAGCCCGATGTGCTTGCCGTGCTGGCGGAGGATGCGCACGCACGCCGAGTGGAAGGTGGCGATGAGCGGCGCGCCGACGCCGACGGGCCGGAGCAGGCCCTCCACTCGCCGGGCCATCTCGCCGGCGGCCTTGTTGGTGAACGTGACGGCGAGGAGATTCCGCGGAGACATGCCCTGGGACGCGGTCAGCCACGCGATGCGGTAGGCGATGACCCGCGTCTTGCCGCTGCCCGCGCCGGCGAGGACGAGGAGCGGCCCTTCTCCGTAGGTGACGGCTTCGCGTTGCGCGGGGTTCAGATCATCGAGGAGACGTTCCAGACCTGCCGGCACCGGCACATTGTACCGGGAATTACCCGGCGCTGAATGCCCTCCACCCGAGGACGACCCACCCGGCCAGGAAGCACAGGCCGCCGAGTGGGGTGATCATGCCGAGCCACCTCCAGCCGCTGATCGCCAGGAGGTACAGGCTGCCGGAGAAGATCATCGTGCCGGCTACGAACAGCCAGCCGGCGATGATGGCGCCCTGGCCCGGGCCGCGCGTGCACTCCCACGCCACCGCGAAGAGCGCGAGCGCGTGGAACATGTGATAGCGCACGCCCGTCTCGAAGACGGCGAGCATGTCGGAAGTGAGTCGGCCGCGAAGGCCGTGAGCCGCGAAAGCGCCGAGGGCGACGGCGATGAACGCCGAGAGCGAACCGATGCCGAAGAAGAGGCGGTCCGTCGCTACTCCACCGTCACCGACTTCGCGAGGTTACGTGGCTGGTCCACGTCGCAGCCCCGGCGGACCGAGACGTGATAGGCCAGGAGCTGGAGCGGGATCACCGTGATCAGCGGCGCCAGTAATTCAGCTGCCGGTGGGACCTCGATGACGTGCTGGGCCTTCGACGCGATGAGCTTGTCGCCCTGGTGGACGATCGCGATCACCTGGCCCTCGCGCGCCCGCACCTCTTCGATGTTCCCGAGCATCCGCTCGTACGAGGCGTCGCGTGGCGCGATGGCCACGACGGGGAGGCCGTCGGCGATCAGCGCGATGGGCCCGTGCTTCATCTCGCCCCCGGCGTACCCCTCGGCGTGGATGTACGAGATCTCCTTCAGCTTCAGCGCGCCCTCGAGGGCAATCGGGTACTGGACGCCGCGGCCGAGATAGAGGAAGTCGGTCGCGTGGCTGAGATGACGCGCCAGCGCGGCGACCTTGGTATCGAGCTCCAGCGTCTGCTCGACCAGCCGCGGGATCTCCACCAGGTCGCGGATGCGCTTGCGCACGTCCTCGGCGGTGATGGCGTCGCGCTGCCGGCCGAGCCACAGGCCGAGCAGGTAGACCGCCACGATCATCGTGGAGAACGCCTTCGTAGACGCCACGCCGATCTCCGGGCCGGCGTGCATATATATGGTCCCGGTCGCCTCGCGGGCAAGCGCGGAGCCGACGGCGTTGGTGATCGTGATGATCGGGCAGCCCTTGAGCCGGGCGGCCTTGACCGCGCCGATGGTGTCCGCGGTCTCCCCGGACTGGGAGACGGCCACCACGAGCGTCTCGGGGCCGGCGATGGCGTCGCGGTACCGGTACTCCGACGCGAGGTCGGCTTCGGCGGGCAAGCCGGCCAGCCGCTCGACCATCGTCTTGCCCAGCATCGAGGCGTGGTACGCAGTGCCGCAGGCGACGAACACGACGCGCTGGATGGCCCGCACCGTGGCCGGATCGATGTTCAGGTCGGGCAGGACGATCGCACCGGTCTCCGGGGCGATCCGGCCTCGGAAGGTATCGGTGATGGCCCGCGGCTGCTCGTAGATCTCCTTGAGCATGAAGTGCCGGTAGCCACCCTTCTCGGCCATGATCGGATCCCACATGATTCGGACCGGCTCGCGCTGCACCGGCTGATCGTCGAGCGTCGAGAGCACCACGCCGCCGGACGTGACGACGGCCACCTCACCGTCCTCGAGGATCACGACGTCGCGCGTGTGGCTCAGGATCGCCGGGATATCGGAGGCGATGAACATCTCGCCCTTGCCGAGGCCCACGACCACGCTCCCGGCGCCGTGCTTGGCGGCGATGAGACGGTCGGGCGCAGCCTTGGAGACGACACCCACCGCGTACGAGCCCTTGAACTCGGCCAGCGCGGCCTTCACCGCCCGCTCGAGGCGTGGCGTCGTCTTCAGGTGATGCTCGATCAGGTGAGCGATGACTTCGGTGTCGGTCTCCGACTTGAACGTGTGGCCCTGGGCCTGCAGCCGTTCCTTGATCTCGAGGTAGTTTTCCAGGATGCCGTTGTGGACGACGACGAGCGTACCGCTGCAGTCGGTGTGGGGGTGGGCGTTGTCGTCGGACGGCCGGCCGTGGGTGGCCCACCGGGTGTGCCCGATCCCGATGGCGCCGGTGAGCGGGCGCTCGCGCAGGATGCCCTCGAGATTCTTGATGCGCCCGGCCGCGCGCCGGACCTCCAGCGTTCCCGACGGCGCGAGCACGGCGATACCAGCCGAGTCATAGCCGCGGTACTCGAGGCGCTTGAGGCCCTCGAGGATGATGCCGACGGCGCTCTTGTCTCCGACGTAGCCGACGATCCCACACATAGTCAGTCGCCCTTCCGCGTGTTCGACTTACGCTTGGCCGCCCAGCCGTCCTTGACGACCTGGGGGCTCCGTTCCAGCGCGAGCGCTCCCGGCGGAACGTCCCGGGTGATCACTGATCCGGCCGCCACGTAGGCGCCCTCGCCGATCGTGAGCGGCGCCACCAGGCTGGAGTTCGTCCCGACAAAGACTCCATCGCCGATGACCGTCGGGTGCTTGCGCTGTCCGTCGTAGTTGCAGGTGATGGTGCCGGCGCCCACGTTGACGCGCTCACCGAGCGTGGCGTCGCCCATGTAGGACACGTGATGGATCTTGGTCTTCTTGCCGACTCGCGACTTCTTCAGCTCCGCGAAGTTGCCGATCTCGGCGCCGGCGCCGATGTGGCAGCCCGGCCGGAGATGGCAGAAGGGGCCGAGGGTGGCGTCCTCGTCGATCGCGGCTTCCTCGATGATGCTGTACGGCTTGAGCACCACGCGATCAGCGAGACGGCTCCCGCTCACGTGCGAGCCGGCGCCGATGACGCACTCGCTGCCGATCACGGTCGCGCCTTCGATCACCGTCTGCGGCTGGACGACAGTGTCGGGCCCGATCGTCACCGTGTCCTCGACGTAGGTGCTGGCCGGATCGACGATGGTCACGCCGCTCTCCATCAGCCGATCGAGGATCCGCCGACGCTGAACCACGGCGACCGCCGCGAGCTGCTTGCGGTCGTTCACGCCCTGGGCCTCGGACGGGTCGGCCACCGTCACCGCCTCCACGGTCGCACCGGCGCGGGACAGGATGGCCACGACGTCGGTCAGGTAGTACTCGCCCTGGTCGTTGTCCGGCCGAACCTCGGCCAACGCCGACCAGAGCCGGCGGGCATCGAAGCAGTAGACCGATGTGCCGATCTCGTTGATCTTCTTCTGGTCGTCGGTGGCGTCACGGTCCTCCACGATGCGGGCCACGCGCCCGCGCTGGCGAAGCACCCGGCCGTAACCGGCAGGGTTGTCCACGATCGCGGTCAGGAGCGTGGCGGCGGCGGATGCGGCCTTGTGGTGATTCAGCAGGCGCTCGATGGTCTCGACGGTCAGGAGCGGCATGTCGCCCGGCAGGACCAGGATGGTCCCCTCGCCGCACGCATCCTTGGCCTGGACCACGGCGTGACCGGTGCCGAGACGTTCGCGCTGGACCACGGTGAGGACGCCCTCTCCCGCCACCTGGGCGACGCCATCGGCGCTCGGCGGGACGACCATCACCACCCGATCGGCGAAAGTCCTGGCCAGCCGCAGGGGGTAGCCGACCAGAGGCCGACCACAGAGGCGGTGCAGGATCTTCGGCTGGCGCGAGCGCATGCGCTTGCCCTCGCCGGCAGCAAGGATGATGGCGGTCACTGCATCCATCGGATGCCCCTCATTCTAGAGACTTACGAATGTCCAACCTAGCATTCGAGCAATCCATGCGCCATACCCGAAAACTGGCCGGTTCACCGAATCATGGTGCGCAATTGAGACAGGAGCCGCTCCAGTCGTAGCGGAAATGCCGCAGTAAACTCCAACCGTTTCTGCGAAATCGGGTGCAGGAACGCCAGCGTGACCGCGTGCAGCGCGAGGCCCTCGGAGGCGATCGGTTGCTTGCCGTGCGAGCGCCCGTACGTTCGGTCGCCGACGACCGGATGGCCAAGCGACGCCATGTGGACCCTGATCTGATGAGTCCGTCCCGTTTCGAGCCTGAGCTCCAGGTACGTGAAGTGAGGGAAGCGCTCCACGACGCGGTAGTGCGTCACGGCGCGCTTGCCCTTGCCGGCTGGTCGCACCGCCATGCGCTGGCGATGGCTCGGATCGCGGCCCATCGGCGCGTCGACCACACCGGCGGTGAGGCCGACCCTGCCGTGGACGACCGCGACATAGCGCCGCGTGACCGATCGCTCTACGAGTTGGGCCGTGAGCCCCTCGTAGGCCGCGCGCGTCTTCGCCATCACGAGAACGCCGGACGTGTCCTTGTCGAGCCGGTGCACGATGCCAGGCCGCC
>WNGH01001641.1_pt1 | contig 20983 bp, 22 predicted proteins | sample 5400631 | NCBI WGS metagenome assembly WNGH01 (sample SAMN13153373, study PRJNA577476) | soil metagenome | isolation source: 115 cm soil or saprolite under Garry oak tree replicate 1 | place: USA:California | collected 2016-06-15
AGCTGTTGCCGCAACTGCTTGGCGAGCTTCTCGATCCGCCTGAGTTTGTTGTCGAGATCTTTCGGCAGGAGTCCCCGATTTAACTGGTTGAGGTCAGCGCTCACGGAGCGCGCCAGCTCTGCCAGCTCCTCGGCATCGCTTCGCAGTCGCGCCGGATCAGACCGCGGCTGCGGCTGGGCCGGGGAGTTGCAGGGGGAATTTATATATGCTCTGGAATCAGCCAGTTACATTGTTGGCTTCTTAACTCTGCCGCTTGAGGGTGGGCTCGCCTTCGATGGGGTTCCCAGCTCCAGGCTCTCACGTCCCGTTGCGCGCTTCTGATAAGGCGTTTCGGCAATGACCGCAGCCCACGTTTGCCCTCCGCGCGGTGGGCAACCGGCCAATACCGCATCAACGGGCCCAAGCTACGGAACTGTGTCATGCTCGACGTGCGATTGATGAGAGCGAAACGCACTCACCATTTAATCTTTATGATATGGGAGAGATATTTCCCTACCGTTCCGCGCATTTCTCTGTTGTGGAAATTCAACTGTGATGCTCCCCAGTTTTCGCCGGGTAAACCGATCCCGAGCGGTAACCGTGAGATTTGCTTTGAAACAAGAATAAACAAAAATCTAAATCCACGAAATACGAACAGTCCGCCTGCGATGTACAGGTCGTCCTTGATCATGGGCGCAAATTGCACGGTGTCATTCGAGTGAATCAGCTGGCCCACGTGAGCGACTGTATACAGTCCTGCGCCTCGTTCGAACTGCTTCAACCCGAACGCAATCTCGACAAGGTCGGCGGACGGTACTCCGATCATCTCTGATTGCGGACCAATCGGATGTTTTGCCGTCCAGGCCAAGTTAATCAGTGTTTTCAGAAACCAGCGTTCTAGCTTCAGCCCATCAACTGCAAATCGCTTTACATGCCAGATGCCCGGTTTCAGCTTTGATCGCACGTTACAGATGCGGGTCGCTTGGCGGATTGCGTCGAAAAATTTGGCAGCAGCTGAATCTAAGTCGGACAAATCACTATTGTGTTTTCCGCACAGAATTTTTGCTGTCACGTTCGCAAGGCCAATTGTCTTCGGCTCATTCTTGCACCACGGGAAACCTTGGACGGCAATATGATCCCCGATGAACAAAGCACGCGAGACAAGATGCTCGCGGGATATCTTGCCCCCACAACCTCCTAGCGGGCTTGCCCAGCAGTTCACCATTGTGCTCGTTTTGGCGCTAACATTCATCAAGCCAGACTTTTTCGGCTTTTTCGGTTCTCCTGTCGATGTGAAGCTCTGGGTATTGTGCTGTTTAAGGACTGCATGCACAAATCAGGGTAGAAGAAGTCGTCTAAAAGGGCAGGCGGCTCCTCCCACCCATCGCGAACCTCGGGCCGCTTGAGATGCTCCCTGTTCCTGGGCTGTGACGCTTCTTTCAGCGTCGACCAGTACCTTCGCTTCCTGAACCCTACCTGCTGTAAATTTTCCCCAACCTCGCTGCAGATTGCAGGCTAGCCCTTCCTTCGCGGCTCGAAAACAATAATGAAGAAATGACTGTGAAGAAACTGTGGTTAATAACGTTATTTGTGGACCAGCGAGGAAAAAGAAAGCGAACGTGCACAGTTTGACTGACAGTTGTACGTCCTGCTGCCTGATTTTTCACGACAATTTTTGGTTACTTAGAAAACGGAAAAATCAAGTTCGATATCCCCACCAGTTCCACCAAGTTCTGGCAGGGAGCAACCGTTCGTCGCCCTACGCCAAAACACTACCCCGCGCGGCCTTGCGTTGACTTTTGCCGGGGGCGGACTTAGCATCCTTCGCCCAGTTCCTGCGCCGATGGCGTGGGAACTTTCCTGCCGAGAGAGCGGCGGCCCGATTCCTCCGGGAAAAAAGAGTGGGAGAAACGGGCCGAGCTGCCCTGGCAGTTGGCACTTGGCATTTATCTAGAGGAGCTACTGGCATGTCCACTGCGACCTCCGTCCAACCCACGCCTTTTGACACGATCATGCAAATTGCCGGTGGGCATTCCATATCGCGATGCCTGCACGTAGTGGCCGAGCTGGGAGTGGCCGACGCGCTGGACGAGAGCCCGCGGACAGCCGCAGAACTGGCGAAGGCGACCGGTACCGATGCCGGGGCGCTGGGCCGGGTGCTGCGTCTGCTCTCCTCGTATGGAATTTTCGAATCGCGTGACGGCCGCTTTGGGCACACCCCGGCTTCGCGGCTGTTGCGGGCCGACCATCCGCAATCGATGCGAGCTTTTGTGCGGATGCTTGGCCTGCCCATCAACTGGGCAGCATATGGAGAGCTAGAGCACTCGATACGGACTGGGCTGCCGGCGGCGCATAAGGTGGTCCCCGGAGGCCTGTGGAAGTACTTTGCTGACGACCGGGAGGCGGGGCGAATCTTCGACCAAGCCATGACCGGCAAAGCGCAAGGTCAAATCCACGGCATCCTTGCGGCTTACAATTTTTCCGGGTTTAGGCGGATTGGCGATATCGCCGGTGGACGCGGCCACTTGCTGCAAGCGGTGCTGGGGGCAGCGCCGAAGACCAAGGGGGTGCTGTTTGATCTGCCGCACGTGATCGAACAGGCTGCGGGCGCGACCTCGGAACGGCTGCAGCTCCAGGGCGGAGACTTTTTCACAGACGACTTGCCGGCGTGCGACGCCTATCTGATGATGGACATCATCCACGACTGGAATGATGCGGATGCGGCAAAAATTTTAAAGAACCTGCGACGATCGGCGCCGGCGCGCGCCAAGCTGCTGCTGATCGAGGCCATTATTCCCGAGGATGCGAAGCCGAACCCGGCCAAGGTTTTGGACATCCACATGCTAACTCTGGCCGGAGGGCGGCAACGCACCCAGCACGAGCACGCGGAGCTGCTCGCCCAGACCGGCTTCCGCTTTGAGCGCGAGATTGAGGTCGGGGGCAGCTTCTCGATCCTGGAAGCGGTGGCCATTTAATTTGTTTTAGCGAACGAGCCGGAGGAGAGATGCCTATCAGCGAATTGCTATTGCCGGAATTTGACGAAGAGATGAAGAAGACGCGCACGACGCTGGAGCGGGTGCCGGCTGACAAGGGCCAGTTCGCGCCCCATCCCAAGTCCATGCCGCTAGGCAGGCTGGCGCCGCACGTGGCCGAGCTTGCGGGCTTTGGATTGAGCGTGTTGACTACGCCGGAGGTGGATTTTTCCAAGGGCAGCTACAAGCCGTTGGCGTTTGAGTCGGCGGCGCAACTGGTGAAAGTGCTGGATGAAGGCGCAGCCAAGGTGCGGAGCGCGCTTGCGGGCCTGCCGGATGCGGCCTGGAAGCAGAACTGGAAGCTATCTTCCGGGGGGAAGACGCTCTTTGAAGGCTCGCGCTTTCTTGCCTACCGGGAGATGTTCATTAACCACATCGTGCACCATCGCGCCCAACTGGGGGTGTATCTGCGTCTGAACGGCCAACCAGTGCCGGCAATTTACGGCCCATCGGCCGATGACAGGCTGGGCTTCTAATCTTGCGGGGTACGCCGCAAAAAAAAGCAGGCTACAAGAGACGTTGGTCTCTGCAGCGATTCAGGGAATAGGGATTCTTCGCGACGCTCAGAATGACAAATCAAAGCCGCGGCCTGCTCCTCCACGGTGGATCCAGGTCGTACTGATCCGCTCTGCGGGATTAATTCCTCGCTACGCTTGGGGATGACAAAGCTACGGTCGGAGTGACAAATCAAATCAGCAGCGGAAAAATTGCCCGCGCATCTAGCTGTGACTAAAATCAGGACGGCCAAACAGTGATTGGCACTGCTTGATGATCTTCAAGAAAAAAGAGTTGAGAAGCACGAAACGGTTTCCCATGCGGTTGATCTTCTTGCGGAAACCGGAAGACGGCAGCGCGCCCAAAGAGTTTGGAGTAACCAAAGACGTGAGTGCGGGGGGCGTGTATTTCTACACCCGCGAGGCAGTTGTGGTGGGCTCGGAGATCACCGTGATCGTGCAGCTTCCGCCGGAGCTGACCGCCCCGGGGGGCGCGAAGGAAGTGTGGGCGCTTTGCCGGGCGAGCATCCTGCGGATTGATGCCATTCCCGATGGCAGCAGCGGAGTGGGAGCCAGTATCAATCATTACGAAATCCTGGGGGAGAGCTGAACTCGGGGGGCTACGGCGCCGGGCTTGGCGATTGAACACGCATTCTCGCGGAAATTTGCAGCCAAGGAGCGCAAGCGATGAAACCATTATTCTGGATTGGATTGGTTGTGCTGGTGCTGGGGGTCGCGTCTTTCTTCGTAACAATTCCCCGGCAGGAGTCGCACGGGGTGAAGACTGGTGATGTCTCGATCGGGGTGCAGGTGAAGCACAATGAAAAAGTATCGCCGGCGGTGGGAGCGGTGCTGCTCATTGTGGGCGCCGGCATGATGATTGCGGGACGTCCGGGGCGGTAGCGGCAGGCTCCTGCACGTTTATTGATGGCGGAGACGTAGCACTCTACGTCTCTACTAGAGATGGGCATTAAGAATTTGCTTAGCGGTCCATGCCGCGGGCACTGTTGCGCTCGGCGATGACTTTCTTGGCATTCTCCGCCAGTTCTTTCGCCCGGGGGAGCAGTTCCAGCGCTTTCTGCAACTGGGGATCGGATTCGGCGCGCACTTTCAACCCTTCCTGCTGGCCAAACTCGTCAATAAAGATTTCACTCTTGATGTTGGAGCGGATCCAATCATTGGCTTCTGCCAGTTCGGATTCGGTGAAGGGGATCTTCTGTTCATCGAGGAACTTGCGGAAATCCTGCATGACCTGATCATCCACTTCGAAATTGCGGTTCACGCGATGGTTTACCAGGTAGCGTTTGCCGAAGTTGAAGAGGGCATAGTGTTGCAGCAGGGAATCCTGGAAATGATTGGTCTTGGTGGCCTGAATTTTTACGTCGGGGGTGATTCCGCCGCCGCCATAAACGGTGCGGCCGCTATCGGTGACCTTGACCTCGTGATTGGCGTTGTTCTCTTCGCCCTCGCGATTGTAGTAGTAGTCGTAAAGAGAGACGCCGTTATATTCGCGCTGGATCAGACGTCCGCTGGGGGTGTAGTACTTGGCGGTGGTCAAGGCCAGGCCGGTGTTTTCCGACAAGGGATATACGGTCTGCACCAGGCCTTTGCCAAAGGTGGTCTCGCCCACGATCAGGCCGCGGTCGTGATCCTGGATGGCGCCGGAGACAATTTCTGCCGCGGAGGCGGTTCCCCGATTCACCACCACAACGAGGGGATATTCCTGTCCGCCGTTGCCGTGGCTGGCGCGATAAACCTTTTCCGGCGATGAGCGCCCATGATGGGAGACGATGACGGCACCCTTTTTGAGGAATTTGTCGGCCACGCCCACGCCTTCGCTCAACAGGCCGCCGGGATTGCCGCGCAGATCGAGGACCAGGCCTTTCAGGTTGTCGCCGAATTCCTCCAGCGCCTGCGCGACCTCGCGATCGGTGGTTTCCTGGAAGCCGGCAAGATGAATGTAACCGATGCCGGGCCGGATCATGAATTTCAAATCCACGCTGTAGCGCGGAATCTCATCACGTACCAAGCTGAACTCCAGCGGCTTTTCCGCGCCTTCGCGCAAAATAGTGACGCGGACGGTGGTGCCCTTGGGGCCTTTCAACATTTCGGCCACATCGCTGGTGCTTAGGTTATCGGTGGGCTTGCCATCCACCGCGACAATGACATCGCCGGGGCGGATGCCCGCTTTATAAGCGGGAGTCCCCACAAAGGGGGCGATCACGATCACCTTGTTATTGCGGGGCTGGATGGTCATGCCCACGCCGTAATATTTGCCACGCTGTTCTTCGCGAATGAGAGCGTAGGCTTTGGGATCGAAGAAGCTGGAGTGAGGATCAAGGGCGCGCAGCATGCCGGGGATGGCGCCGTTATAGATGGCTTTATCGGCATTCACCGGCTCGGCATAATTTTGCTCGACGACGTCATAGACCTGCGAAAAGGAGCGCAAGCTGTCGCGGATATCGCCATCGCTGGCGGGCGCGCCGTTGCCTACGCGTTGTCCAAAGACAGCGCCCAAGAATCCGCAACTGAGGATTACGATCAGAACCAGGAGGAGAGAACGACGAGAACTGCGGGCCATCCTTGTTTTCCTTCGGGACGCGGTTGCGCCAGGTGAGCTGAACTGCAGTATAGCACGGTAAAAAAGCAGCTCACATCAGCAATTTTCACCCGAGACTTTGTTCTGCCGGGTGGTATTTCTTTTGGATGCTGCCGGAGTCACCCAGGCTGCGAAAGTTGCAGGTTTTGCAACGTTTCGCGGCGCGCCCGCGGTTACTTGGCCATTCGCATTGCTGGCAAAAACGGCGACGAGTATCATTGAGGCATGAATCTGGGCTTTCCGGAGATGATTTTTATATTTCTTTTGGCCCTCATCCTCTTTGGGCCGAAGAAGTTGCCGGAAATTGGGCGGCAGCTTGGCCGCGCCCTGGGCGAGTTCAAGCGGGCCAGCAATGAATTCAAGCAGCAGTTTGAGGAAGAGATCCGCAACATTGAAGTGGAAGAGACCACGCATCCTGAGAACACCATACTGCCGCCCGCGCCTGCGGAAGAACGAGTGGTGCACAGCCTCTCCAGCCCCGATCATGCAATAAGCTCCGAAATCCCGGAAGCCTCAAATTCTCAGGGATCGAATGCCTGATATCGCGCTCGAACCGGCGCCCCCTACCCAGCTTGCCGCGCGCACGGAGAGCATGAGCTTCCTCCAGCATCTGGAGGAACTGCGCCGGCGCATCATCTACTCGCTGCTGGCAGTGGCGGTTGGGTTTGGAGTTTGTTTCTGGTACGCGGCGGGGATTTTCGCGCTGATGCAGCGGCCCATCATGGAGGCCCTGCACCGCCACAAGCTCGACGAGAGACTTGTCTACCTGAATCCGACTGAACCCTTTAACATTTACCTGAAGGTAGGCTTGATTGCAGGACTGTTTGCGGCCTCACCATTTGTTCTTTACCAGCTCTGGATGTTCATCTCGCCGGGACTCTACCGCCACGAAAAACGCTACGTGCTGCCCTTTATGTTCAGCACCGTGGGACTGTTCCTGGCCGGCGGCTTCTTCGGATACACCACCGTCTATCCCGCCGCCCTCGACTTCCTGATCGGATACGGGCAGCAATTCCAGCCCATGATCACCATCGGCGAATACACAGATTTGTTCCTGACCATCATCGTGGGGCTGGGGATCGTCTTCGAGCTGCCGATTCTGGTCTTTTTTCTGGCCTTGATGGGAGTGGTGAGCCCCGGATGGATGTGGCGCAACCTGCGCTACTCGATTCTAGTCATCTTTGTCATTGCCGCGATCGTGACCCCGACCACCGATATCATGAATATGTGCATCTTCGCGGCCCCCATGGTGGCGCTATACCTGGTGAGCATTGGAATCGCGTGGCTGGTGCATCCGGCGCGGCGGAAGAGCAAAGCTTAATCCGGCGGCCGGATTGGCGCTTGTGAAGGCCGCAAGGATGAGACCGTGAATGCGGGATTTAGACGGCGCTTACTTTCAGGAATCATCTTGCTGGGAGCCTTGAACCTGGGCGCGTGCAGGCCCAAGCCGGCCACCCCCAAGGCGGAAATCTCTCCTTCGGCGGCCGAGGCTATTTTCGAAAATCCGCCCACGGGGTCCATGGCCTCGCTCCCGCCGGCAAAAGCAGCGCTGCGGGTGAATTCTGCTCGCGCCATGCAGTATGTGCGGGAGGTGGTAGCGATCGGGCCAAGGCCCATCGGCAGCGCCGGGCACCGCAAGCTGGAAGCCTATTTGCGTTCCCATCTCCATTCTGACCAACTGGAGGAAGATGGGTTTACGGCCGCCACTCCGGTGGGGGCGCTGCCGGCGCGCAACTTCATTGCCAAATTTCCCGGGAAAAAAGAAGGCATCATCGTGGTCGCCGGCCACTACGACACTATCTATTCGCTGAATAATTATGTCGGAGCAAACGATAGCGGCTCGAGCACCGGTCTGCTGCTGGAACTCGCCAGCGCATTGCGGGGAAAACCGCGGGAGGGCGAAAGCGTGTGGCTGGTATGGCTGGACGCGGAAGAGGCAGTGCGGCAGTGGACGGCAACCGACAGCCTCTACGGCAGCCGCCATCTGGCGGAAAAATGGCAGCACGAGGGGACGACAAAAAAAATCAAAGCCTTCCTACTGGCGGACATGGTGGGCGATGCCGACCTGAACATTGATCGCGACCAGAATTCAACTCCGTGGTTGCTGGACACGGTGCGGGAGGCCGCTACCCGGCTTGGCTATCAGTCCCATTTTTTCGCCCGGACTATTACCATTGAGGACGACCACCTGCCGTTTGCGCGCGCCGGCGTTGCGGTGGCCGACTTAATTGATTTTGACTACGGATACAACAACGTTTTTTGGCATACGCCGCAGGACACGCTCGACAAGCTCAGCCCCAAGAGCTTAGAGATTGTGGGCAATGTCCTGCTGGAAACCATCCACCTGCTCGATGGCAGGTGAGAGAGAGTTGTCACCAGGAGGTATGAGATGGCCACTTACATAATCCTCAGCCGCTTGTCCCCGGAAGCGTTCAGCGATCCCAAAGATTTCAAAAAGATTGCCGACACCGTGAGCTCGAAGATCAAGAAGCAGTGCCCGAATGTTCACTGGAAGCAGAGCTACGCGGTGATGGGAAGATTTGATGTGCTGGATATTGTTGATTCTCAGGACGAGGAACAAGTGCAGCGTGCCGCCATGATCATTCGCGCTTATGGGCACGCTAGCACGGAGACGTTGAGCGCGACCCCGTGGAAGAAGTTTGTGGACTCTCTATAAAAAATGGCGACAGAGCCAGAGAGAATGTTTTTGTACATCAGTCTCTGTGACTCTGTCACGATTCCGGCGCTTGCTTCCGGCTATGCCGCTTTGCGCTCATTCTTGATTTCGCTCTTGTCGCTCTTCTCGTTTTTGTCGCTCTTCTTGGTCTTCTTGTCTTTGACGGTGACGTAAACTTCTCCGGCGCGCACCTCGACCTCATAGACATCAATCTTTTTCTCCGCCGGCCCGGCAATCACCCGACCGGTATGGACGTCGAAATTGGAACCGTGCCAGGGACATTGCACAGCGCAGCCCATGAGAGCGCCATCGGAGAGCGGTCCGCCCTTGTGAGTACAGTGATCGCTGAAGGCGACGATGCCATCGCTGCAATGCCCTACGACCACCCGATCGCCGGCCACGCGCGCCAGCATCATCTGCCCGAGGCCGAGTTCGCCCTCGTGACAGACAGGGCGGTCCCATCCGCTGAGGGTGCGCTCCTTCCACTTGCCGGCATTGGCATAGCGGTGATCCACTGCGATCTGGTTGCGATAGACCAGAGTCGCGCCCAGCCATCCGGAAACCCCAAGGCCAATTACTCCTACTGCGGAAAGCGTAAGCGAGAGGTTGTCGGGCATTTCGCCGGGAGCGCCGCGACGCCAAGCGATGTAGATGAAGAGCAGCAGCACCAGACTATTGAGGCCGCCGTGAACCAGGCCTCGCTGCTTGCCGCTGGAGTTTGGCGGGACCACCGTAAAGAGATCAATCGCGCCCGGCACGGCGGCCAGCGCCGCGCCTACGCATCCCGCAATAAGGGCGTAAAAACCTGCCGCCCACAGCAGCGGATTGGCGGCGCTGCGGCCGATGGCGTCAAAGATGAAACTGGTGGTCCAAAGCCCGATGGGAAAGGCAACGAACTGGGGATGCAAGGGATGTGATTTGAACTGGGCGCGCGCGAGCATGGTTTTACCTCCGAAAGACTAACTGACTTCTTATAAAAGATACGCGTCACCCGGTAGGGGATGGCTGCCATCGCGGCTAAAGCCCAAGTTTTAAATGCGATTACGCGAGGGCAAAAATTCGCTCTTGCACCAAAGAATTCCACTGAAGCGAGCAGCAGCAGCCAGAAGTTGGTTTTGGCTGTCGGAAAGCGGCGAGGTTCCTTAGAATCCCAGCAGGCGGGAGACTTGAGCGAACTGACTTTCTGGGTGTTATTCAACATTTTCGTGGCGGCGATGCTGGTCCTGGATCTGGGTGTCTTTCACCGCCGGGCGCGAGCCATGCGCTTTGGAGAAGCTATTGGCTGGAGCCTGATGTGGATGGTGCTGGCAGCCATCTTTGCGGTGCTGGTCTTCTGGTGGCGGGGACGTACACCGGCGCTTGAATTCGTGACCGGATACCTGGTCGAGGAATCGCTGAGCGTTGACAATCTTTTCCTTTTTCTGGTGATCTTCCGTTATTTCCGGGTTCCCGGAATTTATCAGCACAAAGTTCTTTTCTGGGGAATCGTCGGCGCGCTGATCACGCGCGGCATTTTCATCATCGCCGGCGTGAGCTTGATCCGGAGATTTCACTGGCTGATTTATCTGTTTGGGGCGTTTCTTATCTATACCGGAGTGGGGCTGGTGAAACGCCAGGTGGCCGAAGTCCATCCGGAGAAGAACCCGGTGCTGCGGCTCTTTCGCCGCTGGATGCCGGTGACGCCAGACTTTGTGGACGGAAAATTCTTTGTCCGCAATGAGGGGGTTTACGCCACCCCGCTGTTCATTGTGCTGCTGGTGGTGGAGACTACGGACGTCGTTTTTGCCGCCGATTCCATCCCCGCCATCCTGGGGATTACTCTCGATCCCTTCATTGTGTACACCTCGAACGTCTTCGCGATTCTGGGGCTGCGATCCATTTATTTCACCCTGGCTGGAATGATGGAGACGTTCCATTACCTCCACTATGGGCTTTCCGCGATCCTAATGTTCATCGGAGCGAAGATGCTGGTTTCGAGCTATTACAGCCTGCCAACCCACGTGGCGCTGGGAGTTGTAGCCGGAGTGCTGGCGATTTCGGTGGCGGCATCGGTGATATTTCCGGCAAAGAAAAAGCCAGGCGCCACACAGGCACAAACAGATAGAAGAGGGTAAGACAGGAAAAATCTTGGCTTCCGCGGACCAATGGCGAAAGCGCTGCAGGGTCCCACTCAGTCTTATTCGAAGCGAATCCGGTCGCCGGAAATTATTGAGTGCTTGTGGAAGCTGGCATCGTGGGAGGGGAAATCGGTGCGGTAGTGGGCGCCGCGGCTTTCCTGCCGGACCAGCGCCGAGCGGGCAATCAGCAGCGCTGCCTGCTGAATGTTTGCGGCCTCAAACTCGCGCCGTGACTTCTGCCTGTTGGGCCGAGGCTGCAAGGCTTCCAGTTGGGCGATGGCTTTTTTCAAGCCACTTCCACAGCGGACGATGCCGACCTCGCGCCACATCAGGTCTTGTATGGCGCGGATAGTTTCCTCGGCCGAGCCGGGAGAATTGCTGGCTGGCTTGAGGACGGAAGGTTCGAGCACTTGGTTGACGGCAGGTGACAACTTGTGCGAGATGGGATGCGACTCGCGCATACATCTGCCGGCCCGGGCACCGAAGACCAGTCCTTCCAGCAGGGAATTACTGGCCAGCCGGTTAGCGCCGTGGACGCCGGTGCAGGCCACCTCGCCAGCGGCAAAAAGTCCCTGTAGGCTGGTGCGTCCTTCCAAATCCGTGCGCACGCCACCCATTGAGTAATGCGCTGCCGGGCGCACCGGCACCAGGTCGGTGGTGATATCCACGTTGTATTGCAAACAGGTGGAATAAATTCTGGGGAAGCGGTTGCGCAGATGGGCGGGCTCGAGGTGGGTCATGTCCAGAAACACCAGAGGATCGGGGGCGGGACTGATTTCAATTTCGTGCATGATGGCGCGCGCCACCACGTCGCGAGGCGCAAGCTCGGCCATGGGGTGATATTTGGGCATGAAGCGGACCATCTCACTGTTGCGCAAATACGCGCCTTCGCCGCGCAACGCCTCCGAGAGCAGAAAACGCGGCGCGCCTTTCAGGTACAACGCAGTAGGATGGAACTGGACAAATTCCATGTCGCTGATTTCCGCCCCCGCCCGAAAGGCCATGGCCACGCCATCGGCGGTGGCCACCCCCGGGTTGGTAGTTTCACGATAAATCTGACCGAGGCCTCCGGTAGCCAGCAGCACCGCCGGCGAGCGCACCTGCTGCATCTGGTTTTTTTCGTTCATTACGCGGACACAACAGATGCGTCCCTGGCTGATCCACAAATCCGCGCTGAAGGCGAATTCCACCACCGACATCCGTTTAAGGGTTTTGGATTTGGCGTAGAGCGCGCGCCCGATCTCCCGCCCGGTGGAATCTCCGTGGGCATGCAGCACCCGCGAGCGGCTATGCGCGCCCTCGCGAGTGAACGCCAGCTTGGTGCCACTGCGGTCAAATGCCGTTCCCCACTCGACGAGTTCCTGAATGCGCTCCGGGCCTTCTTCCACCAGCACGCGGGCGGCTTCCACATTGCAGAGTCCATCGCCGGCGTCGAGCGTGTCCTGAAGATGCAGGCTGATCTCATCTTCGTCGCTGAGCGCGGCCGCGATTCCGCCCTGGGCGTACTGAGTGGCGGACTCGGTGATCTCGCGCTTGGCTAATACCAGCACGCTGCCCGCAGCAGCCAGCTCGATGCCGGCGCGCAGTCCGGCGATGCCGGCGCCGATGACGACGAAGTCAGATTCGGAAGGAACAGATTTCATGAATGGAAAAATGGTAGCACGCGGGCCGGTCGAATCTTCGTAGAGCGAGGCGACGCCGCGACGTGTAGGTTATGATGGCGCCGTGAAAAACATTTCAATCCAGGTGAAGCCGCATGCCTACGACGTGCTAATTGAGCACGGGATATTGAAACGTTGCGGGCGCGAACTTGCGCGTGTGCTGCCGGAGCGCTCACGGTTTTACATTGTGACCACCTCCACGGTGCGCAAGCATTGGGGAGGAGTGGTGGCGGCCTCACTGGCCCAGCAAAAACTCACTCACCACTTCTTCGAGATGCCCGAAGGCGAGCGCCACAAGACCATGTCCACGGTCGAGGAACTGGCGGGCAAGCTGATAAAAAGCGGCGCCGATAGAGAATCGGTGGTGGTAGCGCTCGGCGGCGGAGTGGTGGGGGACGTGGCCGGGCTGCTGGCTTCGTTGTACATGCGCGGAATCGATCTAGTGCAGGCGCCGACAACTTTTCTGGCGCAGGTGGATGCCGCGATCGGCGGAAAAACCGGGGTGAACCTGCGTCAAGGAAAAAATCTTTTGGGAACATTTTATCAGCCGCGCTGCGTGCTGGTGGATCCGGGCGCGCTTGCAACGCTGCCGGAGCGCGAGTACCGCTCCGGACTGTATGAAGCTTTGAAGTGCGGCATCATCGATAACGGCGAAATTTTTGAGCGCATGGAGCAGGAGCGCCACCGGATCCTGGCCCGCGATCCGGAGCTGCTGGAGTGGCTCATCGCTGAGTGCGTGAAGGTAAAAGCCGCGGTAGTGGCGGCGGATGAAAAGGAGAGCGACCAGCGACGCGTCCTGAACTTCGGCCACACCATCGGCCATGCGCTGGAAGCGGAGACCAAGTACCGCCACTTTTTGCACGGCGAAGCGGTGGGCTGGGGCATGGTGGCTGCCGCCATGATTGCCGCCGCTACCCAGAAGACGGATTTGAATACGGCGCGACGCATTATTTCCGCGGTGCTGGCCTATGCTGCGCTGCCGAAGGTGGAGTCGCGCGGCAAGAAAGTAGTTAAGCGGATCAGAGCAGACAAAAAAACTGTGCACGGCGCCACCCACTTTGTGCTGCCGCGCGAAATTGGACGGGTCGAAATCGTGCGGGACGTCCCCGAACGGACGATTCTGGAGGCGGTGGAGGAGTTGCGATATTTGTCGCAGAGTTAGCGGTTGAAATGTGTGGGTGGTTCCCGCCGGAAGTCAATCCTGAAAAGTGCCGCAAGAGAGCAAAACCGTTGTGGGGGCCGAGCCGCAAGGCGCAGGGGACCGCGAACAGGTCGCGGCGGCGGTGCAGCGCATGTTTACCGACATCGCGCCGCGCTACGACCTGCTCAATCACCTGCTCTCATTCGGGGTGGACCATTATTGGTGGTGGCGCACGGCGCGTAGCTTTGAGCATGTGCTGCGAGAGGAAAATTCCCGAATCCTCGATCTATGCTGCGGCACCGGCGACCTGACCCTTGCATTGCGACGGCGGGCAGGCAAATCTTCGCCGCGGATAATTGGGGCTGACTTTTCCCACGCCATGCTGCGGCGCGCGGCGCGAAAGAGCAGTGCGCAGAATTTGCGTTGGGTGGAAGCTGACGCGCTGCGCCTGCCGTTCGCGGACGCCGATTTCGATTTAGTGGTTTCATCTTTTGGATTTCGCAATCTGGCCGACTACGATGCCGGGCTGCGGGAGATGGTCCGCGTGCTGCGCCGCGGAGGCGAAGTCGGCATCCTTGATTTTGGCCAGCCGCGCGGCTTTCTGGGAGCGCTCTACCGGGTATATTTTCACCGCGTCCTGCCTGCCCTGGGAACATTGATTTCCGGGGTTGCAGGCCCGTACGAGTACCTTCCAGCATCAGTTGAGCGTTTTCCGGCGCCGCAGGAGATGCAGGAACGGATGCGGGCGGTGGGCCTGAGCGAAGTTTCGTGGACGCCGTATACATTCCGCGTGGCTGGATTGTTTCGGGGAAGAAAGCTCTAAACGCAGGCGCTCAGCGGTCAGAGCTCGGCATTCAGTGTTTCAGCCAGTCAGAAAATCGCCATCAGTTTTTCGGTGGCGCTGAGGGAGGTCTGGGCGCGGGCTTTGCGGGGACACTCGAAGCTGGTGGTTTCGCAGCTCCACTCCTGCCCTGGGGCGTGGCACTCATGCCTGGCATAGCCCCCGCGGAAGCGGGCCCGAAATAAGTTTCGTTCAGCTCCGGGGTGGCAGTGGCCGCGATGGCCTGCATGGCGTCCTGCATCTTTTGTCCTTGGAGGGTGCGCTCGATCTCTGCCTTCACATCATCGAGCGGAAGCTGGCGTTTGCTCTCCACCTTGTAGATGTAATATCCGGACATATCATCAAGGGGCTGCGAAACTTCGCCGGGCTGAAGGTCGAACACCTGTTCATGGGCCAGGGGCAGCGATCCCCGCCGGCGCGGGCCGAGATTAGTGGCAGGAATGGCGATGTTAGCGGCGGGCTGGGAGCCGGGGGCCGTGGCCGTCTTGTTGCTCGCACTTTCAGAAACTTCTTTTTGCAGTTTGTCTAAATCCTCGCCGGCAGCGGCGCGGGCGCGGACCTTCTCTGCAGTGGCCTTAACCGCGGCCTCCTCCGCCGGCTTGGCTTCCGTGGGCGCGGGCTTGGGAACCATAACGCGGCGGAGGGTGACCTCCTCGAACTTGGGCTTGTTGTCGTTGTAATAACTTTGCAGTTCCTGGGGCGAGAGTTCTTTGAATTTCTTTTGCAGGGCCTTGGTGAGTTCCTGAGCCAGCACCTGCATCCGCGCCAATCGCAACATCTCCTGCACCTTGGGATCTTGCTCCAGGCCCAGCTTGGCAGCCTCGATATCCATGGCGAGGACGCGCGCATACTGCGTGGCCAGCGAACGGCGGCCGGCGGGTGGCATTTCCGGATTGATGGCATCCACAATAGTTTCAAACTCCGCTTTGGTAATTACTTTCTTGCAGCGTGGGGGCGCTCCCGGATCGCACAATTTTGGCAGCGTGATCACGGGCGCATTGGGGACTACGGATTGCGGAGATGCCTCGAGAGAGGATGGCTTCGCGGTATTCTCCGGCGGCAGGGGCTTGACAGGGCCGCTCGGGGAGCTCGGGGCTGCCTGCGAGAATGCGAGAGAAGAAGCTAGTAGTAACAGGGGCAGGACAGAGTGTCTCAAATGATCCTCCGGGAAGAAGAAATGGTAGCACAGGGATTTAGTGGAGTTTGTGCAATCAGGATTGGCGCGGGAGTTTGTTAACAGCGATAATTCGGACATGGCGGAGGCTCCGCAGGCACTGGCGTTCAATTCCATGCGCGCTGAAAAACGCGCGGTGGCGCAGAATTCCGTCTTTGCCGCCGTCGCCATTACCTTTCTGAAGTTTCTGGTTGGGATCACCACCGGCAGCCTGGGAATTTTGTCGGAAGCGGCGCATTCAGGGCTCGACCTGGTGGCCGCGGTCATCACCCTATTCTCGGTGCGGGTTTCCGACAAGCCGGCCGACGCCGACCATCAGTATGGCCACGGCAAGGTGGAAAATTTCTCCGCCTTTATAGAAACCGGACTGCTTTTGGTGACCTGCGTGTGGATCTTGTGGGAAGCTTTCCTGCGACTCTTCCGTCACCACGGGCATGTCAAGCCGACCGTTTGGGCGTTCCTGGTTATGGGGCTCTCAATGGTGGTGGATGCCTGGCGCTCGCGCGCTCTGAAGAAAATTGCCGGCAAATACGATAGCCAGGCGCTCCAAGCCGACGCTCTGCACTTCAGCACCGACATATGGTCGAGCGGGGTTGTGGTCTTTGGGCTGGCGCTGGTGGCCGCGGGACGCTGGCTGCAAATTGGGTGGTTGCGCGCCGCCGATCCCCTGGCGGCACTAGTTGTGGCGGGTGTGATTATTTACGTAAGCTCCCGCCTGGCCCGGCAGACGGTTGATGCTCTGCTCGATGCGGCACCCGCGGGGGTGCGGGCGCAAATGATGGACGAGGTGGCAAAGGTGGCGGGGGTTATGGAGGTGGACCGGGCCCGCATTCGCCGCGCCGGCAACCGCTACTTCGCGGACCTTTCCGTGGCGCTCAGCCGCAAGGTAACTTTCCAACGCTCGGAGCAGGTGGCTGGAGCGGTGACCGAGGCTGTGCACCGCATCCTGCCCGACGCCGACGTAGTGGTCCATTCTGTCCCTCGCGCCGCGGTGGAGGAAAATCTTTTTGACCGCATCCGCGCCGTGGCCGCCCGCAATAACGTTGCGGTGCACGACGTCAGCGTTCAAGACCTGCATGGGCGACTCGACGTAGAGCAGCATCTGGAGCTAGACGAAACTCTCACCCTCAAGCACGCGCATGACGAAGTTAGCCGGCTGGAGGCAGAAATCCGCGCCGAGGTCCCGGAGATTGCGTCCATTCTTACCCACATCGAGAGCGAGCCGGCGACGATTGAGACGGGTGACGCGGTGGTGCGCGATTACGATCTGGAGCGGCGCCTAAAGCGGATTGTCCGCGAATTTCCCGAGGTGCTCGATATGCATGAGGTGGCCATCAAGCGGGTGCGCAACCGCATTTACGTCTCCTGCCACTGCACCATGTCCGACGATTTGCCGCTTTCGCGGGTGCACGACCTGGCGACGGCGCTGGAGACCCGATTCAAGCAGCAGGTGCCGGAGCTGTTTAGAGTGCTCATCCATCCTGAGCCGTGGACAGACAACAGGCGATGAGCAGTTGGGAGTGCAACATGCTTGAGGCGCGGGTAAATTGGACAGATGCTGACCGCTTTGTAGGCATTGCCAGCAGCGGCCACGCGCTGGTGACGGACGCGGGAGAGAGAAAAACTGCAAGCAGTCCGCTGGAGTTGGTGTTGATAGGACTCTGCGCCTGTACTGGCAGCGACGTGGTCAGCATTCTCCGCAAAAAGCGCGAGGCTTTCACCGCGGTTGAAGTGCGGGCCCAAACCGAGCGTGCCCCCGAGCCGCCCACGGTTTTTACAAAAATTCGACTGGTGTACAAAGTAACCGGCAAAGTGGGGCGAAAATCCATTGAAGACGCTATCCGCCTGTCGCAGCAGAAGTATTGCTCGGTATCCGCCATGCTGCAAAAGACAGCCACCATTGCCACGGAAATCGAGATCGGCTGAAATATTGTGCAGCGTGGGAGCAGGTTTTATCGTCTGAAGCATCATGGAAAAAAAGAAAGTCCTGGTTTTCAGCCAGCCCGGCTGACCTCCGTGCCATACCGCCAAGGCTTACCTCTCGGAGAGAGGCATTGAGTTCGAAGATCGCGACGTGACCAAGAGCCAGAGCGCGGTGCGCGAGTATTTATAAGTACCAGAGCCGCTCAACTCCGACTATCGTGATTGGAGACGAGGTCATCATCGGGTTTGACCGGCAACGCATCGACGCGCTCCTCGGCAGCTAACCGGCAGTTTTCCGGGAACAACTCCGCCCCGCTGCACCATCCCGTTCGCGGTTATTTCGCGATTGCCGCGGCAACCCTGTTCTGGGGAATCTCCGCAACTTTAGGCCGCGCGGTTTTTACCGGACGCCTGATTTCGGGCGCGCCGTCCGCGGTTTCTGCAATTGATCCGTTGATCCTTACCCAGAGCCGGACCACGATTTCGTTTTTGGCGCTGGCACCGCTGCTGCTTTTGCTTCGCGGGCGACGCTCCTTCGCCATGCCCGGGGCTGATATCGGCCGCTGCCTGTTGGTGGGAATCCTAGGCGTGGCCTGCTCCAATTATTTTTACTATGTGGCCATTCAGAAGACCACGGTGGCGACCGCCATCATTCTGCAGTACACCGCGCCCATATGGGTGCTGCTCTATATGGTGACGCGGCGGCTGCAGCGCGCCAATTTTCAGCGGGTAGCTGCGGTCGCGCTGGGCGTGGTGGGAAGCGCGCTCGCCATCGGCCTGGCCGGCGGTGCGCAAATCAAAATCAATGGGCTGGGAGTGGGAGCTGCTCTGCTGGCTGCGCTGGGATTTTCCTTTTACAACATCGGGGGCAGAGAACTGCTGCGGAAATATGACCGCTGGCCGGTGTTTCTTTACACCCTGCTGGGTTCGGTGCTGGTGTAGAACATCGTGAATCCCCCGTGGAAGATCGTGCATGCGCACTATTCAGCCGAGCAGTGGTGGTTTCTGCTGTTGTTTGCGGTGCTCTCCATTCTGATCCCCTACTCGTTGTATTTTGCCGGGCTGCAATATCTCGATCCTACGCGCGCCATCGTGACTAGTTGCCTGGAGCCAGTGTTTTCCATCCTGATCGCGGCTGTCTTCCTAAGCGAGCTGCTCACCGGACTGCAAGTAGCAGGGGTGATGATTGTGCTGGTGGCAACGGTGCTGGTGCAGATGGACTCGCCGCGAGAGCGGAAACGCCCTTTGGATTCCTCACCGGGGTTGGAAGAATAACCGGCGCCGGTCGTTGCTGGCCTAGTAGTTTCCGAGTAGGCCTGTCAGCCCCCACAATCAGCGAGCCCACCGCAATGAGCACCTTGTGACTCATCTATGCCGCCGTCGTGGCCTTAGCCTGCCATTGGCGATCCGCCGGCCGGGTCACATACGAGATGAACAGGAACACCAGAAGTATCAGCGGCAGGAATTGTGATGGGCCATCCCCGGCCAGGTGGTGGGCAATATGCGCCGAGATCCACGCAAATGTGAGGCCGGCATAAGCCCATTCTTTGAGCTTGGGGAAACCGGGAACAACGAGGGTGATCGCGCCCAGGAGTTTAGCGATCCCAAGCATGATGCGCAGATGCTGCGGATATCCGACACGGGCAAATCCTTGGATCGCCTGCGGAGTGCCCGATAGGTAAGTAAATGCAGCAAAAACCGATAGCGCGGCCAACAGACCAGTGCTCACCCAGTAAATTACTTTGCGTGCCATGCGGTTGTGTTCTCCTCATTGAATGCGAGTAACGGTTCTGATGCCGGGTGCAGCAGGCGTGATTCAGACTTCGTTCCATCAGAAGTTACTGCCGCCGGGGGATCGAGTAATCGGCAATTTGGAAACTGACCTTACCCGGTCATTCCAGCTCTTGGCCGCGGGTTTCAGGCAGCAGGAAGGTCACCAGCGTGGCCAGAAGAAATGAAAGCGCGCAGAGATAAAACGCCCAGCTTAGTCCCTTGGCCTGTCCCACACGCCCGATGACGAAGGGCGCAATCGCACTCAAAGTGCGGGCGCCGTTGTACGTGAATCCAAGACCGCGCGCCCGCAGATGAGTGGGAAAGATTTCGCTACCCATGATCCCCGATCCTGAAAAGAATCCGGTGCCAAAGAACGCGACTACTGCGCCCATGACGAGCACAATCCAGGGCTGGCGCGCGATGGCATAAAAGGGGATGAGCGCCGCGGCGCAAAATGTGTAGAGGACGAACGAGCGGCGGCGTCCCAGATGGTCGGCCACCCAGCCAAAGGCGGCATATCCGGGAAACATCCCCACCAGGTTGAGAAAAATCAGCAGCGTGGTAGTGCCCATCACGCTGAAGCCGCGGCCGCCTTGCTCGACTGGCAGCGAGAGGTAAGGAGGGATCCAGGTGAAGAGTCCCCACCACCCGAACATGCCAAAAAAATTCAGAAGCAAAAGGGCCATGGTGTTCTTGCGGTATGGGCGCGCGAACAATCTCCAAAAACTGCTTGCTGGATTTTTTTGAGTGAAAGCCGCCGCTTGGGGCGAGTTTGCGGAGGCGTGCTGCGCCTTCCACATTTGCGATTCGGGCACGTCTTTGCGGATCCACAAGGTGAGCAGCGCCGGCAGCACTCCCACAAAGAAAACCACGCGCCAGTTGTACGACCTGAGGACGATACCGGCAACCAGAGCGGCGGCGGCGTAGCCGATTGCCCAGGAACTTTGCACCAGGGCGAGCGCTTTGGCGCGCAGATGAGTGGGCCAGGTTTCCGCAACCAGGGTGGCGCCAGTGTTCCATTCGCCTCCCATCCCCAGTCCAAGAATGAAGCGGAAGAGGGCGAGCATCAGCACTGAAGTCGCCAGTCCCGAAGCAAACGAGCAAACCGAATAGGTCAAAATGCTGAGCATGAGCGCCTTGGTGCGCCCAATGCTGTCGGCAACAAAGCCGAACAGCACGCCACCGATGCCGGAGGCCAGCAGGGTGAGGGTATTTAGCAGCCCGGCAGTGGCTTTGCTCATGCCTAGATCGCGCATGATGTAGGCCAGCACCATGGCGTAGAGCATGACGTCGAAGGCGTCGAGCATCCAGCCGAGGGCGGCGGCGAACAGAGTGCGGCGCTGAGCGGTGCTGGTTTGCGAAAAGGTGATGGCGGTCGCGGACATGAGCGGGGCGATTGTAGCAGCGCAGAAACCAGGATTCGGAGGCGCGGAGGGAAGGAATTGCTGGTCGTTATTTTCTTCCTTGCGTCGCTACTCTGGTTTTTTTAAGAGGCGGAAGAAATGGCGCGCCCTGTGCACGTCGCGAGCAATCTGCTCGCGCAGTGCGTCCACGGAGGGGAATTTAATTTCA